>Ga0268298_10004546_pt1 | contig 13475 bp, 10 predicted proteins | sample WWTPWeurt_MetaG_FD_194462 | JGI IMG/M metagenome (GOLD analysis project Ga0268298, IMG submission 194462) | Activated sludge microbial communities from WWTP in Nijmegen, Gelderland, Netherland - WWTP Weurt | ecosystem: Engineered > WWTP > Aerobic digester > Activated sludge | place... | reverse complement strand
TTCCTCGAAGCCCCGCGACGAGGCCTGCGTGAAGTTCACCACCGCGCCCAGCGGACCCGTTTTCAGGCGCGCGACGAGGTCCCGGCTCTCGGCCTCGTCCGTTCCCAGCGGCTTTTCCATGAATACGCCCTGGCCTGCGGCCATCGCTGCCAGCGCATACGCTTTACGCGGCCCGGGCGGGCATGCGAGGTAGACGACATCGGCGCCGGCCATCGCCGCGGCAGCATCGGACGCGATGGGTGCCTCCGGCATCAGCTCGCGCGCCTTGGCCACCGACAGCGCGCTTGGATCCCAAAGGCCACTGATCTCGAAACGAGGATGTACCAGCGCATTCGCGAGCATGCGTCGACCCATGATGCCAAGGCCAATGATCGCCATCCGATTGCCCGCCACGACTCACCCCCTTGAAGTGAAACGGGCCAAGTATCCGCGAGGCACAGGCGCCCAGGGGACAACGGGGTCGCGCAACTTGTGAGTGACCATGTCCTCGAACTGGAGGTGCAATACGGCGAGGCCAGCCACTTCGCCAGCAAAGAGCAGGTACTCGCGGTCGCGAGCCGAACACTCGAAAAAGACTGAAATGCAGAAGGTGCCCGACGGTCGATCGTGCGGGTTCCTATGGACGAGCGGCGGGTAGTGGCGGCCGCCGCTATGCTGACGTTCATTTATAGTGTTAGCAGCCCGTCTCAAGACGACTGCTTCGGTCTCGCGGACCGACTATCGCGGCAATGACTCGATCCACTGCTGCCTGACCTGAATGAGTGCTGAGGGGCCGGTGCCGTCGACGATCAGCTGCGCTCGCAGGCGCCCAAGGTGCGCCCAGCACTGCTCACGCAATGGAGTCGGGACTTCTACCAATACGATGTACTCAATCCCAAGTCGAGTACGCTGGACAGGCACTGATTCCAGCAGGCTCAATTTGTCCATGATGCAGCTGTTTCGTCGTGCGATTCTCTGGGAGAACTTGGGATAGCGACGCTTCGGATAGGCGCGCTGGCCCCTTCAGATTGGATCAGGAGAAGCCACCTGATAGGGCGTCGACGCCAGCTCTGTCGAATCGCGCTTTTGCAGGTCGGTCGGCGGCCGTGCAGTGCTTCGGGACACTCACCGGTGGATATACGCCGCTACTTTGCGGTGCTCTTGGCTGATTTGGCATTTTCTGCCTTCGCCATCCCTGACGCCTCGTGCAGGTACTTCGCCCAAATTTCCAGCGCTTTCAGTTTCTGGGGGAGGTAGTTCCAGTGGTCATAGTGCTTTTTCTGTACGCCACCCAACCCATGCGACTGAATCTCCCCCCGGATGTCGAGCGCGATTTCGAGTTCCGCCATGTTCGTCTCAATCGTGCTTCGAATGTTGGCGTAGCAAAAGGGCTCGCCCAGCTTCTTGGCCGCAACCAGTCGACTGCTGAGTTTGCTGACCAAATGCGTTATTGGACCGGAAGTCAAAGGCGCCCCTTCTACTTTGCCGGGTATGAGATACGAGTTGCCAAGGTCGAGCGCCATTTGGCGCAGCGCAAGGGCTTCAGTTCTGGCCTCGATGGTTAGCGGCAGGGTGTGCACGCGAGGAGTCGTACGCCGACCTTTGCCGTCCTTCAGAACGAGCACGCCCTTTTCTAGGTTCAGATCCGAAAGCTTGCATCGGAGCAACTGCAAGCATCGCTGACCACCGAGTAGGAAGGTCAGCCGGATGGCTCGAACAACTACTGACAGGTCATGACGGCTGTCGATCAAGTCGAGCCACATGTGCCCCAGTTCCAGTTTGGAGAGAGCCGGCCGTTCCCGTGCCACCATGGCTCGTTTCAGACTCGCAGTGTCTGTGATTGGATTGGTAGAAATACAGAACTCTTTGAATGCTGCCGGAGCCATCGCGTTTCGGCTCCCAGTCTTGGCCATGTTGTAGGCGGCCTGCAGCAATTGGCGCAGGTGCGAAGCGGTGGTCATGTGCCCCGCTTCGACGACTCTGCGAATCATGTCCGTGGCCTGTTCAGCGGTCAGCTCGGCTGCCGGAATCTCAGCCCAGGGTGATGCCTGGACGTGGTTCTTGGCAATGTTTGCAGCATTGCTGGCGCTCTGCGCTCCACGTTTTCTGAGGTGCTCGACGTATGCGTTACACAGTTCGAGCACAGTACCCTTACGGGCACCGGGAGGAGCTTCGCTAGGTGTTGGCGTGATGGCACTTTGAAGGTTGCCAACTGGCGAAGCAGGTGGCTGGAGTCGTGCGAGGAGCGCGCCGCGCATATCCGCAGTCGGCGCCGTCCGTAGGTTGAAACTGTACCGGACCGTGACCTCGCGCGCTTCCTCTAATGTGAGAAAGCCCGCCGTTGGTGTCTTCGCATGTGGGCCCAAAGGAACGACGGTCCGCTTTCCATCAATGAAGTAGCGAAAGTAGAACAGGCGGCTGCCGGAAGGGCTGACTCGAAGCGCCAAACGCCCTGCACCGCGGCTGCCGTCATCGTCAGACAGCCAGATGTCTTTTGGCCCTGGACGGGTCCCCTCAATCAAACCGATCGTGAGCCTTGAGCTCTTGGCCATCGTTGACGCTCCCGTTGATGTGGCGTTGACGTAGACCTTGAACTGTACTGAGCCTTCCTGGTATGAAAAGTGGTGTAAGTACTTGATTTATAAAGACTTTATCTGCGCCTCTCTGCGTCGATTTGCGACTCATTGACACTGTGTGCGACGATCTTGGCGTGGATTGCAATACCTCTGTTTGCAGCCTCATAATCCTTTGGTCGTTGGTTCAAGTCCAACACGGCCTACCAAGTTTTTTCAATAACAACAACAAGATAGCTGAGCCATCCGCCGACGGCTGAGTGAGCCAGCCCTTGGCGATGAAGTGCCAATGCCGACACGCACTTCGGCGACAGGTACCTGGCTCAACGAACTCTCCGCGCGTGGCTCAGCAAAGAGTCGGCTACAACAACTGCCAGTCCCACGTTGATGCGATCACGCTCGGCGAGCCGTCGCATCAATGGCGCGGCCACGACCAGAACGTGGGATTCGATTCGCATCGTATGCGCAAGGCTCAGCACGGTCGGCGGTACGCGCGTACCGCCACTTCGTTCTGCAGCTTGCCCAGTTAGACCTGCGACTGTTTCAGCCGGCTCACCGTGGATTTCGGCGGCTGAATTCGCTCTGCAAGTTCGTTGTTGCCCAGCATCTCCTACCCCTGCCGGAAGGCACGCAGGATCTCGACGCCGCGCTTGAGCGATCGGTTCGCAGGTGATCCACCGGCAGCGCGCCGCCCGCCGGTCGAGGTGGTTGGAGGCATGGGGCAAACCCTCGGTGCAATTCCACAGGATGGAACTGAGCCAGTGTATTCGTGGGCCGATGTTCCTATGCTTCTCCTCATGCCGGCAGCGTACGCGTTTGCCGCTCACTGCAAAGCGGAACCCCTTCCGCACGACCCAGGAGACAACGTGATTGCACTCAACACAGTTTCGCGGCGGTTCGCCGCCCTCGTCTGCGCCACGGCGGCTCTCGCCTCGACCCATGCCTTCGCGGCCTATCCCGACAAGCCGATCCGCCTCGTCGTGCCCTTCGCCCCGGGTGGGGGCACCGATCTGGTGGCCCGCACGCTCGCCGTCGGCATGGGCAAGGAACTGGGCCAACAGGTGATCATCGACAACAAGCCCGGCGCCGGAACGATCATCGGCACGGACAGTGTCGCCAAGAGCCCTCCAGACGGCTACAGCATCGTCATCGCGACGTTTGCCCATGCCGTCAATCCGAGCCTCAGCCCCAAGTTGCCGTTCGACACGAGCAAGGCCTTCACACCAATTTCCTTGATTGCCAAGGGGCCGAACGTTCTGGTCGTCAAGGCCGACAGCCCCTTCAAGTCGGTCAAGGACGTGATCGCCGCCGCCAAGGCCAAGCCCGGCAAGCTGACCTACGCCTCGCAAGGCAATGGCACGTCGGCGCACCTCGCTGGCGAGATGTTCACCAACCTGACGAAGGTACAGATGATCCACGTGCCGTACCGCGGCGCCGGCCCGGCCATCACGGATCTGCTGGGTGGCCAGGTCGACATGATCTTCGGCACGGCGGCCGCGGTCGCAACCTTTGTCGACAGCGGCAAGCTCAGGGCCATCGGTGTCACCTCAGCGAGCCCCTCCCCAGCGCTGAAGGGTGTGGCACCCATCGGCCAGGATGTGCCCGGTTATCAGGTGGAAAGCTGGTACGGCCTGTATGCCCCGGCCGGCACGCCAGCCGAAGTGATCGCCAAGCTGAACGCAGCCGCCAAGAAGGCCGCTGCCAGCCCCGACTTCGCCAAGAAGATCGAGCAGGAAGGTTTGTCGATCATGGCCAGCGAGCCGGCGGAACTCGACCGCTACGTGAAGGCCGAAGAGGCTCGCTGGAAGAAGATCGTCAAGGAAAATAACATCAAAGCAGAATGACCTTGACCATTGCCACTGCATCGGAGAACACCATGAGCTTCACCCTGATCGACCTGAAGGTCGAACACGCGATCGCGACGATCACCCTGAACCGCCCCGACAAGCGCAATGCGATGAGCGACGCGATGCGCAGCGAGTTCATCGATGCGCTGGAGATGGTGGCCGCCGACAAGGCCGTCAAGGCCCTGGTGCTGACCGGGGCCGGCAAGGGCTTCTGTGCGGGCGGCGACATCAGCGGCATGGAAAAGCGCATGAACGCACCGGCCGGCGAGGTGGGCTTCAACGGCTGGCACCGCCAGCAGCGCGTGCACCACACGCAGGCCCTGCTGCACACGATGCCCAAGCCGGTGATCGCGGCCGTCAACGGCGCAGCGTCCGGCCTGGGTGCCGACACCGCGCTGGCCTGCGACTTCATCATCGCCAGCGAGTGGGCCAACTTCACCTGGAGCTACATCCACCGCGGCATCATCCCCGACGGCGGCGGCATGTACTTTCTGCCGCGCCGCGTGGGCCTGGCCAAGGCCAAGGAGTTGATCTTCACCGGCCGCAAGATCGAGGTGGACGAAGCCTTGCGGCTCGGCATCGTCGACCGCAAGACCGCGGGCACCACGCTGCTGGCCGATGCGCTGGCCTGGGCGGCCGAGCTCGGCCAAGGCTCTGGCACCGCGCTGGCGCTGACCAAGACCATCCTGAACCAGAGCTTCGAGCTCTCCTCGCACGACGTGTTCGCGCAGGGCAGCCAGGCGCAGGGCATCTGCTACACGAGCACCGAGCACCGCGAATCGGTGATGGCCTTCCTGGCCAAGTCGGCACCCGCCGCGAAGGAGTGAAGACCATGGACGCCCCCATGAACGCCATCGCCCGCCTGCTGCAGCCGCGCAGCGTCGCCATCATCGGCGCCTCGGCCGACCCCACCAAGACTGCCGGCCGCCCCGTGGCCTATCTGCAGAAACACGGCTATGCCGGGCAGATCCTGCCGGTGAACCCCAAGGCCGATCGCATCGGCGACCTGCCTTGCTATGCCGACATCGCCTCGCTGCCCGTGGTGCCCGACGTGGCCATCGTGCTGCTCGGCGCCGAGCGCGCCCATCTGGCCGTGCGCGACCTGGCCGCACGCGGAACGGCCGCCGCCATCGTGCTGGCCAGTGGCTATACCGAGACCGGAGCGGACGGCGCACGCCGCCAACGCCAGCTGATCGAAGCCGCGGGCTCGATGCGCATCCTGGGCCCCAACACCATCGGCCTGGTGAACCTCACCGACAAGATCGTGCTGTCGGCCACCGGCGCGCTGGAGATGGACCACTTCCCGGTGGGCGGCATCGGTGTGGTGTCGCAAAGCGGCGGCATCCTGGGCTCGCTGTTGTCGCGTGCATCGGCACGGGGCATCGGCTTGTCCAAGCTGATCTCCACCAGCAACGAGGTCGATCTGGAACTGGCCGACTTCATCGATCACCTGGCCGACGACGAAGCCACCAAGGTCATCGCGCTCTACATCGAGACAGTGCGCAACCCGCAGAAGTTCCGCGCCGCGGCGCTGAAGGCCGCGCGGGCCGGCAAGCCGGTGGTCGCGTTCAAGATCGGCCGCTCGGAAGCGGGCGCGGCCGCCGCGGTATCGCACACCGGCGCGATGGCCGGTGCCGACCGCATGTACGACGCGCTCTTCCGCCAGACCGGCGTGATCCGCGCGCAGTGCTTCAGCGATTTGCTGGACATCCCCGTGGCGCTGGCCACCGGCCGCAAGCTGCGCGGCAACCGCGTGGCGATCCTCACGTCCACCGGCGGCGCTGGCACGCTGGTGAGCGATGACCTCGGCCTGCACGGCTTCGACACCCCGGCGCCCGACGCCGCCACGGCCGAAGCGCTGCGCGCCCTGCAGACCGGCAGCGAAGCGGTGCTCGACCGCAACCCCATCGACGTGACCCTGGCCGGCCTGCGGCCCGATCTGCTGCGCGGTGCCATCACCGCGCTGCTGGCCAGCCCCAGCTACGACGCGTTGACGATCATCGTGGGCTCGTCGAGCCTGGCGCAGCCCGAGCTGATGGCCGGCGCGATCCAGGACTGCCTGCCGCTCACCGACAAGCCGGTGCTGGCCTACATCAGCCCGCATGCGCCCGAGGTCGGGGCGCTGCTGACGCAACGCGGTGTGCCGGCCTTTGCGGCCGCCGAGAGCTGTACGGCCGCGCTGGACGCCATGCTCGAAGCCAGCCGCTTCGTGGCGCCCTACGAGCTTCAAGGTGCAGGCCCCGCCGTGGCCGTGGACGACTTCGCGCCGGGCTCGCTGGACGAAGCGCAGGCCAAGCAGCTCTTCGCGCGCTTCGGCGTGCCCTGTGCGGGCGAGGTCATCGTCAGCACGCCCGCGGAGGCCGAGACTGCAGCACGCCAGCTCGGCGGCCGCGTGGTGCTGAAGATCCTCTCGTCGCAGATCACGCACAAGAGCGATGTGGGCGGCGTGGCCGTGGGCCTGACGGCCGAGACCGTGGGCGCGCGGCTCGCGCAGATGGCCGCCGATGTCGAAGCCAAGGCCGGTGTGCGCCCGCAGCGCTACCTGGTGCAGCAGATGGTGGCCGGTGGGACCGAGCTCATCCTCGGCATGCACCGCGACCCGCTGGGCACGGCCGTCCTGCTGGGCATGGGCGGCGTCACGGCGGAGCTCTTCAAGGACACCACGATGCGCCTGCTGCCGGCCGATGCGAATGGACTCAGCGGCCTCAGCCGCGCCGAGGCCCTGAGCATGGCCAAGGACCTGAAGACCTGGCCACTGCTCGACGGCTTTCGCGGCCGACCCAAGGCCGATGTGGAGGCGCTGGTCGACGCCATCGTGGCCTTCTCGCGCATGGCCGCGCAGCTGGGCGATCGCCTGGTCGAGGCCGAGATCAACCCGGTCTTCGTGCTGCCGCAAGGCCAGGGCGTGCGCGCGGCCGATGGCGTGGTGGTGCTGCGCTGAACCGAAGGCTCGACATGTTGGCCACGCAAGTCTTCGCGCGATTCGCTCACGAGGCGTCTCAGCGCGCGCTGCTGCCCGAGGTGCTGCACCACGCGCAGCGCGCCGTGATCGATTGGTATGCATCGCTCTATCCCGGCCTCGCCATGCCGGCCGTGCAGCTGCTGGAGGCCGCACTGGTCGAGGACCTGGACCGTGGCGATGCGCGCCTGGCCCTGGGCCGCGCGGCCACCGCGCGTGCGGCGGCCCTGATCAACGGCACGGCGGCCCACGCCGCCGAGGTGGACGACAGCTTCCGCGATGCGATGTACCACCCGGGCGCGGCCACCATCGCGGCAGCGCTGGCCGCAGCGCAGGCGACCAAGGCTGACGGCCTCGAGTTCTTGCGCGCGGTGGTGCTGGGCTATGAAGTCTCCACGCGCATCGGCGTGGTGATGGGCCGGCCGCACTACAAGTTCTGGCACAACACCGGCACGATGGGCAGCTTCGGTGCAGCCGCCGCGGCTGGGAGCCTGCTGCGCCTGAACGAGGACGCCTTTGCGCAGGCCCTGGCCCTCGCCGCCACGTTCACCGCGGGGCTGCAGCAGGCCTTCAGAACCGAGGCCATGGCCAAGCCCCTGCACGCAGGCCGCGCCGCCGAGGCCGGTGTGCTGGCCGCCCAGCTCGCGGCCCGCGGCATGCGCAGCTCGCTCGATGTGCTGGAGGGCGAAGCCGGCCTGGGCCAGGCCATGAGCGACGGCCCCGACTGGTCGCAGGTGGGCGCCACGCTGGGCCAGGACTTCCACATCACGCGGCTCACCTTCAAGAACCACATCGGCTGCGGCCACACGTTTGCCGCGATCGATGGTGCGCTGGCCCTGCAGCAAGTGCACGGCTTCGGCCACGCCGACATTGCGTCCATTCACCTGGGTGTTTATCGCCCCACGCTGGACATCGCGCCGCACGTCGATCCGCAGAACGCAGACCAGGCCCGCTTCAGCCTGCACTACATGGTGGCCTCGGCCTTGGTGCACGGCAGCGTGCGCCTCTCAGCCTACGAGCCGGTACGGCTGAACGACCCGGCCACGCGCGCGCTGATGCAGCGCATCACCAAGGCGCTCGACGCCGAGGTGGACGCCGGCTTCCCGGGCCGCCGTGCCGCAAGGGTGACCATCACCCTGCACGACGGACGCGTGTTGACGCACCTGCAGCCCGACCGCAAGGGCGACCCCGAACTGCCGCTGTCTGATGCCGATCTGGAGGGCAAGCTGCTGGAACTGGCGGCGCCCGTCATCGGTGAACCCGAAGCCCGCGCGCTGCTCGCGCGCATCTGGGCCTTGCCCACCAACGCCTCCTTACCCACGTGAGCCTGCCATCATGAGCCAACACGCCTACATCTGCGATGCCGTTCGCACCCCCTTCGGCCGCTACGGCGGTGCGCTCGCCAGTGTGCGGGCTGACGACCTGGGCGCTGTTCCCCTGGCCGCGCTGATGGCACGCAACCCGCGCGTTGATTGGCAAGCCGTCACCGACGTGATCTACGGCTGTGCCAACCAGGCCGGCGAAGACAACCGCAATGTCGCGCGCATGAGCGCCTTGCTGGCCGGGCTGCCGCTGGAGGTGCCGGGGTCCACCGTCAACCGGCTTTGCGGATCCGGGCTCGACGCGTTGGGGACCGCCGCGCGCGCCATCCGGGCCGGCGATGCCGACCTGATGATCGCTGGCGGGGTGGAGAGCATGTCGCGCGCGCCCTTCGTGATGCCCAAGGCCGAGAGCGCGTTCTCGCGCGCCAATCGGGTCGAGGACACCACCATCGGATGGCGTTTCGTCAACCGGCTGATGAAGGACCGCTACGGCGTGGACTCGATGCCCGAGACCGCCGAGAACGTGGCCACCGAGTTCAAGATCGAACGCGGGGCCCAGGACCGCATGGCGCTCGCCTCGCAGCAACGGGCCTTGGCAGCGCAGAAGCGCGGCTACTTCGACAGCGAAATCGTGCCGGTCTCGATAGCGATGAAGAAAGGTGAGGTGCTCGTCGTCGCGAAGGACGAACATCCCCGCGACACCAGCCTCGAAGCACTCGCCAAACTCAAGGGCGTCGTGCGTCCCGACGGCACCGTGACGGCCGGCAATGCCTCGGGCGTCAACGATGGCGCCTGCGCACTGCTGCTGGCCAGCGAGACGGCGGCGAGCAGGCATGGCCTGACCCCCCGCGCCCGGGTCGTCGGCATGGCCACGGCCGGCGTGCCGCCTCGCATCATGGGCATGGGGCCGGCGCCTGCAACGCGCAAGGTGCTGGCGCTCACCGGCCTGACGCTGGCGCAACTCGATCTGATCGAGTTGAACGAGGCTTTCGCGGCCCAGGGCCTCGCTGTCCTGCGTGAGCTGGGGCTGCGCGACGATGACCCGCGCGTCAACCCGAACGGTGGGGCGATTGCACTCGGCCATCCGCTGGGTGCGTCCGGCGCGCGGCTGGCGACGACGGCGGTGAATCAGCTTCACGCGACCGGTGGTCGCTACGCGCTGGTCACGATGTGCATCGGCGTGGGCCAGGGCATCGCGGTGGTGCTCGAGCGCGTCTGAAGGAGCCGCTCATGGAAAGCCATCACCTCGAGATGACGGTGCTGATGACACCGGACATGGCCAACTTCTCTGGCAACGTGCACGGCGGCACGCTGCTCAAGCTGCTGGATCAGGTTGCATACGCTTGCGCCAGCCGCTATGCCGGCCGCTATGTGGTCACGCTTTCGGTCGACCAAGTGCTGTTCCGGCAGGCCATCCATGTCGGCGAGTTGGTGACCTTTCTTGCGTCGGTTAACCACACCGGGCGTTCATCGATGGAAGTCGGCATCAAGGTGTTGGCTGAAGACATCCCGACGCGCAAACAGCGTCACGTCAACAGTTGCTACTTCACGATGGTGGCGGTGGAGGATGGCAGGCCGGTGGCCATTCCCGAACTGGTCCCCGCGACCGAGGTGCAGTCGCGCCGCCAACGCGAGGCCGAAGCGCGCAAGAGTGCGCGTCTGGCACTGAGCAAGCAATTCGCGGTGGCCGGCAGGTAGTCGGCACGGACGAGGCGCCTGCCGAGCGGCCTCGACCCAAAACCCATCACGGCAATCTCACACTGCCGCAGCACCGACGCAATGTGGCGGTCTCGGGCATCGGCGTCGCCGTCAAGACGGGCCACGCGCTGCCCGACATGTCGACACCCTCCGCTTTCCGACAGGCCCTGTTGAACGCCAAGTCTGTGGGTTGTTCGGAAGGTGCCAGCGGCACGTACTTCATTAAGGTGGTCGTGCCCAAGTTGGGCCTGACCGAAGCCTTGGCGAGCAAGGGTCATGTGGTGCTGGGCCGTCGTTTCGTCGGGGAGGAACTGACCGACGGCGTGGTCGAGCTGGGCTTCACACAAATCAGTGAACTTCTCGCTGTCCAGGGCATCGAGCGCCTGAGCCCGCTGGGTACGGACGTGCAGCGCCTGACGGTCTTTAGGTCTTTGCTTTCAGCCTAGCGCTTCGAATGCCAGATCAGACGACCACAAACAACAACCGGGCACTGAAGATCAGCACACCGGTCAACAGGATCGGGTCTTGCGGAAGCAGCACCGCGTCAAACCAAGTAGAAGCGCCGGCCCTCCAGATCCAGCCTGGCTCACGCAGCAACCGCATCCGTGACGCGATCCAGTGCCATGCCGATGTCGTCGCGCAAGGTCAGCAGCTTGGGCGCCAGACGCTTGACGACGCTGTCAAATGGGTCGGTGGTCAGCACACTCACGTTCACCGCGTAGGCCATGCCGGAGGTGATCAGCGGGGCCGCCACAGCGATGACCTCGGGCTGCCACGAGGCCGCACAGTAGCCGGACTCCTTGATGGACGCGAGGGCTGCTTTGATGTCCGCGCTCAAGGCGCCCCAGGACCGCTGGCGGCGACGCTTGAAGACGGCTTCAAGCTCCTCGCGCGCCGAGGCCGACAGCGTGGACAGGTAGGCGCGGCCAAGCGATGTCAGCTCCATGGGCACATGCTGGCCGGACACGACATTGCGGAAGGCCACCCGCCGTGCGTACCGTATCGACTCGAGATAGACCATCTCGTCACGGTCTGGCGCAGCGAGCCCTACATTGATGCGTTCACGCTCCGCGAGGCCTCGCATCAGCGGGGCGGCCACAGCCAACACGCGCGAACCGGTGCGCATCGCGTGCGCCAGGCCCAGCACGGCCGGTGCCAGGCGGTAGGCACGCATGGCGACTTCGTTCTGCAACATGCCCAGCCCCACGAGCGTCTGGGTCAGCCGGCTCACAGTGGACTTCGGCAGCCCGCAGCGCTCGGCCAGCTCGCCATTGCCGAGCAGCTCGGAGCCTTGCCGAAAGGCGCGCAGGATCTCGACACCGCGTTCGAGTGATCGGTTGGGCGGTGCCCCACCGGCTGCTCGCCGTCCACCGGTAGACATGGCTTGAGGAATCGGGCAAACCCTCGGTGCAGTTCCACAGGTTGGAACGGAGCCAGTGTAATCGCGAGCAACTTTTTCTGTGCTTCAGCCCATGCCGGCAGCCTTGTCGAAAGTCACTGCAGATCCGAAAGACATGCGCGCTGCTACCTTCACGCCCTCCCACGCACCATGTCGAGCAGGCGGCCCACGATGCGCTCGCCATCGGCCCGCAGTCCGTTGTGGGCGTACTCGTTGGTGATCCACGCGCGCAGCCCACGCACGCGATGAGCGGTGTCCTCGGCCATTGATCGCTCCACGTACATGTCGTCGACATACACCGTCGCAGCGACCGGCACCTCATTGCGCGCCAGCCGGTCGGCGTCGTACAGGCGCGGCCAGGGATGTTCGGCCAGCACCTGCGCTGCCTCACGGTGGGCTTGCAGCCCGGCGTAGTCGTCCCACATCCAGGGGAACACATGCTCCCCGCCGAGCAGTTCACCGGTTACTGCGTCTTCGGGGGCCAGGCGGTGCGCCGACCAGCGTGTGGCGCCGCCATCGGCATAACAGGACTCATGCAGCGTCGCGTAGATCGGGTTGCGCTCCCAGGCCGACGCCAGTTGCGCATCCCACAGGAAGGCCGGCGAGGCAATGGGCAGCTCGAGCAGGTGATGCAGCCGTTCAAACCCGCCGCTGTCGCCAAGCCACATCCCGGTCTGGCGGAACCGGCGCGCCGTGAGGCGGTCACCGTTGGGAAGGCGGACATCCTCATCCTCGAGCCGGCGCAGGAGGGTGCGCAAACGATCGAGGTCGCCCGGGTATCGCGCGTGGTAGCTCTGGTTGGCTTTGCGCGTGCGCGCCCACGTGGCCGCGTAGACCTCGTCGACCGGCCGGCCCGTCACCGGCGCCAGGCCACCGGTGATCAGCACCTCCCGCAGGGCCTCGGGGGCCAGCGACAGGTAGGTGAGCGAGGTGAAGCCGCCGAAGCTCTGGCCAAGCAAGCTCCAACGATCGACGCCGAGCTCGGCACGGATCATTTCGAGGTCGCGCACGATCGAGTCCGCACGAAAATGAGTGAGGTACTCGGCTTGCTGGGCCGCGGTGGTACCGGGAATGACCGATCCGACCGGTGTGGAGCGCCCGGTGCCGCGCTGGTCCAGCAACAGCACACGAAAGTCGGCCAGGGCCCGAGCCAGCCAGCCTGAGGGCGGGCTCGTGGGGCGCGCGGCCTCGAAGCCAGGGCCCCCCTGCAGGAAGACGAGGTAGGGGCGGTCGCGGCCATCGGGTGCGGCCACCTCGCGGGTGAACACACTGATCCTGCCGCGCTGCGGATCGCCGTGAACCAAGGGAACGGCGTGCTCGCGCTCGGTCAACACGGCGCCGGGAGTGGGGTAGGTGGTGCTCATGGCGACACGATACATGGCGCGGCGACGGTTCCCTGACATCCAGGCTGCTGCGCGCGGCGACCGCGGTTGCCGTCAAGCGTCGGGGAGCTCACGCGCCTTGCGCGTCGGGCGTCCGCCCAGCGGTCTTGAGTCGTGCAGGCGGTCTCAGAGCTGAGAATCTGGCAAGGTATCGCTGCGACAACGGCTTTGGCCGGTAGTGGCCGTTCAAGACTGAGGCTGTGTGAAAACCCCTGTCGGCCACGCTCTCGGAGCGCGTTGTTCTTTTTGCGCTGCGTGGGCGTTCGTTGACCCACAGTAGCGCTTGCAGAGCCATATGCCGAGTTTGGACATCTTG
>Ga0268298_10004545_pt1 | contig 13475 bp, 11 predicted proteins | sample WWTPWeurt_MetaG_FD_194462 | JGI IMG/M metagenome (GOLD analysis project Ga0268298, IMG submission 194462) | Activated sludge microbial communities from WWTP in Nijmegen, Gelderland, Netherland - WWTP Weurt | ecosystem: Engineered > WWTP > Aerobic digester > Activated sludge | place... | reverse complement strand
CGAGCTGGTGGCGCAGCGCATCGAGGCCATGCGCGCGGCCGGCACCCCCATCCGCGCGGTGATGCTGGCCAAGCTCGGCCCCAACGTGTGGCACCGCAGCCCGGCCGAGGCCAGCGCGGTGCTCGAGGAGCTGGAAGAGACCGCCCGGCTGTGGCTCAAGACCCGGCCCGAGCCGCTGGCCGAGGACGAGATCGCCGAGCTGCGCGAGCACTTCGGCGCGCGCTGGTAACGATCGAGACAATCCTGGAGAGCGCCATGCCCCGCTTCGCCGCCAACCTGTCGATGCTCTACAACGAGCACCCCTTCCTCGACCGCTTCGCCGCCGCGGCGCGCGATGGCTTCCGCGGCGTCGAGTACCTGTTCCCCTACGCCTTCGACGCCAACGAGCTGGCCCGGCGGCTGGCCGACCAGGGCCTGCAGCAGGTGCTGTTCAACGCCCCGCCGGGCGACTGGGAGGCCGGCGAGCGCGGCCTGGCCTGCCTGCCCGGGCGCGAGGCCGAGTTCCGCGCCGGCATCGGCCAGGCGCTGGAGTACGCGCAGGCGCTGGACTGCCCACGGGTGCACGTGATGGCCGGGCTCATCCCGCGCGGCGCGGCGCAGGGCCTGGAGCGCGAGCGGCTGCAGGCCACCTACGAGGCCAATCTGGCCTGGGCCGCGGCGCAGGCAGCCAACGCCGGACGCGACCTGCTGATCGAGCCCATCAACACCCGCGACATGCCCGGCTACTTCCTCAACCGCCAGGACGAGGCGCACCGCCTCGTGCAGGCCATCGGCGCGCCCAACCTCCAGGTGCAGATGGACCTGTACCACTGCCAGATCGTCGAGGGCGACCTGGCGATGAAGCTGCGCCAGTACCTGCCCACCGGCCGCGTCGGCCACCTGCAGATCGCCGGCGTGCCCGAGCGCCACGAGCCCGACGTGGGCGAGGTCGACTTCGGCTACCTGTTCAAGCTGATCGACGAGGTCTCGGCCGCCTGCCACTGGCAAGGCTGGATCGGCTGCGAATACCGCCCGGCGCGGGGCGCGGTGGCCGGGGGCACCTCCGATGGACTGGGGTGGCTGCGACCCTGGCTGGCGCATTGAGCGATCGCAATCCGGCGGCGCCCCATGGCGCTAGGCTCCTTGGCGGGTACGACGCAGGCACACCACCAAGGAGAGATCGACATGCGTCACTTTCCGAGTCTTGCCAGGGCCCGCACCGCGGGCCAACTCCTGTGCATCGGCGCCCTCGTGGCATCGCTCGGCGGGGCACCGCCGGCCGCGGCCCAGCCGGATGCCGCCCGCCTGAAGCGCCTTCAGGCCGCCCAGGCGATCGAAAAACCCGCGGGTGACGGGCCCTTCCCTGCCGTGGTGCTGGCCCCCGGCTGCCAGGGCTTCGGGCATGCGCTCTATCGCGGCCGATACGAGCGGGCCACGCGCGAACTCACCGGCCTGGGCTTCGTGGTGGCGCGGGCCGACTATCTCGCGGCAGCCGAGGCCCCCAACTGCGACCTGGTGATGGACCCCGAAGGCGCTGCTGCCGACGTGCTGGCCACGGCCCGGCACCTGCAATCGCTGCCGTTCGTCAAGCCCGGCGCGGTCAACGTGATCGGCTGGTCGTTTGGCGGCGGACTGGCGCTGGGCATGCTCGAGAAGCTCGAGCCGGCCGGGCCGCGCCCGGTGGCGGCGGTGGTGGCCTACTCGCCGTACCTGACGCTGCGCCGGGTATGGACGGCGGAGTTGCCGGTGCTGATCCTGTGCACCCTGGAGGACACGGTGGCGCCGTGCGAGCGCACCGATGCGCTGCTGGCCGAGCTGCCCAGCCGCCAGCAGGTGCGCCACGTGAAGCTGCCCGAAGGCCTGCACGCCTTCGACGCCGCCGACGTGAAACCGGGCACCTCGCCCGGTGGCCAGTCGGTGGGCTACCACGAGGCATCGGCCAAGGCCGCTTGGGCCGAAGTGCTGGGGTTCCTGCGGCGCTGAGCAGCAGGGCGGCGCGGCGCCCCCGCGGTGCATCTCGCCTCATGGGGCGATGCGGCCTCAAGCGCAGGCCTGCCGCGGTCGATACCGAGGGTGAGCCCAACCCCGCCAGCTCGGTGGGGCTCGCTCGCTTGCCATGTCCGTCGCGCCCAGCCCACTGATGCCGTTTCGCTCGCCCGAGCAATTGCAGGCCCTGCGCCTGCGCCGCTTCGGCATGGCCTCGTCGACCTATGCCCTGGGCCTGTCGATCCTCGCGGTGTGCTGGCACCTGGGGCTGTTTCCCGGCCCCGCGCTGGTCTGGGTGACGGTGCTCTTCGGGCTGATCAACCTGGGGCTGCTGACGGTGTTTGCCAGCGGTTGGAACGAGCGTGCGCCCGATCCCTCGCTCACCGCGGCGCAGGTGTGCCTGGGGGTGACGATGGTGGCGGTGATCCTGGTGCTGGGGCGCGAGCTGCAGTTCGTCGCCGCGCCCTTCTACAGCGTGCTGTTCGTCTTCGGCATGCTCAGGCTCAGTGGGCGCGAGCTGGCCGGCGTGGCCGTGTACGTGCTGGCCAGCTACTTCGCGGCGGTGCTGCTGCGCTTCCACCTCTACGCCGACGGGCTTGACCATCGGGTCGAGTTCGTCAGCATGGCGCTGGTGGTGGGCTCGTCGGTCTGGTTCGCCACCGCTGCCAGCTACATCAGCCGGCTGCGCGCCCGCCTGCGGTCATCGATCCAGCAGGTGGGCGCGCTGGCGGCGCAGGATCCGCTCACCGGCCTGGCCAATCGGCGGCAGATCGATCTCGAGCTCGAGGCCGCGGTGGCGCATGCGCGCCGGCATCGCCTGCCGCTGTGCGTGGCGGTGGTGGATGTCGACCATTTCAAGGCGGTCAACGACCGCCACGGCCATGCCGTGGGCGACGAGGTGCTCAGGCGCATGGCCCACTGCCTGGCCAGCGCACTGCGGGCGGGCGACCACCTGGGCCGCTTCGGTGGCGAGGAGTTCCTGCTGGTGCTGCCCGCCACCTCGCTGGCCCAGGCCGGCCTGATGGCCGAGCGGCTGCGCGCCCAGGTCGAGGCCCTGCGCCCCTTGCCGGCCGCCGATCCGGCAGTGACCGCATCGTTCGGCCTGGCAGGCCTGGGCGATGGCGAGCACCTCTCCGACCTGCTGCGTCGCGCCGACCGGGCCCTCTATCGCGCCAAGGACGCCGGCCGCAATCGCGTCGAGATCGCGCCGGCGGCTGGCTGAGCGGCACGGGCGCGGTGGGTGCGTGCCCACGTACCATCGCGCGTCTCCGCCACGCCGCCAGGGCCCGCACGATGCACATCGCCATCCTCACCTTCGAAGGCTTCAACGAGCTCGATTCGCTGATCGCGCTGGGCATCCTCAACCGAGTGAAGACACCGGGCTGGCGGGTGTCGATCGCCAGCCCCACCGCGCGGGTGCGGTCGATGAACGGCGTGGTGCTCGAGGCCCAGGCCAGCCTGGCCGAGGCCTGCGCGGCCGACGCCGTGATCGTGGGCAGCGGCATGCGCACCCGCGAGGTGGTGGCGGACGCGGCCCAGATGGCACAGCTCGCGCTCGATCCCGGTCGGCAACTGCTGGGCTCGCAGTGCTCCGGCGCCCTGGTGCTGGCCCGGCTGGGGTGGTTGGCCGGCGTGCCGGCCTGCACCGACCTGATCACCAAGCCCTGGGTGGAGGAAGCCGGCGTCGAGGTGCTGGCGCAGCCCTTCGTGGCCCACGGCAACGTGGCCACCGCAGGGGGCTGCCTGGCCTCGCAATACCTCGCGGCCTGGGTGATCGCCCGCCTCGAGGGGCTGGAGGCTGCGCGCGCCGCGATGCACTATGTGGCGCCGGTGGGCGAGAAGGTGGAGTACGTCGAGCGGGCGATCCGGCACATCGCGCCTTTCCTGGGGCCGGGTGCCTCGGCCTCTTCGGCATTGCCAGCCAGCATCGGCAACGTTCCACGATAGGGGCCGTTCACTCCCCGGAGCCGACCCGGCCGGGGTCGGCGGCGGCCCATCCGGCCTTGGCCCAGGCCGACACCACGCGCTGCCGCCGTGCCTCCTTGCCCAGCGCCAGGATCGGCTGGTCGCGGCGCCAGCGCTCGGCGCCGGGTGCACCGGCCGGGTCGAGCGCCCACAGCGGCCCGGCCTGCTCGATCAGGTCGCCGGCCAGTGCCAGCACGCCGGCGGCCACCAGTTCGGTCGCCGCCTCGGTGGGAGCCAGGCGCGTGCATTCGTGCAAGGCCACGATGGCCCCCATGCAGCGTTGGCGCCAGGGCATCGGCCAGCCGTCGGCATGCGCCTGCGAGAGCAGGAAGGCCAGCGTGCAGCCCGAGACGAACAGGTCTTCGCGCAGGCGAAACGGCCGCACATGGTCGGCGTAGCCGTCGCCCTCGACCCATTGGGCGCGCTCGATGCGCACCTGCGCGAACGCCACCTCGGCATGGGGCAGCTCGGGCAGCACGGCCTGCGGCCGCGCCGGGCCGATCGCAACGCCAGTGCCGCCGCCGGGCACCCGCACGATGGCCAGGCTGCCCGGCCCGCGCGGTGGCCCGCCGGCCACGCGGGCCAGCACCTGCAGCTCCAGATCACCCAGGCCGGCCAGCACCCAGGACTTGCGGCCGTCCAGCCGCCAGGCGTCACCCTGCTCGCGCAGCGTGGTGTCGATCTCGGTGAGCTTGCGCCCAGCCTCGTTGGCGCACAGCGACGCCAGGCGCACCGGGCCCTGCGCGCGCAGCGCCGGAAAAGCCGCCTGCAAGGCCCCCTGGTAGCCGCTGAAGAACGCCCAGGCCATGCGGTCGGCCTGCCGGGCTGCGGCGATGGCGGCGGTGAACGGGTCTGCCTGCGCGTGATCGTCCATCGCCGAGCGCCACCGGGGCAACCACCGGGTCACGGTCTCGCACGCCGGGCGCTCGAGGCGGGCCAGCAACAGGTCAGGAAGAGGGTTCGGAACTTGGTGGTCCATGCGGTGCTCCGACAGACGTGCCGACGGCGAACGGGCCGCGCGGGCGGCCCAGTCTAGGGCCTGTGCACCACAAGGCGCGGGCCCCGGGCGGGACGCGGCCCCACTCGACCCGGTCGTTCAGCCCCCCCAGGCGGCAACTCGTCGCAAGCGGCTGTCCGAGGTGTCGGGCGCGCACTAGGCTGACGCAGTTGGCCAATCAGGCCAACGCTGACGCATTCGGCCACCCGGGTCAACGCTGACGCAGTCGGCCATCCAGGTCGATGCGGACACAACCGCCCTTGCGGGCCACGGAGCAGACGATGAACCGATGGATGAACCGGCGCTGGATGGTGGGGTTGGCGGCCCTGCTGTGGTGGCTCGCGCTGCCGGGCCGCGCGGCCGATGCCCTGCCACCCGGCCCGCTGGCCAGCGCGTCGTGGCTTCGGGCCCAGCTGGGCCGCCCCGACCTGGTGGTGGTGGATGCCTCGCCGGCCCCGATGCACCGCCAGCGCCACATCCCCGGTGCGGTGCCGTCGTCGCTGTTCACCTTCGGGCCCGCCGATGTGCCGGTGGCCGAGGTCGAGCGCCATCTGCAGGCCTGGGGCGTGGGCCCGGGCCATCGCATCGTGCTGTACGACCAGGGCGGCGCCTACATGGCCGCGCGCCTGTTCTGGGATCTGGTGCACCACGGCCTGCCCGCCGATCGGCTGATGATCCTGGACGGCGGCCTGTCGAAATGGATCGCCGATGGTGGCGCGGTCACCGCCGAGCCCACCGCCAAGCCGGCGCCCGGCAGCATCCGCCTCGGCGGACTGGAGGCCGATGTGCGGGTGCGGCTGCCCGAGTTCCTGGCCGCGCTGGCCGATCCGTCGGCCAACGTGGCACTCGACGCGCTGTCGCCCTCGTACTACTACGGGGGGGCCGCCTTCTTTCACCGCGCGGGCCACATGCCGCACGCCCGGCTGATGCCCAGCGAGGACTTCTACAACGCCGACAAGACCTTCAAGCCGGCCGCCGAGTTGCAGCGCATGCTCGATCACCTGGGCATCCGGCGCGAGCAGCAGGTGCTGGCCTACTGCGGGGGCGGAGGCGCCGCCGCGGTGCCGTTCTTCGCGCTGCGCTACCTGCTTGGCTACCCTCGCGTGAAGCTGTTCCAGGAATCGCAGATGGGCTGGCTGGCCGATCGCCGCGAGCTGCAGGTGTGGACCTATGGCGATCCGCACCTGCTGCGCGAGTCGCCGTGGCTGAAGGCCTGGTCCAATCCCATGCTGAAGGCGTTCGGGCACTCGAAGCTCAGCATCGTCGATGTGCGCCCGGCCGAGGCCTTTCGGCTCGGCCATGTACCGGCGGCGGTGAACTTGCCGGCCGCCGAGATCGAGCGCCATCGCCCGCAGCCCGAGGCGCTGGCGGCGTCGCTGGTGCAGGCCGGCATCGACCCGTCGCACGAGGCGCTGGTGGTCTCCGACGGCGGCCTCAACGCGGCCTCGGCCATGGCCTTCCTGATGCTCGAGCATCTCGGGCAGCCGCAGGTGTCGATCTTCCTGGACAGCCTGGAGCGCTGGGCCGAGCTGGGCCACGAGGTGGCGCGACCGGCACCGGCCGGTGCATCGAGCACGGCGCCCCCGGCAGCCCCTGCGGGCACGGCATCACCCAACACGCCAACGCAGCGTCCTGTCCCGGCTGCCCCCGCGGCCGGCGCCCGCACCGCCCGGCTGGTGACCGGGCCGGTGCCGCCGGCCGACACGCAGGCGGTGGTCTACCTGGCCTCCGGCCCGCAACCGCTGGCCCGCGCCCCGCAAGGACGCGTGCTGCACCTGCCAGCGGCCCAGTTCCTCGAGGCCGGCGGTCGGCCCAAGCCGGCCAAGGACATCTGGAACCTGCTGGCCCAGGCCGGCGTGCCGCGCTATGCCTCTCTGGTGCTCGTCGCCGACGAGCCGGGCGATGCCGCCATCAACTACGTGATCCTGCGCCTGATGGGGTTCCCGGACGTCCGGGTGTGGACGCCTTCGGCGCGCTGAGCGGCGCCACCGCCACGGGGTGAGCGCCGGCGCGGCGGCGGCCGTGCGGCCCCGCAAACGCCTCGGCGCCCCGCCTCATCGGCCCGGGCCGCCGCCGGTGCGGCCCTCCAGAGCCCGCGCGGCGAAGAACGCCGCCAGGTTGCCCACCCCCAGCGCGCCCAGCAGCACCGCGATCGAGGGCAGCGCCAGCGGTGGCCAGCCGGCCGCGCTGGCCACCGCCAGGCCCGCGGCCAGGCTGCACAGCACCAGCCCCCAGCGCAGCGAGCCCTGTCGGCGCACCCGCTCCTCGCCCTGGTACAGCGCCTCCACCGTCTCGGGCGCCCCGCCCTGGAAGAACAGCCAGCGCATGCGCGCCTCCACCAGCAGCTTGATGGTGTACACCACCGACACGAACAGGCCGATCGGCACGATGATGCTTTTGTCCATGATGACGTTCCGGGCTGTGTGGATGAAGCGATGGATACGACGACGTGTCCATCGGTTGCAACCGCCGGCGCGCCGGCCGTATCCATCGCCCCATGAACCCCTCGCACGATGAGCGATGACCCGGCGCACCCCCAGGGGCCTGCGCCCACCGGCGGCCCGGCGCAGGCTGTGCTGGACAGCGACCTGGCCACCGATCGCGCACTGGCCGACGCCGCGCGCGCCGGCATGCCAGGCGCCTTCGAGCGGCTGGTGCGCACCCACCAGCGGCTGGTCTGGCATGTGGTGCAGCGCCTGGTGCGCGACACCGAGGACACCCGCGAGCTGTGCCAGGAGACCTTCCTGCAGGTGCACCGGCACCTGCACCAGTACCGCGGCGAGAGCCGGCTGGCCACCTGGATCGGCCGCGTGGCCTACCACCGTGCGCTGCGCCACCTGGAGCGCAAGCGGCTGGATCTGGTGGCGCTCGCCGACGAGGGCGATGACGACACCGAGGCCTGGCTGGCCCAGGCCGCCGATCCGCTCGACCTCGAGGCCCAGGTCGCCGACGCCCAACTGCAGCGCCACCTGCAGGCCGCCATCGAGGCCCTGCCGCCGCTGCCGCGCCTGCTGCTCACGCTGTACCACCTGGAGGAGCTGCCGATCGCCGAGATCGCGCAGATCACCGGCGTGGCCGCCGGCACCATCAAGAGCCATCTGTTCCGCGCCCGGCTGCGGCTGCGGGCCACGCTGGCCCAGGCCGCCGGCCGGCCAGCCGACAGCGCCACCCCGCCCGAGGAGTGAGGTCCCATGACGCCCCCCGACACCCCGCGATCGCCGATGCCGGCACCGCCCGTGCCTGTGCAACCTGCACAGACCTCACCGGATCAGACGGCCTCGATGAACGAACGAGATGAGGCGCTATGGCAACGCCAGGAGGCGGCCCGCCTGGGGCTGGGTGGCGACGCCGCCGACCGGCAGATCGCCCAGGCCCTGGCGCAGCCGCTGCCGGTGGGGCTGCCGCCCGACTTCGCGGCACGGCTAGCCCGTGAGGTGGCCCTGCAACGCGCGCCATCGCCGGCTTTCGAATGGACGCTCGCCGGCCTGGCCGTGGCGCTGCTGGCCCTGGCGGCCGGCGTGGTGCTGCATCTCGATCCCGAGCTGGCCACCGGCGCCACCACGGCGCTGGCCGCCCCGGCCGGCAACGGCTGGCTGCTGTGGCTGGCCGTGGCACTGGCCGCCGCGGCGATCCGCCCTTCTCCCATTCGACCCCCGAGGCACCCATGACCCCACGATCCTTCTGGCGCGCCACGGCTTCCATGGCCCTGGCGCTGGGCCTGGCCATGCCCGCCGCACGAGCCGGCGTCGATGGCGGCGTCGATGCCGGCCGCCTCGATGGCCTGCTCACCGCGCTGCAGGCGCAGGGCATGGCCATGGGCAGCGTGGCGGTGCAGCAGGGCGATGCCGCGCCCTACCTGCGCGCCATCGGGCACGCCCGGCGCGAGGGCGCGCAGCCGCCGGCTGCTGCACCCGCCACCTCTGCCTCGCCCGACACGCCGCCCGAGCCGGCCACGCCCGCCACCCGCTACCGCATCGGCTCGATCAGCAAGCTGCTCACCGCGGTGATGGTGCTGCAGCTGGCCGACGAGGGCGCGCTGGCGCTGGACGACCCGATCGCGCGCTGGTTTCCCGCACTGCCCGGCGCCGCGCGCATCACGGTGGCGCAGTTGCTGCAGCACCGCAGCGGCCTGGGCGACATCAAGCACCTGCCAGACTTCGAGACGACCTGGATGTTCGAGCCGCGCCGCGAGGCCGAGCTGGTGCAGGCCATCGCCGGCCTGCCGCGAACGTTCGAGCCGGGCGAGCGCGCCGAGTACAGCAACTCGGGCTACCTGCTGCTGGGCTTCATCGTCGAGAAGGCCGGCGGCCAGCCCTATGGCCAGGCGCTGCAGCGCCGCCTGGCCGTTCCGCTGGGCCTGAGCGACACCACCTTCGATGTCCGCGCCGGCCTCCAGCCGCTCGAGGCCGCGTCGTATCACTGGCAGGACGCCCCGCCGGTGCAGACCGATGGCGCAGAGTCGGGCCGGACGGACGGCCACTGGCGCCTGGCCCGCGCCGCCGACCCCAGCGTGCCCCAGGGCGCCGGCGGCGTGGTCAGCAGCCCGCGCGATCTGGTGCGGGTGATCCGCGCGCTGTTCCAGGGCCGCCTGTTGCAGCCGGCCACCTTTGCGCGCATGCGCCAGGTGCGCGATGGCTTCGGCCTGGGCCTGAATCCGCTGCCCGGCCCCGGGCCTCAGGCCTGGGGGCACGAGGGCGCGATCGACGGCTTCGGGTCGGTGCTGGCCTACCTGCCCGAGACCGACACCGCGCTGGCCTGGTGCGGCAACGGCCACCGGCTGCCGCGCGACGCGGTGGTGCAGTGGATGCGCCGCGCGCTGTTCGAGCCCGGCACGAGGCTGCCCAGCTTCGCCCCGGTGGCAGCGCAGGTGGGCTTTGCGGTGCGGGTGCAGGGCCCGGCGGCCGGCCCGCTGGCGCCCTCCGCCGTCGGCGTGCGCGGCGATGCGCCGCCGCTGAGCTGGGCGCGCAGCCTGCCGCTGGCCTTCGACGCCACCCGCGGCGTGTGGGCCGCGACGCTGACGCTGACGGTGCGCGACGGCGTGCCGCTGGAATTCAAGTACCTGCGGGACGGCGGGCAGTGGGAGCACACCGCCAACCGGGTGCAGCCGCTGGCCGCCGGCGAGCGGGTGCAGCGCGACGACGTGTTCAACCTCGACGCAGACGGCATGGCGCTGCGGCGCGCGGTGCTGGCCGCCGACGACCGGCTGTTCGACGCCTATCACCGACGTGACGTGGCCGGCATGGCGGCGGTGTTCAGCGAGCGGTTGGAGTTCTTCCACGACAAGGGCGGGCTCAACGGCTATGCCGACAACCTGCGGGCCTTCGAGCAGAACTTCCGGTCGCCCCTGGTGGTGCGCCGCGAGCGCGTGGCCACCGACCAGGAAGTGCATGCGCTGGGCGGCTTCGGCGCCTTCCACAGCGGCAGCCATCGCTTCTGTCGGGCGCTGGCGCCTGCCGAGGCCGGTGCGGCAGCCGGCACCCAGACCCCGGGCCGCTCTGCCGAACGTTGCGAGACCTACCGCTTCGCCAACGTCTGGGAGCGCACGCCGCAGGGCCTGCGGCTGCTGCGCGTGGTGAGCTTCGACCACTGAGCCGGCGCCGCCGGCCGGCGAGACAGCAGGTCTTCCACCCCCTCTTCGGCGCATCGCGCACCCCGCCTTCGCGGTACACCTGCAGGTGAGTGGCCGGCATTCGCGTGCCGGTCTTCAGTCGCCCGTCCGATCGACCGCGGGCCGGCCGCCGCCTGGCGGTGGGCCCGCCACTTGCCCGAGGCCCCGCCATGCCACTGCCCACCCCTGAAGACGCCGCCCGCCTGCAGGCGCTGATGCAGGCCTGCCCCACCGCCTTCGCCTTCGTGCGCGAGGCGCGGTTCGAGTCGGTGGCCGAGCCGTTCGATCGGCTGTTCGACAAGGGCGAATCCGGCGGCCTGGCCGGCCAGGCCACCAGCAGCGTCAACGTCTCGGAAGCGGCCGATGGCGCGCTGCGCCAGGCGCTGGACGCCGCCTTTGCCGGCGGCCTGCCCTACGACGGCGAGGTGGAACTGCTGCGCCGCGACGGCTCGCGGTTCTGGGGCCGGCTGCGCGCCTCGCCGGTGCGCTGGGACGACCCCGCCGGCGCCGCGCTGTGGTTCATCGACGACGTCACCAAGGCGCGCCAGCACCGGCTGCAGCCGCACTGGCAATCCACCCACGATCCGCTGACCGAACTGGCCAACCGGCGCGAGTTCGACCGGCGCCTCGCCGACCACCTGAACCAGCGCCGCCGCCAGCCGGTGTCGGTGCTGATGGTCGACATCGACCACTTCGCGGCCGTCAACGCCAAGCTGGGCGACGATGGCGGCGACCGTGCGCTGTGGACGCTGGGCGCGCGCATCCTCTCCAAGGTGCGCACCACCGACCTGGTGGCCCGCCTGCATGCCGATTGCTACGGCGTGCTGCTGCTCGATTGCGAGCTGCACTACGCGCTGCTGGTGGCCGAGAAGCTGTGCGACGAGATCGCGCGCGACCGCCTGCGCTCGGGCGTGAAGAGCCTGCGCGTGACGGCCAGCATCGGCGCCATCCAGCTCGATGGCCCCGAGCGCGAACCGCAGGCGGTGATCGACGCCTGCGCCGAAGCCGTGGCCCAGGCCAAGGCCGCCGGCGGCAACACGGTGCGCGTGGCCGGGTGGGAAGGCATCGATGCCGCGGCAGCGCAGCAGATGACAGCCGTCGACGCCTGAGACCCCCACCGCCGGCCCCCAGCGGGGCAGGTCGGATGCGTGCCCACAACGCCCGTTTGGATCACTCCGGACGGCGGACGGGGTCGGTGCGTTGCGGTCGTTCGCTCTGCAGGTTTGATTGACGAGGAAAGACCTGCCCTCACGCGTCGGCGCGGGCCGATGGCGCCGGGCAGCCGTCCCTTGAGACGCGTGTTTCAGGCGTTATCGAAGAATGCCCACGAAGAACGCGGCCAGTTCGTCGAAGCCGTCCAGCGGCAGCACGTGGGCGGTGTACTGGTCGGGGCGCACCAGCACCATGCAGCCGCGCTCGCGGTCGATGCCGCGCATCGCGAAGATGTCGCCGGCGCCCTTGTGGTCGACGCAGAACGCCTTCTCGTGGTCCTGCAGCCCGAGCTTGCCGGTCTTGGGCTTGAGCAGCGAGGGCATGTGCTCGTAGGCCAGCTGGTCGAAGGTCTGCTGGAACACCGCGCGGAAGTCGATCACCGCATCGATGTCGTCGCCCGGCCGGCGGTGCTTCACCACGGGCGACTTCGGGTCGGTCTCCAGCCAATCGGCCAGGCGGTGGATCGCCGAGCCGGGGCTCGAGCCGTCGGCGCGGCCGGCGAAGGCATAGAGGCGCCAGCGCGCGTCGGCCTCGGCCACGTGGCCCAGTTGCATCGGCTTGGCATCGGCCAGCCGCACCACCGGCGCGGAGTGAAAGCGCCGGCCGATCTCCAGCCCCTTGGCCAGCGCCTGGTGCGTGCCGGGCGCGAACAGCGTTGAGGTGTCGTACTTCACCGCGGTGCCGCCGGTGAACTCGAGGTTGGCCTTGAACTGGCGGATGATGCGCGGCTCTTCGGTGCCGTCGCGCTCGGCCTGTGTGGTGGGGGCCGACATGATGCGCGCCCACTCGTGGTCGGTCTCGACCAGCCGGCGGGCCTCGGTCAGCCGCTCCTTCGAGTAGCTGCGCAGCAGGCGGGCATCGGCGCGGCCCTGCAGCACGTGCACCAGCTTCCAGCCCAGGTTGAAGGTGTCCTGCATCGACACGTTCATGCCCTGCCCGGCCTTGGGCGAGTGGGTGTGGCAAGCATCGCCGGCGGTGAACACGTGGGGGTTGCGGTCGCTGCCCTCGGGCACGTCGTCGAAGGTGTCGGTGATGCTGTGGCCGATGTCGTAGATCGACCACCAGACGATCTCCTTCACGTCGATCGAATAGGGCCGGAGGATGCGGTTGGCCGCCGCGATCATGTCCTCCTGGGTGAACTTCTTGCTCGCGGCCTTCTCGCCGTCCTTGAGCTTGTCGAGCTCGACGTACATGCGGAACACGTAGCCGCCCTCGCGCGGCAGGATCAGCACGTTGCCCTCGCTGGCCGACGAGATCAGGCACTTGCGGCGCACGTCCGGGAAGTCGGTGTTGGCGAGGATGTCCATCACGCCCCAGGCCTGGTTGGCGGCGTCGCCGCGCAGCGTGCCGCCGATGGCCTTGCGCACCGCCGAGTGGGCGCCGTCGCAGCCGACCACGTAGTTGGCCCGCACGGTGCGGGTGGCCCACCAGTCGGCGCCGGTCGAGTCCTTGAGGGTCACAGTCACCGGGTGGTCGTCGGTGCTGTGGTCGACGGTTAACCCCACCACCTCCCAGCCGTAGTCGGGCTGCAGGCGCGAGGGCGAATTGCGCATCACCTCGAGGAACAGCTCGTGCAGCCGCGCCTGGTTGATCAGGATGTGCGGCATCTCGGAGCTGTCGTCGGCCACATCCTGCACCTGGCCGACGCGCCGGATGTGCTCGGGGTTGGCCGGGTCGGGCATCCAGAACGCGGTCTGGTTGACCCAGTAGGTCTCGCGCTTGACCTTG
>Ga0268298_10004544_pt1 | contig 13480 bp, 14 predicted proteins | sample WWTPWeurt_MetaG_FD_194462 | JGI IMG/M metagenome (GOLD analysis project Ga0268298, IMG submission 194462) | Activated sludge microbial communities from WWTP in Nijmegen, Gelderland, Netherland - WWTP Weurt | ecosystem: Engineered > WWTP > Aerobic digester > Activated sludge | place... | reverse complement strand
ATCGGTTGATTGCCCTGCTTTCGGATGATGAACTTCACCAACGGCTCAGCCAACAGGCGGCAGAGTATGCACGCGAATATGCCTGGAGCCGAATTGTGGCGCGCTTGGAACAGGTTTATTCAGATTTGCTCGAAAACCGAGAACCTATCAATCTGTCGCATGGGGGAATATAACTGGAGAGTTCGCCCCCTGGAGTGCAACTGCAAGAGCACCGAGCAAAGCGGTGTCGTAACCGAGGCTGCTGAGTGTGACTTTTGGGGCTGGGACAATCCGTAAGTGGTTTTCCATGACGCGGCTTGCCTCGGCAATGAACGAAGCTCCCCCGCCATACGCAACTCCGCCGCCGATTCGGATTTCATCCGGAGCGAGGATCGCTGCAAGGTTACGAAGCCCGAGACCCAGATTGTAAGCGACCTCTGACCATTCCTCAGCATTTAACTCCTGGGCTGGTTTCTGATAAATTCGCCGGATGGCGTTTCCAGATACCAGGCCTTCCATGCAGTCTGACAGACCGCACTCGCAGTACACCGCCCCAGGACTGCTGAGGCGAAAGGGGATGGATTGGTGACCGACTTCTGGATGGGCGCCGCCAGCGCCGCGATAGATCTTGCCATCCACCAGAAAACCACCACCCAATCCCGTACTCAGGGTCAGATAGAGTAAACGAGAAGGGGCTTGTTGACCATAAAAAAGCTCGCCAAGGGCGGCGATATTGGTATCCACATCCACAAAGAAAGGGCACTGCCATCGGGTTTCCATAATGGATTTTAACGGCACACTGCGCCAGTGTGGTTGGTGCAAGGGGGATACAATGCCATTCATCCAGTCCAGCGGCCCTCCGGCAGCAGCCCCAATGGCTGCGATGGGCTCTCCATTTGCCACTATGGAAATCATCTCTTGTAAAACTTCCAGGTCGCTTTCCAGGCTTTGCTGCAGGACAGCGGGAATTAACACCCCATCCTGTGAGCTGGCAGCACCGGTTCGACAGCGCCGCAAAATTTTTCCTTGCGCATCGGCTGCTGCTGCCATGAATTTTGTTCCACCGATATCCAGACCTACGAAAACACTCATGCTGTCACCTCGAATCCGTTTTTTGTCTTTTGGGCTATCAGGCGGGCAGTTGCTCGAGGATGATGATCTCCATACCAGCCCTCTGCATAGAACAATATGGTGAAATCTGGAAATGCGATTTTTAGTTCATTGGGTTTAAGCAGATGGATTGGGTTGATGGTTGGATCAAGCTGGCGCATTTCTTCGGTGAGGGTTTCATAAAACAATAAACCACCTGGTTTGAGCCAGGCGCCGATATTTGCCCAGGCCTGCCTGTCCAGATAAAAGAAATTACAGATCACGTCGAAGGTTGCTGGTGGAAATTGAAAGTCGGTCAGATCGGCGATTACAGCCATTACTTTTGGGTAATCCTTTTTGGCTTTGCCAATCGCTACTGAAGCGATGTCTACGCCAACCACAGACAATCCCCGGTCCAACAGGAATCCTGAACTGCCGCCCAGGCCCATTGCCAGATCGAGTGCAAGACCATTGGCAGGCAGCAAATTGGCATGGTCAGTTAAAAGGGCACGGGCACTGCTGAATGTGTGCCGGTCAGAGGTCAGATAACGTTCATTCCAGCGGACTGCATCTGCAAGAGGCATAGGTTCATTATAATCGATAGGGGCAGGTATTTTTTTGCAGCAAGGCAATCTGAAAATTGAAATTCACCCGGGAAATTTCTTCTGATCCCTTGTGTAATTTCGCTCAAACTGACCGAACTCTGATATAATTTTATGCCGTGTTCTGGAGAAAACCGAGCATGGTATACTTAATCAATCTTTGCCAATTCTTTGGTCATTTGTAGGAGTTAGATATGTCTGGACATTCGCATTGGGCTACCATTCGCCGCAAAAAAGGTGCGGCAGACGCCAAGCGTGGGCAGGTTTTCACCCGGCTGGCTCGAGAAATTGTGATTGCAGCGCGTGAAGGCGGCGGTGATCCGGATTCGAACGTTGGTCTTTCGCTCGCAATTGAACGGGCGCGGGCACAAAATATGCCCAAGGATAACATTCAACGGGCTATTTCACGTGGAACCGGCGAAGGAAAAGATGGCGTACAGCTTGAAGAGTTGTTCTACGAAGGTTACGCGCCGCATGGTGTTGCCATGATGTTTGAAGTTGTTACGGATAATCGCAATCGCTCAATCTCTGAACTGCGTCACCTGATTTCAAAGGGTGGCGGGAATATGGCAGAGTCGGGCGCTGTGGGGTGGCAGTTCAAACGCACTTCGGTATTTTCTTTTCCGCTTGAAGGGCATGATGCCGACAAGATCTTTGAACTGGCTGTGGAAGCCGGCGCTGATGATGTGACTTTCGATGACGGGACTGTGGAAATTGTTGGACCGGTTGAAGGTTTCAAGTCGATTACGCTTGCTTTGAAAGCTGCCCACATCGTTCCGGAAGAAGCCGGCCTGAGAATGCTGCCGACCAATGAAATTGAGTTGACTGATGAACAGACCATCCAGGTGTTGAAACTGGTGGAAAATCTCGAAGAATTGGATGACGTGCAAAATGTTTACCATAATTTGAGCGTGCCAGATTCCGTTTGGGCTCAGCTCGAAGAAGCGTAAAACAATGCTGGCTCTGGGGATAGATCCCGGAACCGCAACGACCGGATATGGGTTCGTTCGCGATTTGCCCGATGGCAGTTTGCGAATTGTTGATTTCGGCGTCATTCTAACTCCAGCTGGCATGGCTATGCCTGAGCGCCTTCTGGTGTTGTTTGAAAAATTGGAAGAGATCGTTCTTCTCCACCGACCTGATGGCAGTGCGGTGGAGAAGCTTTTTTTTGCCCGCAATGTAACGACGGCTATGACGGTTGGCCAGGCGCGCGGGGTTATTCTGCTGACGCTGGCAAAACATTCTGTTCCGGTGGGCGAATACACGCCCCTTGAAGTTAAACAGGCTGTTGTCGGCTATGGGGGCGCTGAGAAGAAGCAAGTGCAGCAAATGGTTCAGGTTTTGTTGGGTTTGAAAACAATACCCAAACCCGATGATGCAGCGGATGCCCTGGCGATTGCGATTTGCCATTTGCATTCAGATCGAATTAAGCGCATGATACAGGAGCAAAAGCAATGATATTTCCCAAGGTGAACTTGATTACTGCTGCGGACTGGCGTGATTACGAATTGTTGGACAGCGGGGATGGCGCCAAGCTGGAGCGGTTTGGGTCTTATACGTTTGTGCGGCCTGAGCATCATGCAGTCTGGAAACGCAGTCTTTCGCCAGAAACCTGGCAATCTGCGCATGCAAGCTTTCAGGCGACAACTGGAGAAGAAACGGGCGGTCGATGGCAAATTCGCAAGAGCGTGCCGGAAGTTTGGAATATGCGCTATAAAAATTTGACATTTAAAGCCCATTTTTCCACTTCCAGGCATTTGGGGGTTTTTCCGGAGCAGGCTGCTCATTGGGACTGGATGGCAGACCGGATTCGCAGTGCTGGAAGACCCGTAAAGGTGTTGAATTTGTTCGGATATACAGGTCTGGCTTCGCTGGCTGCTGCGGAAGCAGGCGCGCAGGTGACGCATGTGGATGCCGCCAAAAAATCTGTGAATTGGGCGAGTGAAAACCTTGCCCTGTCTGGGCTGGATGATCGAAATGTGCGCTGGATTGTCGACGATGCTGTGAAGTTTGTCGAACGTGAAGCCCGGCGCGGTTCAAAATATGATGGGATAATCCTGGATCCACCCAAATTTGGACGCGGTCCAAAAGGCGAAGTCTGGCAATTTTTTGATTTGCTGCCCAGCCTGTTACAAACATGCCGGGGATTATTAACTCAAAAGCCGCTTTTCCTGGCATTAACTGCTTATGCGATCCGTGCTTCGGCATTAAGTTTGTATTATGCGGTGGAGGAACAGTTTGCCGGGCTTAACGGCTCCACAGAATGTGGCGAACTTGTTGTCCAGGATCACAGCGCGCAACGGTTAATTTCATTGGCTATTTATGCCCGTTGGTCAGGGGTTGACCGCTAAAGGATGGAGAGATGATTGCAAGCCTGAGCGGGAAGGTATTGTTCACTTCAAATGAAGGTGTTGTAGTTGAGGTGGGGGGGATCGGCCTCCGGGTGGCTGTTCCATCGGGATTAAGGGATAAACTGCACCCCGGTGAGCCCGTCTTTTTTCATACTTATCTGGTCATTCGTCAGGATCTATTGGCCCTATATGGGTTTGATACGGTAGAAAGCAGAGAATATTTTGAACTGCTTTTGAGTGTGGATGGCATTGGCCCTAAGCTGGCCCTGGCAATTCTCTCGATTATGACTCCTGATTCTATCCGGCGGGCTGTTTTTAATGAACAGGTTGAATTGTTTACGCGTGTGCCAGGGGTGGGAAAGAAAACAGCCCAAAAGATCTTATTGTACTTACAGGATAAGGTTGGCAAATCGGATGGCTTATCTGCGATGACAGGGATTAGCGATAGTGAAACTGAGGTGATTGAAGCCCTGACCTCGCTTGGATACAGCGTAGTTGAAGCTCAATCGGCTGTTCAGGCGATTTCGCGCGATGCCCCAAAAGATACCGAAACCCGCCTGCGTCTTGCCCTGCAGTATTTTTCGAAGTGAGGATTTAATGATGTTAAACCAGAAAATTGTTTTTATTGGCCCGGGTGTAATGGCGGAGGGTATTCTTGCTGCATTGATTCGAGAGGAGGTTACGGCTCCTGAAAACATTGGTGTGGCAGGTCCCCGTCCAGATCGAGGGATTGAGTTACAGCAAAAATATGGCATCGAGTATTTTCAGGATAATGCACAGGCTGTCCGAACGGCAGATGTGGTGCTGCTTTCGGTAAAACCGCAGCGCCTGGACAAAGTGATGGCAGGGTTAAAAGGCCAATTGAAGACCGAAGCCCTGATCCTTTCAATTGTTGCCGGGGCTTCGCTTTCAAAATTGACTCATGGCCTGGGCCATACCCGAATTGTACGTTCGATGCCGAATACCCCTGCTCAGATCGGGATGGGTATTACTGTCTGGACTGCCGCCGCCGATGTGAGCCCAGAACAGCTTGAAACTGCCCGCCAGGTCTTAAGTGCAATGGGCGAGCAGGTTTTTGTTGAAGATGAGAATTATCTGGATATGGCGACCGCTCTATCTGGCACTGGGCCTGCCTATGTATTTCTATTCATGGAGGCGCTGGTAGACGCTGGCGTCCATATGGGTTTCCCTAGACGAATTTCTGAACAGCTCGTCATTCAGACTGTGCGAGGGTCTGTTGAGTATTATCTTCAGCGCAATGATCCAGTTCATCTGACAAAACTGCGCAATGATGTGACATCACCTGGTGGAACGACTGCCGCCGCTTTATATTTCCTGGAAAAAGCCGGTTTTCGCACGGCTCTCAGCCGGGCGGTTTGGGCCGCCTATGAGCGTTCGCGCGAATTGGGGCGCGGGGCAAAAAGCCATAGTCCTGAAGAGACCTCAAGCTAATAACCCGAGTTCGGGTGCCCGAAAAGAGGTTGTTTAGGGTGATAGGTAGCGTAGCCACCCATCACCCAATCCTGACGTTAGATAGCAAAACAATGAGGGGCTGGTATTTTTGCCAGCCCCTCATTGTTGCTCGAATCTAAATCATGAAATCTTCCCCGCTCCAGGTGCCCGCTTCGGACAGATGTGGATGGGGCAGGTCAGATTCGTGGCCTTCAAACCGCTGCTCCAGATATTCAACGCGCTGCATCAGGGTGGATAGCGCCATCCCAACCGCATCAGGCAGAGAGCTGTGGTTTAGGTCGGGCGCATCGGAGGCTTTGTGGGGTTTGCTGCGCACAACGACCTGTCCTGGCACCCCAACGACGACTGAGTTCGCTGGGATGGGCTTGACGACAACCGCATTGGCGCCTACGCGGCAGTCTTCTCCAATGGTAATAGCGCCGAGCACTTTGGCGCCTGCGCCAACCACGACGCGATCGCCCAGGGTTGGATGGCGTTTCCCTTTATTCAAACTGGTTCCTCCCAGGGTGACGCCATGGTAAAGCGTTACGTCAGCGCCGATCTCGGCGGTTTCTCCGATCACAACCCCCATGCCATGATCGATGAAGAAGCGCGGTCCGATCGTGGCGCCTGGGTGAATTTCAATTCCCGTGAGGCCGCGCAGAACTTGCGAAACCCAGCGCCCCGTAAATTTATGATTGTGGCGCCAGAGCCAGTTGCTCAAGCGATGGCCCCAGATTGCGTGCAAACCAGGGTAAACGAGGCTCACTTCGAGCCAGGAGCGAGCAGCAGGGTCTCGCTCCAGTACAGAGTCGATGTCGGCGCGGGCTCGGGCAATTTCGCAAATTAGCGCAGCAAATGGCGCAATAATAAAGTTGAATATGCCTTGAGGCCTCGGTGGGGTTGTAGATCCATCAAAATTATTTTTCGCAGCTTGGTCAGCCATTTCTAAATCTCCAATAAATAAAAAACGCAGCTCTTAAAAGTTGAGCTGCGCAATTAAAAAAATTGAGACAGCCCTCGCGATAACGAATTTGCGGGGAGCTGTCCGCCATCCGGCGCCAGTGAAATTAATCTAAACTGGCAGGCGGTGGAACAGTCCCCGCCAAGGACAGGAGCAACAATTATTCTTCAACATAAAAGCAATTTTACGTTTTCTCCAGGTTTACGTCAAGTAAAATTTAGAAGTGATTTCTGGACTAAAATAAAAGTCGGTTGTGAAGTTCTGGACAAGATAGCCCATTTCAGGTATCATTTGTGCGCTTTATTCACCAACCAGGAAAGGTGTGGATGGATTTTACCTTTAACCTACTAAAGAGTTTGACAGAGGCCAACGGCGTTTCTGGATATGAAACCCAGGTTCGTTCGGTGGTCCGTGATTATTTTAAAGACCTAGGTGAGGTTTCTCAGGATAAGATTGGCAGCCTGATCTGTAAAAAGGTTGGCCTGGCTGATAATCCAAAGGTTATGCTTGCCGGACATATGGATGAAATTGGCTTTATGGTGAAGCAAATTACCAAAGAAGGCTTCATCAAGTTCATCCCATTAGGTGGCTGGTTTGATCAGGTCATGTTAGGTCATCGGGTTGTGATTCAAACCCACAAAGGTGAGGTTGTTGGGGTGATCGGCGCTAAGCCGCCGCATTTGCTTTCAGCAGAAGAGCGCAGCAAAATGACCCCGAAGAAGGATATGTATATTGATATCGGCGCCACAAGTCAGGCCGAAGTTGAAGAAGCTGGTGTCTGCCTTGGTGACCCAATTGCCCCACGGGCCGATTTTCTGGCACTGGCAAATGGCAAAACATATCTTGCGAAAGCCTTTGATGACCGGGTAGGTGTGGGGCTGGTGATTTCAGCGCTCCAGGCAATGCAGGAAGGCAGTCACCCAAACACAATTTACGGAACTGCCACGGTTATGGAGGAGGTTGGTTTACGGGGGGCGACAACTTCTGTTCGGATGGTTAATCCAGACGTGGCGATTGTGCTTGAAGCCGATATCGCTGGCGATGTCCCCGGAATAAAGCCAGATGAAGCCTCGAGTAAGCTGGGCGGCGGACCAACATTGTGTATTTACGAAGCGCGAACGATTCCAAATGCTAAACTGCGCGATTTAGCCATCGAAACAGCCAAAGCAGAAGGGATTCCTTACCAGATCTCATTTGTTGAAGCAGGCGGAACGGATGCTGGTGCAATTCATTTACATGGAATTGGTGTGCCTTCACTGGTTTTAGGTGTTGCCGCACGGCATATTCATTCGCATAGTTCAATTATTCATCGGTCAGATTACGATGATGCTGTAAGACTTCTGTCGGCGTTGCTGCGCAGGTTGGACGCAAAAACAGTAACAAGCTTGACTGAATAAATTTATTAAATTGATATAAAATAGACAACGTATTGGAAAATATATTTCCTCCGGAGGCAAAATGACGGACCTGATCAAGCAAATCACAAGCGATCTTCAAAAGCAAATTAGCTCTTTTCAGCCTAAGATGGATCTTGTGGATGTCGGCACGGTGATCGATGCGGGCGATGGTATCGCCCGAGTGCGCGGCCTGAATGAAGTTAAATCACAAGAATTGGTGCAGTTTGAAAATGGTGTAATTGGCATCGCGTTCAATCTTGAAAAAGACAACGTTGGTGTCATTATCATGGGCGAATACTCAGAAATTTCAGAGGGTATGGTTGTGCGAGGCACAAGCCGGATCGCTTCTGTTCCAGTTGGCGATGGCATGATTGGCCGCGTTGTGAACGCTTTGGGTGAACCTATCGACGGCAAAGGCCCAATCAAGGCAACGGGATTTCGCCCGATTGAAAGAATTGCCCCCGGTGTTATTGATCGTAAAGACGTTGACACACCCGTCCAGACCGGTATCAAAGCGATTGATGCAATGATCCCGATCGGTCGAGGGCAGCGTGAACTGATTATTGGCGACCGCCAGACAGGTAAAACTGCGATCTGTATTGATACCATCATCAATCAGAAGGGCAAGGGTATGTTCTGTATTTATGTGGCTATTGGTCAGAAGAAGGCCGCCATTGCCCGAACCGTTGCTTTGTTGGAGCGCTTTGGGGCAATGGAATATACCACCGTGGTTGTCGCCTCTGCGGATGACCCTGCCGCTTTGCAGTATATCGCCCCCTATGCAGGGTGTGCGATTGGTGAGGAATTTATGGAAACCGGCCGGGATGCGCTGGTTGTTTATGATGACCTTTCAAAACATGCCTGGGCATACCGCCAGGTTTCTTTGCTCCTGCGCCGCCCGCCCGGTCGTGAAGCGTATCCTGGCGATGTGTTCTACCTGCACTCTCGTTTGCTGGAACGTGCGGCTCGTGTTTCTGACAAATATTTGATTGTGTCAAAGTCTTTCGGCGGCCGACAGGCCGAAATGTCGGATAGTGTTGATCAGGTTGTGTTTGGCGGTCCACTTGCCAAGCATGATGCTGAAATTGCCCGTAAGGCGCTGCCCAATGCCGACGAATATGCTGTTGCCATGTTGAAAGGCTCCGGCGGTTCATTGACGGCACTGCCGATTATTGAAACCCTGTTGGGCGATGTGTCGGCTTATATCCCGACCAACGTTATTTCGATTACCGATGGTCAGATCTACCTCGAAGGCAACCTGTTCTACGCCGGTATTCGCCCGGCGATCAATGTTGGTCTCTCGGTGTCGCGGGTTGGTGGTGATGCCATGACCAAAGCGATGAAACAGGTGGCTGGCCGTTTGCGTCTGGATATGGCTTCTTTTCGTGAATTGGCTGCATTTGCTCAATTTGGTTCGGATCTGGACAAGTCTACTCAGGCTCAGTTGAACCGTGGTCAGCACCTGCAGGAAATCCTCAAACAGCCCCAGTATGAGCCGCTCTCGCTTGGCGGCGAAGTGATCGAGATTTTTGCTGGTGTGAATGGTTATGCCGATAAGGTTGCTCCTGAGCGGATGCGAACCTGGGAATTGGCCCTGCTGCGTTTTATGGAAACTTCCCACCCGGAAATTGGACGTTCAATTTCTGAAAATAAACGTATCATTCCAGAGACTGAAACCGCTCTGCGGCAGGCCCTGGAAGCCTTTATGGCAACCTGGCAGTAAAGCGTTACTATGGCTAATGCACGAGAAGTACGCCTGCGTATTCGCAGCGTAAAAAATATTGCTCAAGTTACTCGTGCCTTGCAGGCGGTAAGCGCCTCTAAGGTGCGGAAAGCGATGCAGGCAATGATGAATACCCGGCCTTATGCGACCAAAGCATGGCAGGTATTGACGCATATTGCACTGCAACCCGGACGCGCCAACCTTCACCCACTGCTGACCCCCCGAACCGAGAACAATGCGGAACTGGTGGTGCTGGTGACAGGAGATCGCGGCCTGGCGGGCGCGTACAACTCCAATGTTGTTCGTTTTGCGATGACAGAGTTTAACAATCGGCCTGTACCTGTGAAATACATTACGATCGGCAAAAAGGGACGCGATTTGATGATCCGCCGCCGAAAAAATGTATTTGCTGAATTCAGCAATTTGCCCGCTGCGCCATCCTTTGCGGATGTTTCAGCCATTGGCAGATTAGCGGTTGAAGAGTTCCTGACTGGCAAGGTGGACCGTGTCTATCTGGTGTACACCGATTTTGTGAATATGGCGCGCCAGACCCCAACCATCAAGCAGCTCCTGCCTTTGGAGTTTCAATCGGGCGAGGGCAGAGTTCAGGATTTTGAACACGCCAAGGGTGGGCCTTCAGCCGCCTACACCTATGAACCAGGCGAAACAGAAATCCTCGATCAGATTGTGCCTCGTTTTACCGCACTGCAGGTTTACCAGGCAGTGCTTGAATCTCAGGCGAGTGAACATGCCGCCCGCATGGTGGCAATGAAGAACGCAACCGATAGTGCAACCGAGCTGGCATCGGCGCTGCAGCTTATGTACAACAAAGCTCGCCAGCAGACAATTACCAGTGAAATGTTGGATATCGTTGGCGGTGCGGAATCACTCCGCATGGCAGGATAGTTTTGTAATCGTTGTTCAGATTATCAGAGTAGAACGACTACAGTCGTTATCTTTTTAGGAGGCTTAGATGGCAGAGGCAAAAGGCCGGATCGTACAAATTTTAGGCGGCGTTATTGATGTGGAATTTCCTGGGGATTCAATGCCGCAGATTTATGATGCCGTAGAAATTATTGATGACGGCAAGGTCAGAATGACCCTGGAAGTTGAAAAACATTTAGGGAATAACTGGGTTCGCTGCGTGGCGATGGACAGTACCGATGGTTTACAGCGCGGCATGGCTGTGCGGAACACAGGCAGCCCGATTATGGTTCCTGTAGGCCCCGCTACCCTGGGCCGAATCTTTAATGTTTTGGGTAAGGCAGTCGATGCCAAAGGTCCAGTCGACGCAGAAATGTTTTATCCAATTCACCGACCAGCCCCTGATTTCAAAGACCAGTCTACCCGGGTTGAAGTTTTTGAAACCGGTTTGAAAGTGGTTGATCTGATTGCCCCATTCACTAAAGGCGGCAAGACGGGTATTTTTGGCGGTGCAGGCGTTGGCAAGACTGTTGTGATCATGGAGTTGATCCGCTCGATTGCGACCGTCCATCAGGGCAACTCGGTGTTTGCCGGTGTAGGCGAGAGAACCCGCGAAGGTACGCAGCTGTATCGTGAAATGCTCGAGTCGGGCGTTATGAAAGATACCGTGATGGTTTACGGGCAGATGAACGAGCCCCCTGGTGTTCGTTTGCGTGTCGCCCTGTCAGCTCTTTCTATGGCTGAATATTTCCGAGATGCGGGCCGCGATGTGCTCCTCTTTATCGATAATATTTTCCGCTTTTCGATGTCTGGTTCCGAAGTGTCGGCTCTGTTAGGGCGTATGCCCTCAGCGGTAGGTTACCAGCCCACCCTGGCGACGGAAATGGGTGAGCTGCAGGAACGGATTACCTCTACCCGGGGTGGTTCGATCACCTCTATGCAGGCAGTTTATGTGCCCGCAGATGACTATTCGGATCCTGCGCCTGTGGCGACCTTCACCCATCTGGATGCGACGATTGCTTTGGAACGGTCAATCGCAGAAAAAGGTATCTATCCAGCAGTTGACCCGCTCTCTTCAACGTCACGTATTTTGGACCCCCGGGTTGTGGGTGACGAGCATTTCGCAACAGCCCGTGAAGTTCAGAGAGTTTTGCAGCGCTATAAAGACTTGCAGGATATTATCGCCATTTTGGGTGTCGATGAATTGAGTGAAGACGATAAATTGATTGTTGCTCGCGCTCGTAAGATTGAACGTTTCTTCTCTCAGCCTATGTTTGTTGCTGAACAATTCACAGGGATCCCGGGTCGTTATGTTACCCTGCGCGACACCGTGCGCGGTTTCCGTGAAATTTTGGACGGCAAGCATGATGATTTGCCTGAGCAGGCATTTGTTATGGCTGGTACGATTGAAGATGTTCTGGCAAAAGCCGAACAACTGGCTAAAGTCTAATCAACCTGGGTTTTGGTTTGATTTTCACTCCAAAACCCAACCGTTTGATGCTAAGAAGGTGAACTGTGCCTATTCGTTGTGAGATTGTCTCCCAGGACCGGATGGTCTTTGAAGGTGACGCCGATATTGTGTTAGTGCCTGGTGAAGGCGGTTTGATGGGTATTCTCCCAAACCACTCGCCGCTCCTTTCGACACTGAAAATGGGTGTTCTCACTGTACGTTTTCAGGGCCAGGAACAGAACTTCACAATTGCTGGCGGCGTGGTTGAGGTTCAACCGAGTATCATTACCGTGATGGCTGATGCTGCTGAAAATGTTGAGGAGATTGACCTGGCGCGGGCAGAAGCCGCGAAACATCGGGCTGAGGATCTCTTGAAAGCGCCCCAACCGGATACGGATGCGTATTTGGCCCTCGAGGCTGCGATCAAGCGTTCAAATCTGCGAATTGAGGCTGCCAGACGTTTCAAGGGAAATCGCTCGCCATACAGGTCGAGTGAAGAGCAGAAATAAAAATGGCCTTATTTTCAAAGGATCTGGGGATTGACCTCGGAACAACCGCAATTCGTGTTGTCGCGGGTGGCAAGGTAATCCTCGAACAACCCACTGTCGCTGCGATTGTTGTCGCAGAAGACCTGATGGTGGAATGGGGTAAGGCAGCACAAGATATGTTAGGTCGGGTTCCTGATACGATTCAGGTAACCCGACCTTTAATTAACGGCGTGATTGCAGATTTTGCCGTCACCAACAATATTCTGACAGATGTTCTTAAGACTTTGAGCGGCTGGCTCCCATTATCCAGACCGCGGGTTATGATCACTGTTCCGGATGGCGTAACCAGTGTGGAGCGGCGTGCTGTGCATGAAGCGATTCTCCAGGCGGGCAGCCGAGAGGCTTATCTGATCCAACAGCCGCTTGCTGCAGCTTTGGGTGTGGATCTGCCAATTGGTAATCCTTCCGGAAGTATGATCTTATGCATGGGTGGGGGAGCCACGCAGGCTGCAGTTCTGGCGATGAATTCGATTGTTGCTGGTGAAACATTGCGCGCTGGCGGTATGCATTTGGATGACGCGATTGTAAGTTATGTCAGAAAGAAATATGGTCTGATCATCGGTCAATCGACTGCCGAGCAGGTGAAAATTCAGATCGGAGCGGCAATTCCTCTCAAAGATGAGGCCACCATGGAAGTTCAAGGTCAGGATCAGGTAAGCGGTTTGCCGCGGCCGATCACGCTGACTACAGGGGAAATCGTGGACGCGCTTGAGGATGCGCTGCGGAATGTGGTGGAAACTGCGAGAAAAACCCTCGAAAAGACCCCTCCAGAGCTTGTTTCTGATATTATTGATCGTGGAGTAGCAATATGCGGCGGGGGCGCAATGCTGCGAGGTATAGATAAGCTTTTGACCAAGGAACTGGGGGTTCCAGCGTATATGGTAGATAACCCGACCACTTGCACGGCTGAAGGGGCGGCTCGCGGTCTGGAGATGTATAATCTTATCCGGCGCAGTCTGCCGCCAACCTAAAAGATCGATTGTTGTATCATCAAAAGGAGA
>Ga0268298_10004543_pt1 | contig 13482 bp, 12 predicted proteins | sample WWTPWeurt_MetaG_FD_194462 | JGI IMG/M metagenome (GOLD analysis project Ga0268298, IMG submission 194462) | Activated sludge microbial communities from WWTP in Nijmegen, Gelderland, Netherland - WWTP Weurt | ecosystem: Engineered > WWTP > Aerobic digester > Activated sludge | place... | reverse complement strand
GGCCGTCCAACTGGATTGCGGGTCGGCGAGCGAAATGCGCTTGGGCACCATTGGCACCGTCGCTTCTCCATCCAGTCCTTCCAGATATTCGCGTACGGCACGCTTGCAGTGGGCTGGGTTCTGCCATACATGGGGCTCATCGCCCGGCATGGCCAGCTTGGAGCCTGCCTCGGCCTCAATGATGCTGGCATCGACAGCAAAGCCTTCACCCTTGACCAAACCAGCGGCCATGCAAGCACGCACGACTTTGTCGAACACCCAACGGAACGTCCCGCTCTCGCGAAACCGCCCATGGCGATTCTTTGAGAAGGTGGAATGGTTCGGCACATCATCTTCCAGACTGAGACGGCAGAACCAACGGTAGGCCAGGTTCAGGTGCACTTCCTCGCATAATCGCCGCTCGGAACGGATGCCATAGCAGTAGCCAACGACCAACATCCGGATCATCAACTCCGGGTCAATCGAGGGGCGCCCCGTGTGGCTGTAATACTCAGCCAAGTGCTGGCGCAGATCAGTCAAATCAAGGCAGTTGTCGATGCCACGGAGAAGGTGATTCCGAGGAACGACGGATTCAAGATTGAAGGCGTAGAACAAATTGTCTTGACCGCTTGGCTGACAACCCATCATCTTGATTACCCCACCAAAATAATGCAGTAAGCATATTTTACATCAGCGGGTTTTTCAACACCATCTTTCTGAAGCTGCCGGAAGGCCAATTCATACAACTCGGCCAATGCCGCCATTGGCGCTGCTTCTGATGAGTGACTGGTGTCGTGCACGTTGCCGCCGTTGAGGCGACATGCTTCCTGCCCCCTGAAGTACATCTTTATCCGGGGCGACCATCGTATTTCGTTGCGCATATCCCTAGCATTTTTGCCCACGCTGAACCGGCGATAAATATAGTACTGACTGACCCTTCTGCATTTGAAAGAACCCGATGGCCTATCCTCCCGAATTCCTCAAAATCGTAGACGAGTTCATTCATCTGGCTAACCGCATAGCAGAGGATGGGAAAGCTGGAGAGGCAAGTGCAGCGATTTTGTTCGCCGCAGGTCGGTATAACGCATTCAACTTCATCTCGAATGACGGTACAGATCAAGACCAACCGGCGGCCGTTGAGTTTTACGTATCCGAATACCGCAAAGCCCTGGTCTCTAACCTTGAAGGAGTCGTGGGACCTGTGGTCAAGCCGCAGGGGTAAAGACTTCAGGAGTTCAAACTGCTCAACTGGGCAGTCGGTATTCGGCAGGCTAAGGCCTTAGCATCGGCATGCAAATTGAATGGCCGCTTTGCTCGCTAGCGAATAGGTACATTGTGCCCATTGCCGCCGTAGCCGCTATTGGAAGCGGTCGCTCAGAGCGCGAAAGCTCAGCCGACGACAAAAAACGTAGCTTTTTGACGGTCGGCAGGAGCAGGCTGTTAGCCAGATTTTTCACTGGCATGGCTCTGCTGCCAGACTTCGCTGCCATGACTTAAACCATTGTTCTACTTCGGGCTGCCAAGGCCATACCCCACTTATGTTTGGGTAGAGCTGCGGAAAACAGCCCCACATCCCCTGTAGACCGCCTACAGGACCCCGCCAGCAGCGCCTGTTCGCAAGCAAATTTCGCACGCCCGATCAAGACTTCTGGGCGGAAGTTCATCAAGTCGTACTAAGGGACCCGGTCCCGATCGATGGGAAGGCTGTCTGGATTCCCACTCTCGTGTTGAACCAGTTGTGAATCGCATCAAACGTCCTTTCGTCCGAGTAGACCCGGCTATGGATTAAACCGGCAGAGAAGGGCAATGATGCCCACACCACCCGAAGCCATCCCGTTGCACCCGTTACGTGCAACGGCGCTTCTACCAAATGATGCGTAGGAATCGGTGGCACCCGACTTGCATGGATGTCTAGGAACAGATGATCGAACAGTGAGATCTTGCCAGTTGCACAGCGCGCAAAAGAGCCGAGGACGCCAACAAGGACCCACAGCACCACCGGGACGATCGCGATGAGAGAAGCAGACAGCATTAGGGCAAGAGCAGTATTCGTCACACGGTCGTGTATTGCCCGCGTCGGGCTTGTTGAATCGCTTGAAATCCATCCAAACCAGAACGAAACAACGATCGCCGCGATCGCCAACACGGGGAGAGCCCACGTTGCAACGATTGTGGTGACGGCATGGCCAAGCTCGCCAGTGAAGCGAGCCGCTCGCAGTCCCCAGAACGCCTCATCTGGTCTATAGAAAATGCACAAGACAGGCGTTGCTTCCGGCCGAATCCGCTGCCAGCGCGCAATCCTTTCCGCCTGCTGCCGTGTCACGAATGTCGGCTCTTTGAAACCGAGAGCCACGTACATGAACGAGTAAAAAAGAACCCCGACGAGAGCCGCGAGCGAGTGCCATACCACGGCATGCGCTGGGTTCCAAATCAGAGTAATTATCCAGTCTCGAACTAGATAAAGCCAAGGAAACAACCATGTGAGTACATAAGCGAGTCCTCCCATGACAGCGAAGTAGCCAGCCGTGAGCACTTGCGCAGCGGCTGCATTCAGCCAGCGTGTCGGAAAGGTGTCGCGCGCACGCACATGAATGAACGGAGTTGCCATACAGATAATGCCGGCCCGTTGCCCACATGGAATCCCGTGGACTGCTTGCATTGCGATGTTGCCACCATGGCTGTGTCCGACCAAGAGGATCAAGGCCCAGGGGTTCTGTGCTGCCAGCTCGCGACATTCTTGGGCGAGTTGGTCAGCGGCTCGTTCTCTATCCAGCTGATTGTTGGCGCCGGACCAGATGAACCTTGAGAGGTGAACAGACCCCCCAGCGAGGCGACGCAGACTTTGAGATATCTCAGAACTGGAGTCAGTCCAAGGTGCTTCTGGAACCCAAGTCCCATGAATCAATATGCAACGTACCGAGGAGCCACGAGCTTCAGGAGTCAGCTCTTCAAGTCGCGGGGCAGAATGATTTTGGGCAGTCATATTTTGGATGGGAAATCCAACGCGATATTTGGGAGTATCTTCGACTCTGGCGGACTGAGTCAATCGCCGTTCTCGCATCAGGGAGTCCTCGGCGCCGCCATTAAGCTCCCATATCGCTCCACCGGCACCGCCTGTAGCCTGAAGAGTGGCTCCAGTAAGCATGAGGAGCGGCCGTTCAGGATTCCGATTCCGTGAGTTTCGCTACACGGATACTATCCCTCAGCTATTTCCACTCACCGGCTGGTTACTGCATTGCCGACGTTGGCGCTGAAATTCTGACCGGCAGCACTGGGCACACTCCAGTCGGATAGCTCAGCTACCACTTGTCATCAGGCAGAGTCCGGCCAAAAGCAACCAGTAGGTGAGCCGACTTCAAAGCAGGCACCCAATCTATTTGAATAAATTACTTGTGCTGCCTGGAACCTAAATTGCAAGTCATTGTCATGATTGCAAGTGGGTACCATCGTCTCTACTGTATTCAAGCTGCTTCTATGACCTACCGAGTCTTTTAGCCTAGTGGAACAAAACGCGAGACAGCCTGATGGTGAGGTGTCTAATCCGCCGTAAAGGATATTGTACGTAAGCAGAGTAATGGTAGTACATGTTAAGTGCTTCATATAATTGATTGACGACTTTCGTTTCAGTTCCCATACGTCTAAATGGAGAGTCGAAACATACCGAAAAGGCCTTGACTACCAATTTCTTGTCATTTGTTTGGGGTTGGCATGAACTCGAAGACTTTGATCGTAGCCGTGCGGGGTTGGACTAACACTGGCGATAGGCTTTTGAACGGAAAGCCCGGAGGCGAATTTCCTCCAGAAGCCATTTCGGCGCTTCAGGAGGAATTGGGCGGAGCAACCGTTTGGGCACCTGAATTGGATTTGCCCATGTTCTGTATGCGTCATCCTGAGTCCGTGGCTCAGGAGTTGTACGCTGCAATTGATAACAGACTCAAGTCTGAGAACAGTATTGAGTCTGTTGTGTTGTTGGGATATAGCGCAGGTTCCCTTCTAGCGCGACGAGTGTTCTGTATCGCACATGGTGCCGAAGAAGATGGCGAATTGACTGGTTGCCGGGCCATTTGGGCCCCAAAAATTCATCGACTAGTAATGCTCGCCGGTATTACCCGCGGTTGGGAGTTTTCAACTGCGTCACCGGACCACGTGCGATTTGCGTCCCCGGTTCTTCAGGCCTTTGCCCGCACAATAGGTTGGATAAAGTCGTTCACCATGACCGCTGAGTCAAAGACGCCATTCATATGGCATTTGAAACGTGGTGCTCCCTTTGTGATTTCGACGCGAATTCAATACGTCAACGTAATGGAAGCACTAAAGTCACAGCGATCTATCAGTGCTGTTGAGGAACAAGAACAACAAACTTTACTTTCGCCGCTAAAGGTCGACGGGTTGCCTACCACCGTCTTTCTTCTTGGCGCTCGAGATGAATTTATTTCTCCCTCAGATTGCACTGAGCTTGGACCACGAGGTGAATTCGCATTTATCGAATTGGGAGGTAGTAACCATTCAGAGGCGCTACTCGTCGCGGGGGAATCAGAGGCTAATGTAGCTCGCCGCGAGCGATTGGCGGCTGCACTTTCCTCAGACGTTGGACATCTTTGTGCTCAGCCGTGGGCGGTTCCAGCTGGTGACATTGACGACTACCTCGACCCGATGGATCTAACAGAGAACGGTGCGGTGCAGGCAATGAGCAGCCCTCTAGTTGAGCATGCAGTGATGGTGGTGCATGGAATCCGAGATAACGGTTTCTGGACAAAGCGTGTCGCCAGAGAGATAAAAAAACTCGCCAGAGAAAATCAAATCACGGTGCGCGCTCCCAGTCCAAGTTACGGGTACTTTTCGATGTGGGATTTCGTCAAGCCTGGAGGGAGACAAAAAGCGACCTATTGGTTTATGGAGCGATACGCTGACGTCAGAAGTCACTTTCCAAGCGCGAAGATTAGCTTTGTTGGGCATAGCAATGGCACGTACATAGCGGCGCATGCGCTTGATATTTGCAAGGCAATAAAGTTTGAACGTATTGTCTTTGCCGGAAGCGTCGTTCGCAGAGATTTCTCGTGGGATCGTGTTGCATCCCGTGTTCGCGGTGTCTTGAACTATGTTGGGAATACAGATGGGGTCGTTGCATTCCTGCCTGCAGTGTTCGAGGGTTTTCACCTGAGGTGGTTAGATGTCGGAGGTGCTGGTGCCTTTGGACTAAATGATGCAGGGCCACCTCCGGCTGTGCGTCGTAAGCTCGGCAAAAATAATCAGTTGGAGCTCACTGAGGTTCGCTTCGTTGAGGGCGGACATGGCGCTGCAATTGGGGAGGGGTTTTGGCCGGAGATAGCAAGGTTTGTGCTTCTCGATTTGGTACCAGAGCGCCTTCCTGTTTCGAGGAAGGAGAGAACGGAGACGTGGTTCCGTCGAGCTCCCGCAATTACCGTCTTGGGGATTTGCATCGCAGCTCTCTTTTTGACAATGCCATTGTTAGTGGCAGTTGGAATTGCCATTGTAATGAAAACATCCCTAATTGGCGCAGTGTCAATAGTCGCAGCCATCTCCCTTGGTTTGGTGATGTCTTGGCTTGCGGGTTTGTTTCTCCGTGCTTGGTAAATGAACCCCCCCGACCAAGTCGTAGTGTTTGTGCATGGCACATGGGGACGCGGCATACTCCCATTTCGACTCACACCTGTTGCGGCCTGGTGTAAAGAGGGTAGTCAAATCCGGGAGACCATACAGGCCACGTTAGATTGCCCTGTTCATTTCGAAGCGTTTCCATGGTCCGGGCGAAACTCGACAGGAGCGCGGCTTACTGCGGCGAATCATTTCCTTGAATACCTTTCATCAGTGCGGCACAAGTGGCCGGAGCTACCTATCCACATCGTTGCGCATAGTCATGGTGGAAATGTTGCCATGTACTGTCTTCGAGATGAAAGCGCTAGAGCCGAAGTGAAGAGCCTAACCTGTCTGTCAACCCCATTTCTGATCGTGCGGCCTCGAATCATGAGTAAAGTAATGGCCGATAAGATCAGATTTCTATTGCTTGCGCTTATATGCATGCTCTTCTTTGCAGCCCTGTTCGGCGGCTTATATGCAAGGTCAGAGGCGCCTGTTGAAGCAAGTAAGGAAATCATGTCACCTGCGGCTGAGCAAATCATAAAGCAGGAAAAAATTCGCGAGATGCAAGAACTGATAGACAAGGAACGTGCGAGGATTCTGCAAGCATCCGCCGGTGAAGTGCTTTCTGCATCGCAAAAAGAACGCCTCGATCTCATCAAGAAGGTGCTTGACAGGACTCAGCGCGATTTGGACGAAATCAAAAAGCAAGAAGCCCAGTCTTCGTCGCCGTGGTCCATCCTCCCAAATATCTTGATCATCAGTCTGATCGGTAGCGCAATTGGCTATGTGCTTCGCAAAATGGGGAAGATGCTAGACTGGGTACACCGATGGAGTCATAGAGTAGGGCGCGAGCTCTCACTGCCGAAGTCACTGCCGTTTCCGGTGCTAATATTGCGAAACACTTCTGACGAAGCTAGCAATGCACTTGGCGGAGTTCAGTTCATGTCGTCAATAACCTCTCTCGCCCTCCGATGGTCTGCAGCGGTATTGCCCGATGCCGGGGACGAATTGGGTTCTGCGCATTGGATTGGAAAGTTGTTTCGCATTTGCATGGCCATAGCCGCTCTCGGTGCCATCGTGGTAGCGGTAGAGTCTTTGGTTTCGTTTCCTTTGGGACCAATCGGACCAGCAGGCCTTTGGATTATTGTAGGGGCAATAGTCGGCTTTGTGACGTTAGTCCTACTGTCATTCCTATCAATTCCACTAATTTGGTTTCTTATCGTCCTCCTTGCTGTCGCGATGGCACCCTTTGGTTTCAGCATGGTGCTGGGAGCACTTAGTTTACAGGTGTCGGCTGAAGGTTGCCCACCAGGGGTGTGGACTATTTTCCAATTGGCATCGATTCCACGCCAGACTTATCGTAGTCAAGGGTTGCAACATTCTACTTATGACAACCTGGCAGCGCTGAAGAAGCTTGCCGATTGGATCAAGGCCAGCTCAATGTCCGTGTCTGCTATTCGGCGAGAAAGTTGACACCAGCACTGCCTTGACCCGGCCAGTAGCAGCCGGTGGATGAGCCTGCTTCAAAGCAGACACTCAATCCCAGTGGAAAATAAAGATTTATGCTATTCGGAACCTAATTTTCAACTCTTTGTCATGACTGTAAGTAGGAAAAGTTTGCGGAGCGTCCGCATTTTCAGGAGAGGGAAATGACTACTAGAAACCTTTGGTTTATCGTTGTCGGTGTTGCAATACTGGCTGCTCTATTGATAACAAAAATGTTTCAACCATCTGGCGTGGTTATTCCGTATGACGCTGCGTCATATTTTGAAGTTCGAAAGCTATTTTTTGCGGCTGGCGTTTTAGCAGTGCTCGGTTTCATGCTCATTCTTTCTATAGCAGTGTATATGAGCTTGAGCCAATCGAATCCGGCCATCAGCGCAGGAAAGGACATCTTTGATTCCATGGTAAAAGTAGTGCCTCCGATCATTACCCTAGTACTTGGATACTATTTCGGCCAGCAGAGCGCGGTGAAGACAATTACTGACCCGGCCACAATCCAGGTTAACAAAGAGGCAAATCGGGATCAGACGTCAAAAAGCCATAATTCAGCACTGGTAATGCTTGGGGACTTTCCTTGAGGAACATCACCACCTGTCGGCACTGGAATAATTGGAAGAAATTGGAGTGCTTATGTGGCTGCAACATACGCCCTTCATACATTAGCTATATTTTTGGAATTATTCGGGCACCCTTTTCGTACATCTCTTACTGCTCGATGAAGTACATGCGCATAATTCATCCATGGCTATTATTTGGTCACGGACTCAGTCTGCTCGCTTCATAACGTTAGAGCCTGGGCGAACGTCGATGAGATCAATATGGCTTAGCGATGTAACTTGATGGGAAATTCATATCCGCCAACACTTGGGAGAGAGCCAATGAAGAATAGTCGGTTTGCAATTGCAGCACTGTGCATATTGGTAGTCACCGGGTGCACGACAGTTTCTGTTGATCGCGCGATAGGTGTCTCAGCCACAGGTAAAGCTTATGTTGAGACGCTAAAGAAGGTTAACGACTTGTCACTCGACACATCTATTGAATTTACGGCCAACCTGTTACCAACACTTCCACGAACTGAAGATTCTCTTGAAGCCACCACCGAAGAGATTAGAAAGCGCTCGTTGCTTATTGGGAATGCGCACGAATACCTCGATGGTTTAGCCTCGTACTTTTCCGAATTAGAGGCGTTGGCAAAGGGCGACCAAAGCGAAGCGACGGCCAAAGTGCTGGGTCAAGTAGCGGAGTCGCTAAAAGCAGAGCCTCTCGAACTCAAGCTATCGGAGGAAAAGAAGAAGGCGATCACAGGCCTTGCAGGTTTCGTTGCAAAACAAGTCCACGCCGCCGCTGTCGAAAAGGCACTTGTGAGAGACGCAGACACTGTTGCGCAGGCCTTGGCAATTAGTGAAAAACTGCTTGATGAACAGATTCGGTGGGTCAGGCTTCGAGAAGAGGTCGAGCGAAAAAAGAAATACATCGACAATGTTAAAAAGCCTTTTATCGCTGGCAGTCAACTCGGTCCAGATTGGAAGAAGGCATGGTCAGCCGAGGTTCGAACCCCACCAGTGATCGCATTGCTCTCCGAGGCAAAAAAGGCGAGTGGTGAAATGCAAAAAGCTTGGATTGACATCCTCCGAGGCCAATATTCTTACACCGAAATACAGTCTGCCCTCAAGAATGTGAAAGCGGGAATCGAAGCAATTGCAGCCTTAAGAGATGCCAAGTAACTCTAGGAGGAAACAATGATGAACAATAACGAATACGACAGCCTTCGTATAGCAGTTGAAGATGCATTTACCGCGCTCTACGTACTAGATGTTGGGTCACTGACTTCCGAGCAACGAAAGCAGCACCAGGAGGCGCTAGGCGCAGCATATTTGGCAGTCATTAGATTGGAAAATAGGCAGTTTTCTGACCTCACTGACCAGGCAATGAAGAAACTAAACTCTCTTGCTGATAGGACGCTTGCACTACAACAACAGCTAGCGGGTCTAAAGAAAGCAAACGAAACCCTTGAGATTGTTGCCAGTGCGCTAGATCTATTGACGAGTATTGCAAAACTACTCAAATAGCAAGTTTTTAGAGTTTCATGCTCGGCTGCAATCGAAATTTACCGGTCACGAGCCAACACGCAGCACGCGTTGCAGGGCCGCATCTTTTTGCCGTAAGTAGTGCAGCCGCTCGGGCACGGCGAGCACCTGTTGCCGTACCGGTAGCGGCGGAAAGACGAAGCCCGTCTGAATTTTTGTGTGTGAGGCATACCATGTTGCAAAGGAGCAAGTATGCCGAGCAAGACAAGCAAGAATAAGACGTCGGCGCCTGAGCTGCCGAACATCCCCGAAAGATCTCATTGACCAGTTCGTCAGCGGGCCAATGACCGCGGGGCCAGGGGCGGAACTGGCGCACCACTTGGGCTCCGCGGCGGGCGCCGACAGGCTCCGACGGAGCCGACAACCACCGCAACGGCGCTACCAGGAAGACCGCGCTACGCTGAGAACAACTTTAGATCAGTCGGCAGCGCACTGGCCTGTTCTGATGGCCGCCTTTAACAAAGCCTGGGCGTAGCTATGTTTTACTGCCGCCGCCTTGCCCAGCATGGAACATCCTGCACTCATATTTCCACCGGGCGCGGCGTGATACTTTGCTAACAATACTTGAGCATCGGCTCGATAGTCGTACTCATATGGATCACTACCCTCCTGTGCGTTATGCATCCAAAATCTTGCGAGCTGCCAGTCTTGTGGGATGCCAGCGCGTTCCCCTGTGGCATAGGCTTTGCCTATGGCTATTCGGGCTTTTGTTGACACATACGCCGTTTGTTTAAGATAGGAATTATCGGTTTGCAATCGATCCTCTTCATTGACGCGACTTTGGTAGAACGATCGAAGCTTAGAAAGGCTCTCGATGTAGGCACTCGCATTTGCGGCTAGAGTAGTCGATGTCGGAACCGGTGCCAGATAACTCTCGATCGACGCAGGGTTCTTTTCCGCTACCCGCAGAGACTCAGTTGCGATAGTGAGAGCCCGTGCAAGCGGAGGCGGGTGCCTCGTATCAGACTCAGACTGCGTCTCAAGTTCATTGAGCAAAACCATGCTGACGGTCGCTAGTATCGGATCAACGCCAAGCGCCAATAACTTCGACGTAGCCCAATTGTCAGCGAGGGCTTCCGCATTTCTTTGGTCCTCATCAGTTCGGTCAGGTTTAAGCACGTCTCTGTTTACGTGGTGCGCAAGTTCATGTGCAAGCACGTACATGATTAGTACTACACCGGAACCTTCCCCTATTTTCGTTCCCGTCTCAGACATGTTCTCAATGGCTGCTGCAACCTTCGGTGGACCAAGGCGCACGGCAAATTGCTTGGCCGACATCAGCTCCTCATGGAATTTCAAAGGCGTTGCGCGGTAGCGTAAAAAGCCTTCCAAGTAACTTTCATGGACGCCAGGTAGCCGGGCAATGGCAATGGCTCGTCCAGCCTCCGCAAGTGCGCGCTGGGCGGAATATCCGAACACCACGAGTGGGACGCCGGTATCGGGCCGAACCATGGCGAAGACAGTGTTGACCCCAAGGGTCTCCGGTGAGATTGGAGAGCAAATCCTCACCTCGTTGATGAGGTTTGCCTCGTCCTTAGTCATCACCGTCAAAAGCTTCGCTTTCAGTGCTTCAAGCGCTTGGGTTCCTTCAGAAATATCTTGAACGTCTTTGTTTGTGTTCGAACACGGTGACTGGGCCCATGTAGTGGAAACGAAGCTAAGCATCACCAATAGGACTTTGGTTCGAAAGCTCATTCCGCACTTCTTTTGCCGTCAACTTTGAACAGCTCCCTATTACCTTGGCGTGCCACCAGCATTGGGGGGGAGGGCCCATCCTTATAAAGCCAGAACTCGTAGTTCGTGCCTTCTATCCCACCATCTGCCAAGTTTGCAAAGGCTGCATCAAGTTCAGCAGGGTCAAATGCCTGGGGATTCGCCTCAAGATACGCAAGCAGGTTCTTTATCTGATTCGAGCCTGCGGGTTTCGGACCAGCAATACCATTGAAGAACGAGTTGCCCATGATCTGTACGGCGACTCGATAGATAGACGCGTACACACGGCAAGGCGACCTGTCATTATTGGCTGTGATGATGTTCGTCTGAAGCGCCGCATCACAGACTTTCCGGCGCTCTTTCCTGCTCGGTTCGTCTTTGCAGAGGGGACTACCGAAGAGATCGCCGCCCTTGTCGCACCGGGCATAGCATGTATCGTGTTTGTCGCAGGATCCCTTGAACTGGCACATCGTGAACTCGGTGCTGTTTGGAACCAAGAACCCGAAGCGACCAGACCCACAACCGTTTGTCTGCATGGCCGGCGGCGTCTGTGCAATCACGGGTGCCATCCACATGCAAGTCAGCGTCGCAATGACGAGACCCACGAACAACTGTTTCATACATTCTCCCTACCTCGTGACCATGGCACATCGAGAAGTAGCACGGACTACGCTGGGTTTTGGTTTGGGTTTGTCATCGCCGAACTATACAATATGTAACTGGCAATCTATTTTACCCCGCTGAAGCACTGCTTTTCGCTGCGCTCACAGGAGGCAGAGCAGGTATTTTCGGGCAGCGCGGATAATCGCTGCTTGCCGATTCAACTGCTAAAGTGCGCCCCCACGAGGAGAAAAGCATTCGGCATCAAACGACCCTCTGATCGTACTCGATCTCGGGTCTGGGATGGGCTGACATATACCACCGTGAATCGTTGCCTGCCTGGGTGGCCGCTCTGGCACAGGTAGCAGACCGTATGTATTTTTGCGGTCACTGACTCCTTTGGGCACTGAGTACGCGTTCGCTGAATGGGAAAGCTGCCGTTCGTGGCCTCTCAATGCGGAACGGCAGGTAAGCGACAGGTTGCTGCCCGATTCAGCGCATTCGGCCAACGGCCGGATTGGCCGACGTCCTGTCATTGGCTAGTCGCGTTGTACGACTGCTCGGCTCTGATACCTGCCGTTGAAGCTCTGAGGGCATGATAGTCGGCAATGGGCACGAAGCCGACCGACAACTTGCACTTGTCATCCTGCCGCATCGGGGTCGGAAGTGACTATTCGGCTTGTAATGAACGGTGGCGGAGGTGTCCTGCAGAATAGCCACGGTGTCGGCACTGTTTCGATATCTGGCACGACACTTGAGCGCCGATAGGTCGTGGTGAATGCCATTCACAGCACGTTTGTCCTGTCGCCCGTAGCGGCACGTGTGTCCAGCAGCGACGCCTGGAGCCTTGAACGTCGGCGTTGGGATGAGATTCTGAACCCATGGTCATGCCCGTCGGCATGCCTCGTTCAACCGTTCAGGAGCCTCCGTATGAAATTCACGAAAGCCGAAATCGACGCCATCATCGAAGCGTCACCCCGTACCTTCGTTGCCTTCAACAAGTTGGTCCTCTCGCAGGACTATCAGGCGCGCGCCGGTGGCACCACCCCGAAGATAAGCATCGTCGAACTCGCGTCCTCGATCAAGGAAAGCGGCGTGTTGCAGAACCTCGTCGTCGTGCAGGGCGCACGCGGCCGCTACGAGGTCTGCGCGGGTGGTCGCCGGCTCGAAGCGCTGACCCTGCTGGTGGGCAAGGGCGAGCTCGCCGACAACTACCCCGTGCCCGTGCTGATCGTACCGGCCGACCTGGCGCTGATTGCCAGCCTGTCGGAGAACTGCTTCCACATCCCCATGCATCCCGCCGACGAGTTCGCGGCCTTCGCCAAGCTGATCGGGCAAGGCAAGTCGGTCGAGGACGTGGCCGCTGCCTTCGGCATCACCCCGTTGGTGGTCAAGCGCCGCATGAAACTCGCCACCGTCTCGCCCAAGCTGATGGCCCTTTTTTGCGAAGACCAGATCGGCTTGGACTGCCTGATGGTGCTGGCCTCAGTGGACGATCACCAGAAGCAGGAGCAGACCTGGGCCGCGCTGCCGTCGTGGAACCGCCGTCCCGACTACCTGCGCCAACTGCTGACCCAGGGCGAGATCGAGTCCGACCGCGATGCCGTCGCCAAGTACGTGACCCTCAAGGCCTATGAGAAGGCCGGCGGTGCGTTACGGCGCGACCTCTTCAGCGACGACGACAAGAAGGTCTACCTGCTCGATGCGGCCCTCCTGGAAAACTTGGCGACCGACAAGCTGCAAAAGCGCGCCAAGCAGATCGCGGCCGAAGGCTGGAAATGGGTCGATGTCCGAGTCCGTTATGCCTTCGACGAGTACGTCAAGTACGGCGAACTGCGCAAGTCGAAGCGCCAACCGGATGCCGATGAAGCGGCCGCCCTGGAGGACCTGGATAGTCGCATCGCGGCGCTGCACGCGCAGATGGAAAGGCTGGCCGACGAAGACGGCGACGAGGAGACCTTCTATCAGCTCGAAGGCGAAGCCGAAGGCCTGGAGGAAC
>Ga0268298_10004542_pt1 | contig 13483 bp, 13 predicted proteins | sample WWTPWeurt_MetaG_FD_194462 | JGI IMG/M metagenome (GOLD analysis project Ga0268298, IMG submission 194462) | Activated sludge microbial communities from WWTP in Nijmegen, Gelderland, Netherland - WWTP Weurt | ecosystem: Engineered > WWTP > Aerobic digester > Activated sludge | place... | reverse complement strand
CGAAAATCGTGTTCCGGCTGAATTCGGCATCGGTGTGAATTTGATTATAATCCCCAGACAGCCCGGCGAACGTAACAATATCGCTCTCAGTGATCGTCCTTCCAGTTGTGACGATCTTTTGACCTATTTCAAACTCTTCAAAATACATACCTTTACCAGTGGGCAGAGGGCTCATCGTGTTTTCTCCTTTAAGAACCAGATTTTACTGTAAAACTTATACCATTAAACACCCATGCCTGCCAATCGACACGCAAAACCTGCGGAATCAGGCATGCTTTTCTAATTGCAATAATTATACCAAACCCCCTTTTTGATGTAGAATTGCATCTATGCGTGAACTTATCTTTAAACTTGGTGCTCCTTTCGGCCGAATGGTGCTGGCTGCGGATGCACGCCGGACTGCCACCCAATACAGTGATGATCAGATCTGGGAATTGGCCCTCAACCGTGGCGAGCCCCCCAGCCTGGCAGTGGAGACCAGCTATGGCTTGCGCGCCCGTGCCTTTCGCATTTTTCCCCGCTTCACCAGCGAAGGCAAAACAATCTCCGGCCCGCAAGAATTTGCCGGCCCGCTCAAAGTCCGCCAGTTTAGCCCTGGCTATATCCAGCTCAACTGCCAGATATTCCCCAACATCGAACTGACCTACGATTTGTGGGTTTGCTCATCCCAGTCCTTGTGCGGGGCGCTCCATTTTCTCAACACAGCCAAAAACACGCTTGCCATCCAGGTTGAAATCTCTGGCATGCTCTCACCACTGCTCTCCTCCCAGACCGGCGGCGACCGCCTGAGTGTCCAGCTTGCGGGCAATCGCCCGGTATTAACCGGCAATACGGCCAACCTCACACCGGTCATCCAGATGCGCTCCGGCATGAGCGGACCTGCTGGACCAAACCCATTCATCTATCAAGTCCTGGAACTGCCCCCCAATCAGGTTCAAACCTCGCAGTGGGTTCAGGCTGGCGGAATCAGCCTCGAAAAATCTCTTGAAATCGCACGAGCTGCCCTCGACCGGCCCTGGGAAGCTGAATTCAGCCGGCTTGAAATGGAGAGCAAAGGACAGCTTGAGATCCTGACCGGCAACCCGCTCTGGGATGAAGTTTTTGAGCGCAGCAAGCAGATCGCCCTGCGCCTGCTCCTTTCACCCCACCATTCACTCGCCCACCCCACCTTTGTCGCTTCAAGACAGCCCGATCTGGGCTACTCCATGCGCGGCGACGGATCAGACTATGGCCCGCTCTGGAATGGCCAGACCGTCCTCCAGGCGTACTATCTGGGCATGCTGCTTATGCCCACCGCACCTGCCATTGTCTCCGGAATACTCAAAAATTTTCTGAACTCTCAACATGACGATGGCAGCATCAACTTTCGTCTTGGCACGCCCGGCTTGGGCAGCAGTCCTGGCCCAGGCGCTGGCCCCACCCGTGCCCAACTCAACGCCACCCCGATCCTGGCCCGCATGGCCTGGCGCCTGTACGAAGCCAGCCCCGATCGGGAGCTCCTCGTCGCAGTCCTGCCAGGGCTGCACCGTTTCTTCGAATCCTGGTTTTTGCCCGAACAAGATCGGGATGGTGACGGGCTGCCAGAGTGGAGCAGCCCTCTCCAGAGTGGGCTCGAAGATCATCCAATCTATGCGCACTGGCTCGACGGTGCGCCCGGCCTCGACATCACCACCGTCGAATCCCCAGACCTGGCGACTTTCCTATATTCTGAAGCCCAGGCCCTGATCAACATTGCCCAAATTCTCGACCGCAAAGAAATCAGCAAAGCCGTCCAAAAGCGCCTCAAAATCCTGAAATCGGCTGTCGAAAAGACCTACTCCGCCAGAGCTGGCATTTATCAGACCCGCGATCGTGAAACCCACCAGGTCAGCAAAGCCGAAAACCTCGGTGAGCGCATTGGTCCAGGCGAAATTCCCGTTAACCGCACCTTTGCCCCCGGAGCCAGGGTCTGCCTGACCATCCAGACCTCGGATGGAACGCTTCGCCGGCCCGTGGTGCAGATCAACGGCGCAAATCCCTCGGGCGAATCTTTTGCAGAAACCCTGACGATCGACAATTTTCGCTGGCGCCCGGGCACAGGCCACACCACCAGCCAACACATCTTCGCCACCCTCGAAAAAGTCAGCATAGATGACATCGGCAGCCTGGATCAGGTTCACTTGGCAACCGCCGACCATACGGTTGAAGATATCAGCGGCCTGCTGCCGCTATGGGCCAGGATTCCAGATGACAAAAAAGCCGCCCAAATCCTCAAATTGGCCATTCTCAACCCGCTGCGCTTCAGCCGTCCTTACGGACTTCCCACCTCCAGCCTGCCTCCTGGTTCCGCATCAGACCCAGCCTACCACTCGATCCACCTGCCCTGGAATATGTTCGTCATCGAAGGTCTGTTGGCCTATGGACTGCATGAGGCTGCCCTGGATCTGTTCTCGCGGTTAATGGCTGGCATTTGCGAAAACTACACCCGCGAGGGTTGTTTTCGCCGTTTCTACAATGCCGAAAACGGATCAGGCATGGGCGAAGCCGATTCGCTCGAAGGGCTCGCCCCCACCAGCCTTTTCCTCCAACTTCTGGGTGTCCAGTTTTTAAACGAGCAGCAAATTGTCCTTTCGGGCCGCAACCCATTCCCCTGGGCGGTAACCGTGAAATTCAAAGGCATCACCGTCCTGCGCCAGTCCGATAAAACCTCCATCATTTTTCCCAACGGCCAAACCGCCCTGGTCACCGACACGCGGCCGCACCTGGTCCAGATGAGCTAGCCGGAGTAGAAATGACCAGCCGCCTGCCTGTCCAACTCAGCCGCACTTTGCTGCTCATCGGGGTCGCTTTTAGTCTGGCTATCCTGGCGGGCTGCAAAATGCCTGCTCCCGATACCGATCCTGCTGCCAGTTTCTCGATCCCAACTGCCCAACCGACCAAGACGTTCAGTATCGATTTACCGCCCACCCCGCTTGGGAGCACCGGCCCGCTGCCATTGCCGCACAACCCCAATGCCACCAATTCGCTTCTGCCTTCCGCGTTGTACTTATTGCGCCCCGATCCCAACCAGATCAACCAGGTCTGGCGCCTGTCTCCAGACGGCACAGAACTGACCCAGGTGACCTTTTCTGTCACTCCCGTCAGTCAATACGACATTTCCAATGATGGCCGGCTGGCTGTCATCACCGCCCAAAGCCTGATCGTTTATTCTGCCGATAGAACCCAATCCGAAACCTGGCTGCAGTCCTCCCCAGGTCTGCCAGAACAAAACCCACGCGCCCCCCGCTGGGCTCCTGGAGGTGGCCAGTTGGCCTATGCCTCTCAAGGGGTCTGGATCGGCCGTTCGCCCAATACAGTCCATCTGGCTCTTGCCGATCCACCGGGCAGCCGGATCCGGCCCTTCGACTGGTCTCCCGATGGACGCTGGCTGCTGGTTACCATCGACAGCCAGGAACAATCCAAACTGGCGGTTCTCGACCCTGCTACCGGTGCCATCCAGACCCTTGTAAACGCAGACGGCATACCCGCCTGCTGCCAGGCTGCCTGGGCTCCTCAAAGCCAGGGGTTGGTGGTCGCAAATCCATATCCAGCCACCGGCATCCCAGAACTGCAGACCCAAAATGGTGTTGGCGGTCTGTGGTGGGCGCCAGTCAGCGCTAACCAGGCTGAGATCCAGGTCAGCGCCCTGCTCCCATCCTTTTCCGCCGACGAGACCTATAATTTTGTCGGTTGGCCGCATTTCAATCCAGACACGACCATTCAATACGCCTTTGCCAATTTCCCTCTGCTTCCCCAACAGCGGTTCCCGCTCGCGCTTTACAAAGCATCATTGGCTACCCCCGATCTGCGCCAAATGCTGCGCGCCGAATCCTTCATTGTAGATCAGATTCTCTGGAGCCCAAACGGCGAGCTGGCCCTGCTTGTCCTCCCAATGCCTGGCTCTGCCTGGAAATCTGGCGGCCCGGTCATCCTGGTTCCTGCCGGGCAAGAACCCGCCACACCGTTGATAGAGCAGGGCGCCAGCCTGAAATGGGGTCCCTGATCGCCCCACGCCTCATTCGTGGAATTCCTCCACCTGATAAACCAATACATCCAGCTTCTTTCGCCGCCACAGGTCCGGCCTTGCGCCCATTTTATGGCAGAGGTGATCCAGAAATTCGGCCGGTTCGCTCAGTTGTTCCCAGACCTGGGGCAGAAAGGTCGCCCGTTGGCGTCCATCCCGGATGATCACCCCATCCACGTCTGGGCACAGCTTGCGCAGCAGGTCATCCGCATCCGCATAGACCAGGGGCTTAGGGCTTGTCAGGCGTGAGATTTCAATTCGGATGGCTGTCAGCTCGCGGACGCTGACCGGGTTGAACCGGTAATCGTTCACCCCGGCAGCTGCAGCGTGTTCAATTACATCCAGCACAAAAGGCTGGTAAGCTTCCAACGCTCCAATACAGCCGCGCAGCTGGCCCTGAATGGTCAGGGTCACGAAGCTGGCCCCATCCGCTCTAAATTCAGCCGGGCAGCTTTGCAAGTCAAAAGTTGGCAGTTTTTTACCTCGAACAGCCTGGCCCAGTGATTCCCGCGCCAGCCGCAGCAGTTCGATTCGCTGCTCGGCAGAGAATGGGCTCTCGCTGGCTTCCGCTCTGCCTGACGCGCCTGCCCCGCTCATTACAGCTCCTTAAACTCCCGGTAGCTGCGGTTATAGTACAGCAGCGGCGCCGCTTCAGCATCCCCTGCCACAAAAGACTTCACCCCAATTACCTGTCCGACAATAATCGTATGGGAGGACATTTCAAATACCGCCGAAACCCGGCAGTCCATCCATGCCAGAGCCCCATCCAATAATGGAGCGCCGGTCTCCAGGACAGTTGTATTCAAGCCTGCAAAGCGATCTTCCAGATCCGATATCCTGCCGGCAAAGCGGTTGGATAAATCGACCTGCTGGGTAGTTAATAGATTAACCGCAAACACCGCCGAATCCAACACCAATTGCCGGGTGCGCGTGCTGCGCTCCAGGCAGATCAAAATTAACGGCGGATCGAGTGAAACCGATGTAAATGAGCTGACCGTCATCCCGTGGCGCACACCCTCGTGATTGGCGGTGACGATCGTTACTCCGGTCGCCCAAAGGCGCATTGCTGAGCGTAGTTCTTCGTTTGTGACTGTCATGAACCTATTATACGCGTAAACCCCAAAATACGGGGGCGATCATCAAATTCTGCCCCTGTTCTGGTTGGCATCATTATTGCACCAATCTGACCAGAGCTCGCCATCCGATTTTCGCCATATTTGGTAGAATATAGGTAATGACTACACAACAATCTTCCACCCAACCCCAAAACCCCTCGCCCAGGCCAAGATTATCCCTCTCCTGGCTGTTCTTGATTGCTGCCTTTGCCGCCACTCTCTTCACCGCCTGGACAGAGCCCGGCATGCTGCCCAGCGAACTGAGCGAAACGGTCAGCAGCGCCTTCGATTTCAGCAGCACCCCCGAACCCCAATGGCCCACCCCAACCCCCCGGGCCCGCCTTTTGGTTGGGATTGTTGCTGGTCACTCCGGCAACGACTCGGGCGCCGTCTGTCCGCCCGAGCTGGATAACCTGCGTGAAGTGGATGTCAACCTCAACGTCGCCGAGCGCGTCCGTGCCAACCTGATCGGGATCGGAATTGACGCCGAGCTCCTGACCGAATTCGATGACCGCCTCAAGGATTACCGCGCCAACGCCCTGGTATCCATTCATGCCGATTCCTGTGACTACGTCAACCCCCAGGCTACGGGTTTCAAAGTTGCCCCGGCGCTCTCCAACCTCTACCCCGAGCAATCCCAGCGCCTCACCAACTGCCTGCGGGCCCGCTACGGCGAGGTCACCAAAATGCTCTTCCACTCTGGTTCCATCACCAGAGACATGACCGAATATCACGCCTTCGGTGAAATTAGCAAGCTGACACCTGCCGTCATCATCGAAGTCGGATTCCTCAACCTGGACTATAAACTTCTCAAAGATCAACCCGATTTGCTCGCAAACGGCGTGACACAGGGAATTATATGCTTCTTGAAAAACGAACCCGTTGTACCTGAGAATTAACTATGGATACCAACCTGACCTCCGCCGAAGCCGTAAAACTGGCCCAAAGTTTCTTTCGTCTGAAAGACACCAAAATGGCCCGCCACTGGGCCGAACGAGCCGCCGCCCTCGACCCTGGCAACGAAGAAGCCTGGTTGTGGTTGGCAGCAGTCTCCCAGCCCGACAACGCCGTGCGCTACCTGCGCCGCGCCCTGGAGATCAACCCCAAGAGCCGCCGGGCCCGCCAGGGTATGCACTGGGCAATCCAGCAGCTGCGCCAGGCGCCTCAGCCGGTCAAAAGCCAGCCCGCCGCGGCAGCCCAATCCACCACGCCCCAGGCCGCCCAGGTCGTCCCGCTCCCGGTGCCCGCGCCTGCGGCTCCGGCAGCCACCGCCGCCAGCCGCTTGCCCGCCTCGATTCCAAGCCAAAAACTGGTCCAGCCCCGCTTCTTTCCCGCCCGGCTGACGGCAGTACTCAGCCTGCTGGTGCTCGCCATTTTTGCCTTTGTCGCCGTTTCAGGTTTTGCCCGCTCCAGTTCAGCCGATCCGGCCAATCTGCAGCTCGCTGCCCTTCCCGCCTTCCTGGAAAAAGAAACCCGCACCCCCACCTTCACAGCAACCTTTACACCCACTTCCACACCGACCAATACCCCTACCCCAACTTCAACCTTCACCCCAACCCCAACCTTTACCTCCACGCCCACCGAAACCCCGACAGAAACACCCCTTCCCACCGACACACCGGTGCCAACCGACACACCCGTGCCGCCAACGCCCGAGCCTGCCTATACCGGCGGGCAGGAATTTCCCGGTCTGCCTGAAGGTGTCGGTTCAGACGAGCGCTGGGTGGATGTCAATCTCTCCCAGCAGATGGTTTATGCCTACGAAGGCACGACCCTGGTGAACAGCTTCCTGGTTTCCACCGGCACCATTTACCACCCGACCGTTACCGGTACCTACCAGATCTATGTTAAATACCGCTATGCCGATATGTCTGGCCCTGGCTACTACCTGGCAGATGTGCCGTATGTCATGTATTTTTACCAGGGTTACGGCCTGCACGGCACCTACTGGCACAACAATTTCGGCACCCCCATGAGTCATGGCTGCGTCAATTTCCGTACAGACGAAGCCGGCTGGGTATTTGATTGGGCCTCGGTGGGGACTGTGGTCAACGTACACTACTGATGCCGCGCCACCGATCGTTTACACTTTCACGGCGTGAGTTTTTACGCCTCGGAGGCGCCGCACTGACTGGCGCCTTTTTCCTTTCAGCCTACCAGACGGCCTGGGCTAAAATGGCGGACGAAATCAGCGATTTTCAAACCGCATTCAAAGCCACCTCCCAAAAAGGGCTGCTGGCCGCCTCTGGGCTGCCCGAATACACTCCCTACAACCAGGGTCGGGTTTGCGAAGAGTATGTCGACGCCCACAGCGAACCCGATTTCAGCTCCAAACGAACCGCTGTCTACTGGAAAGATACCATCATCCCTATCTCAGGCGTCGCAATCTCTGAAGACACCTCGTCCCACAACCTGGTCTGGTATCAAACGGGCGACTCCGGCTTTGTCCACTCAGGTTCTGTCCAACCCGTCCGCACCATCCTCAACGAAGTCAACAGCGAAATCCCCGCCAGCGGCCGCCTGGCCGAGATCACAGTGCCCTTCACAGATGCCCGCTGGTCTGCCAGTCTGGCAGACCGCCTGTCCTACCGCCTGTATTTCGAAACAACCCACTGGGTTACCGGTCTCACCCAGGATCAAAAAGGTGGTTACTGGTACGCCATCTTTGACGACAAATACAAGAACACCTATTACATCCAGTCACAGCATGTCCGCCTGGTGCCCTACAGCGAACTCAGCCAGATCGCACCGATCGTCCCCAACATCCTCAAACGGATCAAGGTATACCTTGGCAGCCAGATTTTGGTGGCCTATGAGCAAAACCGCCCGGTCTTTTTTGCCCGAGCAGCCACCGGCGGTGTATTCAGCACCGGCAGCTACACCACCCCCACCGGCGCCTTCCAAACGTTTCACAAACGGCCTTCGCGCCACATGGCCGCTGGAGATATCGCCTCCAACGGCTATGACCTGCCAGGTGTCCCCTGGATCAACTATATCACACCCAGCGGCATCGCCATCCACGGCACCTACTGGCACAACAATTTTGGCCGGCCGCGCTCTCATGGTTGCATCAACCTCTCCAGCCAGGCCAGTAAGTGGATCTACCGCTGGACAAACCCAACTGTGCCCCAGCAAGAACAGGTGTTGTATGAATTTTCTGGTACACTGGTTGAAGTGGTAGAATAAATACCAGTGAAGTTAATTCATTCAAACAAATAAAGGAAAGACAATGCACCAGGCTTTTGGTTACACCCATTACATCCTTAAACGCCAGGTCTTCGCCCTGACGGGGAAAGTGCGAATTTACAGCCCGGAGAACAACCTCCTCCTTTTCAGCGAGCAAAAGATGTTCCGGCTGCGCGAAGATATCCGGGTTTTCAGCGATGAATCCAAAACCCAGGAAGTCCTGCGCATTCAGGCCCGCCAGATCATTGATTTCTCTGCGGCGTATGATGTTGTTGACTCTGGCGAGAATCTGGTCGTCGGAACCCTGCGCCGCAAAGGTCTCAAATCCCTGGTGCGCGACGAGTGGGAAGTTTTGGTGCCCGGCAGCCAGCAGGCTGGTGTCCTTCAAGAAGACTCGGTCGCCCAGGCCCTCCTGCGCCGCCTGCTGCTTGGCAGCTTTTTGCCCCAAAACTACGACCTGCTGATCGGCAGCGGGCGGGCAGCAGATTTGCGCCAGCGCTTCAGCTTCTTCGGCTACACCATGGACATTGACCTGTCGCCCGCCCCCGGCGCAGCCATTGATCCCCGCCTGGCTCTGGCAGCCGGCATCCTCCTGGCCATCATCGAAGGCAAGCAGGACAGCTAACATGCCGCGCCAGCCGCTCTTCACCGGTCTGATCGTAGACGAGGCAGACCAGCCCGTCGGCATCGCCTCAGTTGGCAGCGAGCCCTGCTATGTCGTCAATGACGCAGGTTTCCGCCGCCACATTCCCTCCGAACAGGTAGACCGCCAGGTCCTCCAGTCCATGCGCGACAGCATTCAGGGCCACGAAGATCTATTAGCCGACCAGGCAGCCAAAATGCTCGGCCAGGAAGATCCATTTTCTCGGGCCATGCTCGAGACTCAAATCAAGAATATGGACAAGCACTTTGAAGAAGTGCTGAACGTGGGCATTCCCGAAGCCCAACGCGCCTATATCGGGATGCTCGGTTTCAAAGTTCGCATCAATCTGCACGGCGATGTTCTAGAAATTATCCAGCCCGGAGCTGCCGCCAGCGACGACGAATAAAAAGTGAAGCTTATGCCACACAGCATCATCGTGACCGACACCAATTTTGAATATGAAGTGCTCGCCTACTCGGCTCAGATGCCGGTTGTGGTTGACTTTTGGGCTGCCTGGTGCATCCCATGCAAAATCAGCACCCCCCTCCTCGAAAACCTGGCCGAACAGGCCGAAGGCCGTTTTCGTCTGGCAAAGGTCGATGTGGACGCCAACCCAAAACTGACCCGCCAGTTTGGCGTCCGCACCGTCCCGGCAATCAAAGCTTTCCGGGATGGTCAAATCATGGGTGAATTGAGCGGCGCTCAACCCGAAGCGGTTATCCGCGATTTTATCCAGGCCATCATCCCCTCTGACTTTGAGCTGGCTCTCGAAAAAGGGCTCAGTCTGCTCGAACTGACCGATTGGGGCAACGCCGAAGACAGTTTTCGTGAATACCTGGAACACAAGCCCGAATTCCCGCTGGCTCTGCTCGGGCTGGCCCGCAGCCTGTTGGGGCAGGGATTTTTTGACGAAGCCCAGCGCATCCTGACCCGCTTTCCTGCCAGCAAGGAATACGCCACCGCCGAAACCCTCCTGCCCCTGGTCAAAGCCCTGGTCTGGGCGAAAGGCCAGACCCCTTCGGGTGATGATCCGCTCCTCGCCGGCTACCTGACCGCCATGCGCCTCGTCACCCGCGGCAACTTTGCCGCCGCGCTGGATGGTCTGCTGGATGTGCTCCGCCAGAATAAGCGCTACCGGGATGGCGAAGCCCGGCGCGTAACCCTGGGCCTCTTCGAACTTCTCGGACCTAAAAATCCGCTCACGGTCCAATACCGCAGCGAATTGGCAATGGTCTTGTTCTAATCTCCGGTTCGGAGTTTTCTATTCCTCTACACCAGCAGCCGGTCCACCGCACTGGTCAGTTCAGCCATATTCCCCACCTGAAACACATGGTCACACAGCGGCGCATAACCCGCCATATCGCTGTCTCCCTGGCGCCACTGGCTCTGGGGTTCCGGATTCAGCCAGATCACCTTGCGCGCCCGACGTTTTAGCTGCCGGAACAAATCCAGGCGGGGGTTGTTGTAATTGTTGCGTCCATCGCCCACCACTATCAAGGTTGTCCGGTTGTCCAGCATATTCAAATAATCATCGTAAAAGTTTTGCAGGCTGTTCCCCAGGTCGGTATTGTAATGCCCGGACGGAAGGCGGTACATCACCTGCTCAACGGCCAAATTCGCCGCCTGCTGCTCGTTGAAATCAGGCGAAATATATTCAAGATGATCGATAAAGGCGAAAGCCTGGGTCTTGCTGATTTGCCCCTGCAGGGCATATAGCAGCCCCAACATAAATTCCGAACACGAGCGCATGGATGTGCTGATATCGCAAATCGCTACCAGTTTCGGCTTCAAAACACGGTCATGGTGGCGCAGGTCAATCGGCACAGCGTCATGTTTCAGGTTCGCCCGGATCGTGGCTTTGGCGTCCAGCCCGCCGGACCTGGCCCGTTTCTGGCGCAGTGCGATCCGGGTCCGCAGGGCATTCGCCAGCCGGCGGGTCTCCTTGCGCAGCAGTTCCACCTCGCGCTCGCTCAAAGCGTTGAAAGGCCGGTTCATCAGGCCATCCTGGCCTTCATCAGGCCTGGCTTCACTCATTTGCTCTGCGATTCGCTGCCCGGCAAATTTTCGCATCTGCTCAAAAAGCGCTTCCCGGTTGCCAGCCAGCAGATCGCGCACCTCCTGGGCCCGCTCAGCCGTCATTCCGGCTTTCTCCAGCGCTTCGATCAGCTCTGCCAGCACGTGCCGCAGCGCATCAAAGCCCAGCGCCCGCGCCATACGCTGCGCCATCCAATCCCGAAAACGCAAACCTTCCGCGCTGTCCAATCCCACTTGCTGCGCCAGCTCTGTTAATTCCTGCTCGCTCAGTCCTTCGCCGTCAACCAGGCGCTCCAGCAGCTTGCGCAGCCGTTCCCGGTTATATTTTTCGAGAGCTTCCTGGAGCTGTTTCATCTCACCTGAGCTAAGCTCATTCGCTAAATCGGTCAGGGATGGCTCTTCACCCACGCTAAAAAAGAGCCCAAAAAGCTCCTCAAATTTGGGCTGATCCACCGCCTCCTTCACCAGGGTTGCCGCCAGGCTGGTGCGAAAGACCTGACGTGAACTCACCCCAAGCGCCTCGATCGCCCGAAACGCATCCGCGCTCTCGGCAAGACTGACCCGCACCCCGGCGCTGCGCAAAGCCTTGATAAATCGGATGATACGTTCATCCATATCCGTGCCAGCCTAACTGCGCCTGCCGGTTTTTTGCCCGGGCGGATCCTGTTCGCTCCCGTCCCGCAGCATCCGGTTGATCGAACGCCGAGCTTGCTGCAAATCGGTCTCATGTTTTAACAGCACACTCAGCGTGCGTTCAATCACGGTCTTATCCAGGCTGCGGGCATTCATCGCCACCAGGGCGTGCGCCCAATCCAGCGTCTCGCTGATCGAAGGCGACTTCCGCAGGTCCATCGCCCGCAGACTCTGCACCAGCTCCACTGCCTGCTGAGCCAGCTTTGCTGAAAGATCTGGCACCTTCAAACGCACCACCGCCAGTTCCTGTTCCAGATCTGGATAATTGATAAACAAATAAAGGCAGCGCCGTTTCAAAGCCTCGCTCAATTCGCGGGTATTGTTGCTGGTCAGCACCACCAGCGGACGGTGTACCGCCTTAAGGGTCCCCAATTCTGGCACCGAAATTTGAAAATCGCTCAGCACCTCCAGCAAAAAGGCCTCAAATTCCGCATCAGCCCGGTCAATCTCATCGATCAACAGCACGGTGGGCTTCGGGCTCAAAATTGCTTTCAGCAGCGGGCGCTGCAGCAAAAAGCGCATCGAAAAGAACACATCTTCCTCGGCAGCCAGCCTGTCGGCTGCTTCAGCCAGGCTGTGGACGCTGGAAAGTGTTTCCTGCAGCTTTTCGCGCAAAAGCTGGGTGTACAAAAGCTGCTTGGCATATTCCCACTCGTACAGCGCTTTGGTCTCATCCAGGCCTTCATAGCACTGCAGGCGGATTAATTCGCGGCCGGTGCTGGCAGCCAGCGCCTTTGCCAGCTCCGTCTTGCCGACTCCCGCCGGGCCTTCAGCCAGCAGCGGTTTGCCCAGTTCCTGGCTTAAAAATAAAATTGTGGCGATTTCATCGCTGGCGATATACTGCTGTTGGCCCAGCCCGTTCTTAAATGCTTCCGGATTTTTATAGTGCATAGCCATACCTGTAATAATGCGTGAGGCTGCCGATACAACAATCCAGCAGCCCCACAAAAAAAGACATTTGCTTAGAATTCCTGACTGCCGTCAGGAGGTTGCTGAGTTTTCCGCTTTTTTCCAATCGGGTGCGGCTCTCTGCAGTTCAGCCTTTGAGGCGTGATTTAAACGCCGGCAGTGCGGGCAGTGAAAATCAAAATGATGAAGCTGCTCACTTTCAATTGTATTCAGTGCCTGGTGGACAGTCTCTCTGCTGACCCCAAACGGCTTATGACATTGTTGACATCGGATTTGCATACATATGCTCCTTTCCTCATTCAAGTATATCAGAAATGTAGCATTTGAAGCCCACACTTAGCGGTTGGCTATTTTGCTCCGCTGATAAACCGCAGATCAAAATCATCAAAAGCCCATTGGCCCACATCACCCGGGTTCGGCAGTCCCACACACACACCCACCCCGCCCCCCGTCAGAGACTCGTGATCAAATTCTCCCAGATGGATATCATTCAGGAAATAGGTGTAATGACTGCCTTCCCCAACCACTTCCAGCAGATTGGCTAGCCCAGGACGGTATGCGTCGGTGATCTCGCCTTCCAGGATTGTTTCCCAGCTGTCCGTTAAATGGTAATAAATAGCATAGCTTCCATCCAGGTACAGGTCAAACAAATAAAAAGACCCATCCTCCTGCAGACGGAATATCACCCCGCCATCGCTCCGCTCAACCCCCTCCTCAAAATCCAACCGCAAACCCAGGTAGAAATCCTCACCCAAATCAGCATCCAGGGTCGGCCACATCCACTGGGTAAAAGCATCTTTGGCCTCCAGGCTGATCCGGTATTTACCGTCTTCAACCACCCAGCTCCCCTTGATCAATTCA
>Ga0268298_10004541_pt1 | contig 13486 bp, 11 predicted proteins | sample WWTPWeurt_MetaG_FD_194462 | JGI IMG/M metagenome (GOLD analysis project Ga0268298, IMG submission 194462) | Activated sludge microbial communities from WWTP in Nijmegen, Gelderland, Netherland - WWTP Weurt | ecosystem: Engineered > WWTP > Aerobic digester > Activated sludge | place... | reverse complement strand
TGCAGGAACTCAACCGGGAAGCCAATACCCTGGGATCGAAATCCGCCCTCACCGAGGTTTCCCAGGCTGCCATGGAACTCAAACTGCTCATCGAGCAAATGCGCGAGCAGATCCAGAACCTGGAATGAGCATGGCCGGCAGCCTTTACGTCGTCGCGGCACCGTCCGGGGCGGGAAAGACCACCCTGGTGCGCGGCCTCCTGGAGGCCGATCCGGGCGTGGGCCTCTCCGTTTCCACCACCACCCGGGCGCCCCGTCCCGGCGAGGTCGATGGCCGCGACTACCGCTTCACCGATGTGGACGCCTTCAAGGCCATGGTCGAGCGGGGGGAGTTCCTTGAATGGGCCAAGGTGCACGGCAATTACTACGGCACGTCGAAATCCTGGATCCAGGCGGAGCTTGCCGCGGGTCGGGACGTGCTGCTGGAAATCGATTGGCAGGGGGCGCGCCAGGTGCGCAGCCTCTTCCCGGAAGCGGTGGGGATTTTCATCCTGCCCCCCTCGCTGGAGGAACTGGAGCGCCGCCTGCGCGGGCGGGGGACCGATAGCGACGAGGTCATCGCCCGTCGTCTCGCCGCAGCCCAGGCCGAAATGCGGCATGTGGGTGAGTTCGACTATGCTATCATTAACAAGGAGTTGCAGCGGGCAAGCGAGGAATTGCTTCTTATCGTCCGTGCTTCTCGTCTGCGCTACGCCGTCCAGGGCGAGCGCCACGCCACCCTGATTCAACACTTGCTGCAGTGAGGTTTTCCCCCATGGCCCGCATCACCGTCGACGATTGTCTGAAAAGAATTCCCAACCGCTTCCAGATGACCCTGGCGGCCACCTACCGGGCGCGTCAGCTCGCCAACGGCGCCACGCCGCTGGTCGACCCCGAAAAGGACAAGCCGACGGTCATCGCCCTGCGCGAACTGGCTCTCGGCAAGATTGGCCTGGAAGTCCTCAATCGCGGTCAGGCCTGACGATGCGGGCGGTCGAGAGCGATGGATCCGTCGTCGCCCCCCGCCCTTGAAGACCCGGCTTTCCGGGTCTTCATAGACAGTCTCGATTACCTTCCTCCGGCCGACGTCGAGCGCGTCCGCGCGGCCTACGCCTTTTCGGCCCGCGCCCACGCCAACCAGAAGCGCCTTTCAGGCGAGCCCTACATTACCCATCCCCTCGCCGTTGCGGGGGCGGTGGTCGAATGGCGCATGGATACCGAGGCGATCATGGCAGCCCTGCTGCATGACGTCCTCGAAGATACCGGCGCCACCAAGCGCGAGCTGAGCGAGCGTTTCGGCCGCGAAGTGGCCGAGCTGGTGGACGGCCTCTCCAAGCTGGACAAGATGGAGTTTGCCTCGTACCACGAGGCCCAGGCCGAGAATTTCCGCAAGATGCTGATGGCCATGGCCCGCGATCTGCGGGTGGTGCTCATCAAGCTCGCCGACCGCCAGCACAACCTGGCCACCATGGCGGCGGTACGCCCCGACAAACAGCGCCGCATCGCTGCGGAAACGCTCGAAATCTATGCGCCCATCGCCCTGCGCCTGGGGCTCAACAAGCTGTACCGGGAATTGCAGGACAACTGCTTCCGCCTGCTGCACCCGCACCGGGCCGAAGTGGTGGCCAAGGCCGTGCGGGCGGCCCGGGGCAACCGGAGAGAACTGCTCACCAAGATCACCGAGGGCATCACCGGCAAGTTGAAATCCGCCGGAATCGACGCCGATGTCTTCGGGCGGGAGAAGACGCTCTATTCCATCTATCGCAAGATGAAGGAGAAGCAGCTCTCCTTCTCCCAGGTGCTCGACATCTATGGATTTCGGGTCGTCACCGGAAGCGTGCCGGCCAGTTATCTTGCCCTGGGGGCGCTGCACGCGCTCTACAAGCCCGTGCCGGGCAAGTTCAAGGATTACATCGCCATTCCCAAGGCCAACGGCTACCAGTCCCTGCACACGACGCTCATCGGCCCCTTCGGCACGCCCGTGGAAGTGCAGATTCGTACCGAGGCCATGCACCACGTCGCCCAGGAAGGCATCGCCGCCCACTGGCTGTACAAGGATACCGAGCAGAGCGGCGCCGACCTCCAGATCAAGACCCACAAGTGGCTGCAGTCCCTGCTCGAGATGCAGAGCGGCGATTCGGCGGAGTTCTTCGAAAACGTCAAGATCGATCTCTTCCCCGACGAGGTCTACGTCTTCACGCCCAAGGGCAAGATTCTCGCCCTGCCGCGGGGCGCCACGGTGGTGGATTTTGCCTATGCCGTCCATACCGATGTGGGCAACCACTGCACCGCAGCCCGCGTCAATCACGAACTGGCGCCCCTGCGCACCGAACTCAAGAACGGCGATCTGGTGGAAATCATCACTGCCGCCCACGCCAATCCCAATCCGGCCTGGCTCGCCTACATCAAGACTGGCCGCGCCCGCAGCAAGATTCGCCACTTCCTGCGCACCATGCAGAACGAGGAATCGGCCTCCCTGGGCGAGCGCCTTTTGAACCAGGAATTGCTGGCCCTGGGCGTCGCGGCCAGCATGGTTCCCGACGCCGCGTGGGAACAGCTTCTCAAGAACAATGGCAACAAGTCCCGCCAGGACGTCTTCACTGACATCGGCCTGGGCAAACGCCTTCCCTCGGTCGTGGCCCGGCGCCTTCTGGCCCGGGACGACGCTCCGGCGGCGGAGGGGGGCGGCGCCCTCACCATCCGGGGCACCGAGGGCATGGCCATCCAGTTGGCCAAGTGTTGCCAGCCCATTCCCGGCGACCCCATCATCGGCTCGATCCGCAAGGGCCACGGACTGGTCATCCATACCCACGATTGCCCCGCCATCCGGCACTCGCGCAGCAGTGAGCCCCACAAATGGATCGATGTCGAATGGGAGCCGGAAGACGGTGCGCTGTTCGAGGTGCGCATCCGCGTCGACGTCAAGAACACCCGCGGCGTGCTCGCTCAGGTCGCCGCGGCCATCGCCGAAGCGGGATCGAACATCGAGCACGTATCCATGGACGCCAGTCCGGAGCGCCTGTTCACCGACCTGGGATTCACCATCCAGGTCGCCAACCGCGCCCACCTGGCCCAGGTGCTGCGGGGCCTGCGGCACATCCCCGAAGTCAGCCGCATCGCCCGCGACCGGGGAGGACTGGAATGATCCTGCGGAGTGGGCGGGACGGCCGATGAGGATTCTGGTGCTGGGGGCCGGCGTGGTCGGCACCGCGAGCGCCTGGTATCTCGCGCGGGAGGGGCACCAGGTCACGGTCGTGGACCGCCAGCCCGGGGCGGGACTCGAAACCAGTTTTGCCAACGGGGGCCAGATTTCCGTCTCCCACGCCGAACCCTGGGCCAATCCTCACGTCCTGGGCAAGGTCGCCGCCTGGATCGGTCGCGAGGATGCGCCCCTGCTGGTGCGCTGGCGTCTTGACCCCGATTTCCTGCGCTGGGGCCTCGCCTTTCTGGCCAACTGCCTGCCGGGCAGAACCCGGGAAAACATCCGTGCCATCGTTTCCCTGGCGCTCTACAGCCGGCATTGTCTGGGAGAATTGCGCCGTGATCTGGCCCTGGAGTACGACCAGTTGCAGCGCGGCATCCTCCATCTCTATACCGACGCGGGGGATTTCCGGCGCGCCACCGAGGCGTCGGCCATCATGCGTTCCCTGGGGCTGGACCGGCAGGCCGTGTCCGCTGACGCCTGTGTCGCCATCGAACCTGCCCTGGCCGGGGCGCGGCCCCTCTTGGTGGGGGGTGACTTCACCGCCAGTGACGAGTCCGGCGACGCCCATCGCTTCACCCAGTCCCTGGCCGACCGGGCTCGGGCGGCGGGAGTCGCCTTCCGTACCGGCACGAGGGTCGAAAGCCTGGTGGCCACCGGTCCGCGGCTGACGGGGGCCGTCGTGCGGGGGGAGGGCGGGCCCGAGACGCTGGCCGCCGACGCCTGCGTCGTCGCCCTGGGCAGTTACAGCCCGGGACTGCTCAAGCCCCTGGGGATCCGTTTGCCGGTGACTCCGGCCAAGGGCTACTCCGCCACCCTGCCGCTGGCGCAGGACAGCGGTGCCCCCAGCGTCAGCCTGACCGACGACGGTTACAAGATCGTCATCTCGCGTCTGGGTGAACGCCTGCGCATCGCGGGTACGGCGGAATTCAACGGCTACAACCTGGACCTCAACCCCGTGCGCTGCCAGGCTCTGCTGCGCCGGACGCGGGAACTCTTTCCCGCCCTGCGTCCGGCGGGGGAACCGCTCTTCTGGTGCGGCCTGCGCCCCGCGACTCCCTCCAACCGGCCCCTGATCGGGCGTTGTCGCTACGACAACCTATGGCTCAATACCGGCCATGGAACCCTCGGCTGGACCCTGGCCTGCGGGTCGGCGGCGGCCCTGTGCGATCTCATCGCCGGGCGCCGGCCGGAGCCGGATTTCCCCTTTCTCGCATGCTGATCGACACGCACTGCCATCTCGACGCGCGGGAATTCGACCCCGATCGGGAGACCCTGGTCGCCGCTGCCCGGGAGCAGGGCGTTGCGGCGTGGATCGTCCCCGGGGTCGCTGCGGTGGATTTCCCGCGCCTGCGGGCCTGTTGCGCCGTCTACCCGGGCAGCTTCGCGGCCTACGGGCTTCATCCGCTGTACGTCCGCGAGGCGCATGAAGAAGATGTGGATGTGCTCGACGACTGGCTCCATCGGGAGCGGCCCGTCGCCGTGGGGGAAATCGGTCTCGACTGCTACCTTCCCGAACTCGATCTGCCGCGCCAGGAGCGCTTTTTCGCCGCCCAGCTCAAACTGGCCCGCAAGCACGACCTGCCGGTCATCCTGCATGTGCGGCGGGCCGTCGATCAGATCGTCGGGCATCTGCGCCGTGTCCCCGTCCGCGGCGGCATTGCCCACGCCTTCAACGGCAGCCGGCAGCAGGCGGAAACCCTCATCGCCCTCGGCTTCAAGCTGGGATTCGGCGGGGCGATGACCTACAGCGGCTCGACCCGCATCCGCCACCTGGCGGCGACCCTGCCGTTGTCGGCCATCGTTCTGGAAACCGACGCCCCCGACATCCCGCCGGCCTGGCTGAATCGCGGTCGCAACACGCCGGCCGAACTGCTCCCCATCGCCCGGGAATTCGCCGCGCTGCGCCAACTGCCCCTGGAGCAGGTGGTGAGCGAGATCGGCGCCAATGTGCGCACCCTGTTTCCCCGAGTGGGCTAGTTCCTTCGGTTTGATCCTGGTCAACCTTTGGCCAAAAGAAGGATCGACCGCTTGCCAGTTTGACCTGTGCTAAAAACACCCCAATCCCTGTAGGGCTAAAGTGCAGCGACCTGTTAACGACGAGTCGCCCATGGTCAACCCTGTGTCCTGTCCTGCCCATATCTCCAGCCTGATCGTGGCCGCCCGGCCCGAGGGAATCGAGGGCTTGCGGGCCGCGTTCGCGGCGCTCCCCGGTGTCGAGCTTCACGCCGTCGCCGAAGACGGTCGTCTGATCGTCACCGTGGAAACGGCTTCCGAAGAGGCGACCGTCGAAAGATTCGAAACGATCCGCCAGCTCCCGGATGTCCTGTCCGCGGCCATGGTGTATCACCGCTATGAAACCGATCCAGACGAGGAGGCCTGAAATGATCGAAATGAAACTGACCCGGCGTGATTTCATCAAGAGCAATGCCGTTGCCGCCGCCGCCACGGTGGCCGGCTTTGGTGCGCCGGAAGCCCTGGCCCAGCAGAAGGGCAAGGACGACGGTGTGCGTTGGGACAAGGGCGTGTGCCGCTATTGCGGCACCGGCTGCGGCGTTCTCGTAGGCGTCAAGGACGGCCGCGTGGTGGCCACCCAGGGCGACCCGGACGCGCCGGTCAATCGGGGCCTAAACTGCATCAAGGGCTATTTCCTGTCCAAGATCATGTACGGCAAGGACCGCCTGACCCAGCCGCTCCTGCGCATGAAGGACGGCAAGTTCGACAAGGCCGGCGAGTTCAAGCCGGTGTCGTGGAAGCAGGCCTTCGACATCATGGAAGAAAAGTGCAAGGCAGCCCTGAAGGAAGGCGGCCCGCGCAACGTCGCCATGTTCGGCTCTGGCCAGTGGACCGTATGGGAAGGCTACGCCGCCGCGAAGCTGTTCAAGGCCGGCTTCCGCTCCAACAACCTCGACCCCAACGCCCGCCATTGCATGGCCTCGGCCGTGGCCGGCTTCATGCGCACCTTCGGCATCGACGAGCCCATGGGCTGCTACGACGACATGGAGCATGCCGACGCCTTCGTGCTGTGGGGCTCCAATATGGCCGAGATGCACCCCATCCTGTGGTCGCGCATCACCGACCGCCGCCTGACGGCCAAGCAGGTGAAGATCCACGTTCTGTCCACCTTCAACCATCGCTCCTGCGAACTGGCCGACAACACCCTGATCTTCAATCCCCAGTCCGATCTCGCCATCCTCAACTACATCTGCAATCACATCATCCAGAACGGCGCGGTGAACCAGGCTTTCGTGGACAAGCACGTCAAGTTCGCCAAGGGCGTCACTGATATCGGCTACGGCCTCAGACCCAACCACCCGCTGGAAAAGGTGGCCATGAACAATGGCTACCCGGGCGAGGACGGCAAGCCCAAGGGCAACCCCAACAACTCTGCGCCCATGACCTTCGACGAGTTCAAGGCCTTCGTCTCCGAATACACCCTGGACAAGACGCACGAAATTTCCGGCGTGCCCAAGGAAAACCTGGAGGCCCTGGCCAAGGCCTACGCCGACCCCAAGACCAAGGTCTGCTCCTACTGGACCATGGGCTTCAACCAGCACACCCGCGGCACCTGGGTGAACAACATGATCTACAACGTCCACCTGCTGGTGGGCAAGATTTCCGAACCCGGCAATGGCCCCTTCTCGCTGACTGGCCAGCCTTCCGCCTGCGGCACCGCCCGCGAGGTGGGCACCTTCGCCCACCGCCTGCCGGCCGACATGGTGGTCATGAACCCCAAGCACCGGGAACTTTCGGAAAAACTCTGGAAGCTTCCCGCCGGCACGCTGCCCGACTGGATCGGTCTGCACGCCGTAGCCCAGTCCCGGGCCTTGAAGGACGGCAAGGTGGGCTTCTTCTGGTCCACCACCACCAACAACATGCAGGCGGGGCCCAACGTCAACGAGGAAATTTACCCCGGCTGGCGCAACCCGAAGGCTTTTGTCGTCCATTCCGACGTCTACCCGACGGTTTCCGCCATGTCCGCCGACCTCATCTTGCCCTCTGCCATGTGGATGGAGAAGGAAGGCGCCTACGGCAACGCCGAGCGCCGGGGTCAGTTCTGGCGCCAGCAGGTGAAGGCGCCGGGCGAGTGCAAATCCGATCTCTGGCAATACGTGGAATTCGCCAAGCGCTTCAAGACGGAAGAAGTCTGGCCGGCCGAGCTCCTCGACAAGATGCCGGAGTACAAGGGCAAGACCCTCTACGACGTGCTCTACGCCAATAAGGACACCACCCGCTGGGGCCTGGACGAGGTCAAGAAGGTGAACGCCCACGCCATCAAGGACTACATGAACGACGAGTCCCAGGCCTGCGGCTTCTACCTGCAAAAGGGCCTCTTCGAGGAATACGCGGCTTTCGGCCGTGGCAAGGCCCACGACCTGGCCGACTTCGACGTCTATCACAAGGCCCGCGGCCTGCGCTGGCCAGTGGTTGATGGCAAGGAAACCCTGTGGCGCTTCCGCGAAGGTTACGACACCTACGTGCCCAAGGGCGAAGGCGTGCGCTTCTACGGCTTCCCGGATGGCAAGGCGGTGGTCTACGCCCTGCCTTACCAGCCTGCCGCCGAAATGCCCGATGCGGACTTCGACCTCTGGCTGTGTACCGGCCGCGTACTGGAGCACTGGCACACCGGCTCCATGACCCGGCGCGTGCCCGAACTGTACAAGGCGGTACCTGATGCCGTGGTCTACATGCATCCGGAAGACGCCAAGAAGCGCAGCCTGGCGCGGAACGACGTGGTCAAGGTCAGCACTCGCCGCGGTGAAATCCAGCTGCGGGTGGAGACCAAGGGCCGCAACAAGCCCCCCGTCGGACTGGTTTTCATCCCCTTCTTCGACGAAAGCCGCCTGGTCAACAAACTGACCCTGGACGCTACTTGCCCGATTTCGAAAGAAACCGACTTCAAGAAGTGCGCCTGCAAGGTGGTCAAGGCCTAAGGCGTGGATTAGCGGAACAAGGCAATCAGGGAGTGCCGCGACAGGGTGGGGCCACGGCCCCACCCGCCGGCTGACTGCCATGGCCAAAATCCAATCCTCCGCCTCTCGCCGGCAGTTCCTCGCCGACAGCGCCAAGATGGCCTGCGGGGTCGGCATGCTGGGCCTCGGTCTGGGGCTCTACGCCAAGCAGAGCAAGGCTCTGCCGGCGCTGGCCCTGCGCCCGCCGGGCGCCGGAGCCGAAGGGGATTTCCTCGGCGCCTGCATCCGCTGCGGCCTGTGCGTGCGCGACTGCCCCTACAACACGCTCAGCCTGGCCAGGCCCGAAACGCCGGTGGCCACCGGCACCCCCTACTTCACCGCCCGCCAGGTGCCGTGCGAAATGTGCGACGACATCCCCTGCGTCAAGGCCTGCCCGACGGGCGCCCTCGACCACGGGCTCACCGACATCAACAAGGCGAAGATGGGCTTGGCGGTGCTCATCGACCACGAGACCTGCCTCAACTTCCTCGGCCTGCGCTGCGACGTCTGCTACCGGGTGTGCCCGGTGATCGACAAGGCCATCACCCTGGAACTGGTGCCCAACACCCGCACCGGGCGCCACACCATGTTCCTGCCTACCGTGCATTCCGAGCACTGCACCGGCTGTGGCAAGTGCGAGAAAGCCTGCGTGCTGCAGGAGGCCGCCATCCGCGTGCTGCCGGCCAAACTGGCCAAGGGCGCCCTGGGCGAACACTACCGCCTGGGCTGGGAGGAAAAGCAGAAAGCCGGTCATTCCCTCATCGACGAAAAGAGCGCGGTGGACCTGCCCGACCGCCTGCCGGAAGGCGTCACCCTGCCCAACCATTACGACCCGGCCGGCGGCGGTGTCGCCGTGCCCTCGGCCCCGCCGGGCATGCCCGGCAGCGTGGCCGGCCCCGTGCCCAGCGCACCGCCCGGACTGGGAGGCGGCAAATGAGCGCCACCGCCAAGCGCCGCACCGGTGCCGAAGCCGTCGCCGTCAAGGGCTGGTTCGCCGCCCACAAGTGGCTGCTGCTGCGCCGCCTGTCCCAACTGGGCATCCTGGCGCTCTTCCTCCTGGGCCCCCTGGCCGGTCTGTGGATCGTCAAGGGCAACCTCAGCTACAGCCTGACCCTGGGCGTCCTGCCCCTCACCGACCCCTACGTCGTCCTGCAGTCTCTGATGACCGGGCATGTGCCGGAAAAGTTGGGGTTCATCGGCGTCGCCATCGTCGTCGCCTTCTATTTTCTGGTGGGCGGTCGCGTCTATTGCAGCTGGGTGTGCCCGGTCAACCTGGTCACCGACGCTGCCGGCTGGCTGCGCGAGCGCCTGGGCCTGAAGGGCAGCATCCATCTGGCCCGGGAAACCCGCTTCTGGATACTGGCCATGACCGGGATCGGCTCCGCCCTGACCGGCGTGGTGCTGTGGGAGCTGGTCAACCCCGTTTCCATGCTCCACCGCGGCCTCATCTTCGGCCTGGGAACCGCCTGGACGATCGTCCTGGCCGTCTTTCTCTTCGACCTTTTCGTCATGAGCCGGGGCTGGTGCGGCCACCTCTGCCCGGTGGGCGCCTTCTACGGCCTTCTCGGCCGCTGGAGCCCTCTGCGCGTCAGCGCTCCCGCCCGCGCCGCCTGCAACGACTGCATGGACTGTTACGAGATTTGCCCGGAACCCCAGGTCATCCGCCCCGCCCTCAAAGGAGGCGGCAGCCCGGTGATCCTGGCCGCCAGCTGTACCAACTGCGGCCGTTGCATCGACGTCTGTTCCAAGGACGTCTTTCGCTTCGGAGCCCGATTCGCCAACCCGGAAACGACACCGCCTGCGGCTCCCGCGGAGGCGTCGGGTTCTGCCACGTGATTTGAAGATTTTTTAGGAGGAGCGCCCATCATGAACCACTCTTTGAAGACGACTTTTGCCATCCTGGCGACCGCCGCCTGCTGGGCACTTGCTCCGCAGGCCATCGGGCAGGAAGCCCCAAAGCCCATGCGGGGTGCCGACGTCGCGGCCCCCGATCAGGCTCCGGAGGCCAAACAGTATCTGGGCGGCAAGCCCGGCGGGCAGCAGAAGGTGGCGCGCACCTTCAAGAGTCAGCCGCCGGTGATTCCCCATGCGGTCGAGAATTTCGACGAAATCAGCCTGGAGGAAAACCAGTGCCTGAGTTGCCATGGAGCCGATACCTACAAGAAGAAGAAAGCTCCCAAGGCCGGCGACAGTCACTTTGTGGACCGTGAAGGGCGCAAGCTCGATGCCGCGTCGGCGGCTCGCCACAACTGCGTCCAGTGCCACGTGCCCCAGGTGGATGCCCCGCCGCTGGTGGAAAACGACTTCAAGGGCGACGTTGCCGCCACCAAGCCGGCCAAGAAAAACTGATCTTTTTCCGAGATCATCAAAGCCAGGGAACCTTCGGGTTCCCTTTTTTTGCTCGCGCAAGGACGCCGGGAAAATTTCCCGAGACGCCCCGATGCCATCCCGGGAAAATGGCCGGTTGTGGCTGATGGGGTTCGGGGGAATGTCGGGCTAAACTCTGCGCCTGCGTCGATCTGGCCTCGCGCAGTTCGGGATTTCCTCCTGGTCCGCCGCCCCTCGGGGGCGGGCCGGGGGCCTGGCGCGAGGTGCTGCGTCCCCGTCTTTTCCCATCCCAGTCCACCAGGAGACATCATGTCGCGTACTTCCCGTCTATTGCTGACCTTGGCCGCCATCGGCCTTGGCTTTTCCTCCCCTGCGCGGGCGCTGGATCGTGGTCTGGCCTACGTCAGCCAGCAGAACGGCGGCGTCGCCGTCATCGACATCGGCAGCCGCAAGCTGATCCGGACCCTGGATGTCGCAGCCGGCGGCCCACGGGGCATTGGCATCAGCAAGGACGGCCGCCTTCTGGTGACGGCCAACAAGGATGGCGGGAACCTTTCCGTAATCGATCTGGGCGGTGAGAAACCTGTGCGCCACGTCAAGATCGGCAAGAATCCCGAGTTCGTCCGGGTGCTGGGCGAGCGCGTCTACGTCACCTATGAGCCCAGTGCCAAAGGCGGTCCCCCGCCCAAGGCGGGCAGCGCCCCCGCTGCCGACGATGACGACGATGATCTGGTCCCGGCTCGCATCGCCATCGTCGATGTGAAGCGGGGCAAGGTGCTGCGCGAAATCGTCAGCGGCCCGGAAACCGAAGGCATCGAGTTTTCCGCTGACGGGCGCCGCATGGCGGTGACCAACGAGGCCGACAACACCATCACCGTGTACGACCTCAAGAGCGGCCGCCTCCTGAAGACCGTCGCCACTAAGGCGTACGGCGACCGTCCCCGTGGCATCAAGCGCTCGCCGGACGGCAAGCATTACGCCGTGACCCTGGAATTCGGTGACAAGCTTCTCCTGCTCGACGCCGATTTCAAGCCGGTCAAGGCAGTGGCCACGGGCAAGACGCCCTATGGCGTGGCCTACGACCGCAGCGGTGCGCGCCTCTTCGTTGCCGCCTCCCGGGACAATGCCTTGCAGGTCTTCGATGCCACAAGCCTGGAGAAGCTCCTCGACATTCCGGTGGGCCAGCGCTGTTGGCATTTCAGCTTCACTCCGGACGAAAGGGAAATCCTCGTCGCCTGCGGCCGCTCCAACGAAGTGCTCGTCATCGATGCCGAGAAGCTCGAGGTGACCGGAAGCATCGCCGTTCCCGGGCTGCCCTGGGGACTGGTGACTTCACCCAAGGCCCTGGGCAGCCTCGATCAACCCTGATTGTTCAACCGGCGGCCTTCCAGGCCGCCTTTCTTCACTGGAACACCATGTCTACGCGAATCTGGACCCGCAGTACCCTCTGCCTCGCCGTCGGTGCCGCCTTTTGCGGCGCCGCTACCGCCCAATCCACCGTGCAATTGCCCACCGTCGAGGTGGTCGGGACGACGCCTCTGTCGGGCCTGGGCGTGGCGCGGGAACAGGTGCCGGCCAACGTCCAGTCCACCCGCGCCCGGGACTTGCGCGAGAAGGAAGCCCAGAATCTGCCCGAATTCATGGCCCGCCAACTGCCCAGCGTCAATGTGAATGAAATCCAGGGCAACCCCTATCAGGCCGATCTCAATTACCGGGGCTTCGTCGCCTCGCCCCTCCTGGGCACTCCCCAGGGGCTTTCGGTGTACCTGGACGGCGTGCGGGCCAACGAAGCCTTCGGCGATACCGTCAATTGGGATCTCATCCCCAAGTCCGCCATCGCCTCCATGGACCTGATGCCGGGTTCCAACCCCCTCTTCGGGCTCAATACCCTGGGCGGCGCCCTGTCTCTGCGCACCAAGAATGGTTTTGACGATGCCGGGGGCGAGGTCGAGATTTCTGCTGGCAGCTTCGGTCGCCGCAACGTGGAGGCCTCCTACGGCGGAAATCGCGGCACCCTGGGCTGGTTCGTCGCCGCCGACTGGTTTGACGAAGATGGTTGGCGCGATCATTCTCCCTCGGAGGTGAAACAGTTTTTCGGCAAGCTCTCCCATCGCGGGGAGCGCCTGGAAGCCGACCTATCCCTCACCCACGGCCGATCGGACCTGATCGGCAACGGCGTCCTGCCCCTGTCGATGTTGCGCGAACGGCGGGACCAGATTTTCACCTACCCCGACAACACGAAAAACGAGATGACCCAGATCGCCCTCACGGGCAAGTGGTGGCTCTCGGACGCCAGCAATCTGTCGGGTAGTCTCTACCATCGTCGCACGCGGACCAGTACCCTGAACGGGGACGCCAACGACGACTACGAGGACGCCTACGAGGACGCCGTCCTCAACGCGACCCCCCTGCCGACGGAAACCGGGGTCCACAACCGGACCCGCACCATCCAGGATGGGAGCGGGGCCTCCCTGCAATGGAATCTGATCGACGACCGCCACACCCTGGCCCTGGGCGTGTCCCACGATCAGGCCCGGGTGCGCTTCCGTCAGACCGCCGCCGAAGGGGTGATCGACGCCGGGCGCGGCGTCTCCGACCTGGAGGAGGACGAACTGGAAAACAAGTTGCGCGGCACCACCCGTACCAGCAGCCTGTTCATCACCGACACCTACGCCCTCACCCCGGCCCTCCACCTGAGCGCCTCGGCGCGCTACAACCATAGCCGGGTGAAAACCAACGATCAGCTCAACCCCTTTCCCCCCAACCTGGACGGCGACCATCGCTACCGCAAGCTCAATCCCGCCCTGGGGCTGACCTGGCAGGCCTTGCCCAGCCTCAATGCCTACCTCGGGTTCAACCAGGGCACCCGGGTGCCGACCCCCATCGAACTGGGTTGCGCGGACCCGGCCAATCCCTGCTCCCTGCCCAACGCCATGGCCGCCGACCCCTTCCTCAAGCAGGTGGTGTCCCGCACCCTGGAAGCCGGCTTACGCGGCAAGCTGGCCGGCGACATCCGCTGGAACGCC
>Ga0268298_10004539_pt1 | contig 13489 bp, 9 predicted proteins | sample WWTPWeurt_MetaG_FD_194462 | JGI IMG/M metagenome (GOLD analysis project Ga0268298, IMG submission 194462) | Activated sludge microbial communities from WWTP in Nijmegen, Gelderland, Netherland - WWTP Weurt | ecosystem: Engineered > WWTP > Aerobic digester > Activated sludge | place: Netherlands... | reverse complement strand
TTCAATGCATCCTTTGATTCCACTGTAGCACATGGTTCCGTCTGGATCTACAGAAACGTGCCCCCATTCCCCCGCAATTCCATGAAGACCGCGACGAACTTTGCCACCAATGGAAATTCCTCCACCGCATCCAGTGCCCAGAATCACACCGAATACAAAATCATATCCCTGTCCCGCGCCCGATGTGCATTCTGCCATGGTAAAACAGTTTGCGTCATTCATCATGAGCACTGGATGATTCAGGTTTCGCGCGAGATCTGATTCAAATGCATGACCAATGAGGCATGTGGTATTCGCGTTTACGACGCGGCCATCCTGATCAATGATCCCGGGGATTCCAATTCCAACCGTGCACTCGTTCAGATCCAGTTTTCCAGCAACAGCAGTTTCCTGCACGAGTGCTGTGAGATCGGAGAGGATGGCTTCGTATCCCTCTTCTCGTCTGGTTGGAATTCTCTTTCGAAAAAGTTCCTGGCCGGAGCCAGAGAGCAGGATGCTCTCCGCCTTGGTTCCGCCCAGGTCCACTCCGATTCTATGCATGCTCGTCTAAAACAGCCTGCAGGCGAGGCGATCTCTGGCGGATTGGTTTTGCATGCCAGATTTCGTTTGCGTATTCTCCAATCGTGCGATCGGAAGAAAACTTTCCAGAGCGCGCTGCATTGAGGATGGACTTCTTGGTCCAGCCCGGTCTATCCACGAAATCGCGCGAAATGCGATTCTGCACATCTACATAAGATGGATAGTCCGCAAGCAGGAAGTATTTGTCTCCGCCGTAGGTCAGAGAATGGAACAATTCCTGAAAGAGGCCATGTGCTTCTGGATTGAAGAAATCGCCTTTCAGTGCATTGAGAATTCCGTGAATCTCGCTGTTCTCTTCGTAGATGCGAACCGGATTGTAAGAGCGCGAAAGTTTCTCTATCTCTTCCACAGTGTGGCCAAAGATATAGATGTTTTCATCTCCCGCTTCTTCTTTCATCTCTACGTTTGCTCCGTCGAGCGTTCCAACCGTTAGAGCGCCGTTGAGCATGAACTTCATGTTTCCCGTTCCCGACGCTTCCGTTCCCGCAGTGGAAATCTGTTCTGACAGATCGCTGGCAGGATACATTCTTTCTGCGAGGCTGACACAGAAGTTTGGTAGAAACGCAACCTTGAGTTTGTCTCCAATCTCTCTGTCCTTGTTGATGACGCCTGCCACAGAGTGGATGAGCTTGATGATCAACTTGGCGCGCTGGTAGCCGGGCGCTGCTTTTCCAGCGAAAAGAACCACGCGCGGAGTGTATTCCATCCGTGGGTTGGCTTTGAGTTTCTGATAGTCTCCGATCACGCGGATCAAGTTCAAGAGTTGCCTTTTGTATTCGTGCATCCTCTTGATGTGAGTGTCAAACATGCTGTCCGGGTTCACAGTGATTCCACACTCTTTCTTGATGATACCTGCCAGACGAATCTTGTTGTTCTTTCGCACGCGATTCCAGTCGTTTTGAAATTCCGGGTTTCCTGCAAATTCTTCCAGAGCCTTCATCTTGGAAAGGTCGAGCATCCAGTCTTTGCCAATCTTCGCTGTGATCAAATCGGAGAGTTCCTGATTTGCACTGATGAGCCAGCGGCGATGGGTGATCCCGTTTGTCTTGTTCTGGAATTTCTGAGGCCAGAATGAATAGAACTCTTTGAAGAGATCTTTTTTCAGGAGATCCGTATGAAGTGCTGCCACTCCGTTGACCGCGCTCGATCCCACAATCGCCAAATTGGCCATGCGCACTCGTTTCATTGGATGATCTTCGATGATGGAAACTTTGCCCAGCACATCATCCGGGATTCCGCGCTTCTTAAGATCTTCCAGGAATCTGTGATTGATTTCGTAAATGATTTCCAGGTGTCTTGGCAGTAGTCTGCCAAACATTTCCAGATCCCATTTTTCCAGAGCCTCTGGCATCACAGTGTGGTTGGTGTACGCGGTACACTTTTGAGTGATCGCCCATGCCTGTTCCCAGCTGATGGCATGTTCGTCCATGAGGAGGCGCATCAATTCTGGAACGGCGAGTGCGGGATGGGTGTCATTCATCTGGAAGAACGCGCGTTCTGGAATTCGGTTGAAATCTGTTTCTTCTTCGAGGAAGGTTTTGATCGCATCCTGGAGAGTCGCGCTTACTAGAACGTACTCTTGCTTCAGGCGAAGTTCTCTTCCCTGGATTACGTTTTCATTTGGATAGAGAACTTTTGAAACGTTTTCGGATCTTTGCTTGTCTTCCACTGCGCGCATGTAGTCGCCATGGTTGAAGTAATCAAAATGGAATTCAGAAGACGCACGCGTGCGCCACAGTCTCAGATTCGCGATCGTTCTTGTCTGAAATCCAGGAATCAGCATGTCGTATGCCTGGGCGAGAAGGCTTTCTCCGTGCACCCACTTCATCAGGCTCTTGCCTGTTGGAGTGACATACTCCTCTGTGTGGCCGTAGAACTTGATAAGGTAGGTTAGATCCTGTCTCTGAATTTCCCAGGGGTTTCCGTATTGCAGCCAGTTATCCGGAGCTTCTTTCTGATAACCGTTTTCGATTTCCTGGTGAAAGATTCCGTATTCGTATCGCAGTCCGCTTCCGAATGTTGGAAGATCCATCGTGGCCATACTGTCCAGGAAACAGGCTGCGAGTCTTCCGAGGCCGCCGTTCCCCAGTCCCGCATCATGTTCTTGCGGTGGCAGTTCTTCCGGATCATAGTCAATTTCCTTTAGCATTTCGCGAAACATTTCGCGTGCGCCCAGGTTGACCATGGATGTCTCGAGAAGTCGTCCGAGTAGAAATTCCATGGAGAGGTAATAGATTCTTTTTGCTTTTTCTTTGCGGAAGATTTCTTCTGTTTCGTTCCAGCGGTCGATCAAAGTATCGCGGATTGTATAGGCGACTGACTGGTAAACGTCGCGCATGTTGATGTTGTCTTTGTATTTTCCAATGCGGTATTCTACGTGGTGCGCGAAGGCGCGGAAAAGGGATTCCTTGTCGAATCGCTGCGTGCGCTCAAGAAGTTCGTATAGTTTCTGATGTTTCTGATTCATTGCTCCCCCGACGGTTTGCCGGGAATCTGGATCGGTTCAATAGGTCGTCAAAGATTTTTAGCATCCTTTCTGGTTTTTTTCCACCTATCGTGCGCGTCATTTCGTTCAAAAAGGCCAGCCGCAATTGCAAGGGAGTTCCGGGAGGATTTACTCCGGGCCTAAATTCTGAACTCCGCCCCCGCTGTGATCTTGCGAAAACGTCCTGTGTAGGTGGGGCGGCCATAATAACGCAGGAGGAATTCACCAAATCCATCCTGGGAGTAATAATTGCTCAGGTTGAGATCTCGCAGGTAGTTTTGCGGCATGCGATTGCGAAAGATGATGCGGCTCTCTTCGTCGGATCCAATGACAAAGACGCGTAGCCTGGAGTTCACCGCAAAGTAACCTCCCAGAGAATAGTCGTACTTTCTGACCCACAAAGACCCATGCTGCATGATGAGAGAGCCGCCGCTTACACCAGGGATTGTCGACGGGCCAATCACGAGAGTTCCGCGATCCTTCGTTATGCCAGCGTAAGATGCCGCCGCAGCACTCGCGCGGAATTCGAGTCGAGTGAACGCCTGAAAGCGCAGCTCCAGACCACCACGGGGACCTGAGCCGGATAGTCTTGTCTTGAATCTCTGGACAAGTGCCGTGAAATAGAGAGATGGAAGGATCGTTGCCGAAGAGAACAGTGGACCGTCTGCGATGGTCATGGTATTGAAACCACTCTTGCCCGCAAATACGAAGGCGCGAAGTCTTTTGGAGAATCGATACGGCTCGATCCCGACGGAGCCAGATGCATTCTGGTGTCTGGCGAACACTCCGATCGTCCACCATTGATTGAATGTAATGCTTCCAGGGTTGAATGCCGCGGTTACGGGAGGAAGTCCAATCGCTGAGATGCTGCCTCTTGCCTCGTAAGAAAAACCGATTGCCTCCACATAAAAGCGATCCGCATCGAACCGAATGTGAGCGTCTCCTCCTTTCGCAGAATGACCATGGAGTGGAAAGTAAGCTGCCGCCTGGCCGCCCCGCGGAACCAGATTGAGAGTCGCTCTGTCCCCGACGAGTGCGGCTTCCTGGGGAGTGGCCAGGTATCCCTGTCCGTAGCCTGCACCGAGCCATAGCCCCGTTGGACTGAATGCGCGCACTTCGTCCAGGCGTGATTCTATTTCTTTGAGTTCTTTGGCGCGTGCTTCTTCTCTGGCGGCGAGCATATCCCTGTAGGATTTTGTGCCGTATTCATCTTCTCTGAAAAGAGCAATGTCTGCTTTGGCAACTGTGGTTTCCTTGCCCTCCGTGAAGAGCACAATCACAGAAGGATCCTGAGACGTGACTTTTCCAGTCAGAAGGGTGCCGTCTTTGAGGCGGATTGTGTCTGCCGCAAGCGAACTGGAAAGCAGTAGAATGGCGATGAGAAAGCGCAGATCAACCTCCGGAAGAATTAGACGAACTCAATTACTTGTCGGCTCGGGGTATGCCCGGACTACATGCCCAGTCTTTCTCTAAAATCGTGAAGAGCATTCATATAGTAAATATATGCATCGTGGGGAGTGCCATAGGGGCTGAAGTACTTGTGAACATCCCCATCGCTCCAGTATTTTGTGCTCATATAATAGAAATGGTCCGAGGTCTGCAACTTCCGGAATATGTCGAGCAGGGCCGGGTCTCCCGTTGCATGGACCGCTTCCTCCAACTCGTAGATGCCACGAATGGCTTCCTTTTGCATGCTGTTTCCCATCCACGCGGATAGATCGCGTTCTATGTCTGCCCACGAAATAGGTGAATGAGCGTCAATGGTTCCTACCGGCTGGTGTGCCCTTGAAACCTGGGTCACAGTGCGAAAGCAGAAGTCAGGATGTCTGAGAATTCTTCCTGGCAATTCTTTGAGAAAACTGAAGATCCCCGAATCCTCCCACTGATGTTCTCCGAAGGTTTCATAGTCCATGAAGAGATTGATCGTAGTCCCGTTGCCTGCCACCTGGTGAACCCAGCCTGCGAACTTCTCTGCGGTCAAAGGCCAGTCTTTCCAGTTTCTGTCTGAAAATCGAAACGCAACATCATCGCTGAGTCTATAATTCTTGAGAAGGCATTTGATTCCAGGACTGTGCTCAGGCGCGTACACATGATTTGGGCTTCTCCAGTCGAGCACTCGTTCGATTCCTTCGAGAAGGATGGTCTGAAATCCCATTTCGCGCGCAAGCCACGCAATGTGATTGGAGTAGATGAGTTCTGTGTTTCGAAATGCAACTGGATTGTATCCGAATTCTTCGCGCATGAGCTGGCCATGCTTTGCCACCTGAGCGCGAAATTCGTTTTCAGAATACAGAGATGCGAGAGTGTGATAGTAAGTTTCGTTTAGAAACTCAACCTGTCCAGTATCTGCGAGTTTGCGAAAGCTATCCAGGGTCTCGGGCGAATACATTCTGAACTGTTCGATCGCAGTTCCTGTGATGGAGAATGAAACACGGAAATCAGAACCGTAGAGCTTGATTAGATCCAGGAGTACTTTGTTTGCAGGAAGATAGCACTTGTTTGCCACTTTGCGGCATATATCGCGGTTTTTTTGTTCATCCAGATAGTGAGGATCCACGCCCACATCGAAGAAGTGGTAGGGGCGAAGTCTGAATGGCTGGTGTACTTCGAAATAGAAGCACACTGCGATCATTTCACAAGTCTCCCGTACACCTGCTCCATCTTTTCAGCGGGAGCGTCCCAGGAAATTGCCTGTACTTCTCTATGGCCTTCTTGCTGCATGTTTTGCTTGAGTTCCGTGTCGTGCAGGACTCGAAGGATTTGTTCTGCGAGTTCTTCTACGTTCCAGAAATCTACTTTGATGCAATTTTGAATGACTTCGCTTACACCTGACTGCCTGGATACGATGACTGGAACGCCGTGCATCATTGCTTCTAGAGGAGAGATTCCAAATGGTTCGGATACAGATGGCATCACGTAAAGATCGCTCATGGAGTAGAGTCTCTTTACCTGCGCGCGATTCATGAATCCAGTGTAGTGGAAGAACTTACCAATCCCCAGGTCTGCTGCATATTCGATCATGCGTGAATACATGTCTCCTGTGCCTGCCATTACAAATCGCACATTCTGGATTTGCTGAAGCACGAGTTGCGCTGCACGAACGAAGTAATCCGGTCCCTTCTGGAATGTGATTCTACCCAGAAACAAAACGATGTGATCCTTGAGTGCTTTCTTTCTTTCGAGGACCGCGCCCGGGAGTTCAAACTCAACTGCATTGTGAATGGGAAATATTTTTTCCGGCGAAACGCCGTATCTTTGCACCAGCACATTCTTTGTGTAATTGCTCACAGTCATGATGGCAGTTGCATGATGAAATGTATATCTTTCGAGGTCGTATACGTACTGGTTTACACTTTCTCCGCTTCTGTCAAACTCAGTGGCGTGCACGTGAACGACCAGAGGAGCTCCAGTAGCATTCATACACGCGAGACCCGCAGGAAAGGTCATCCAGTCATGAGCGTGAATGACATCCATTTCTGTTTTTTGTGCGATGAAGTACGCGGCGCGTGCGTATCGCTCGATTTCCTGGTACATCCAGTCCCCGTATCCTCCGCGAAGGAGGGGGATTTCGCGGGATTGTTTTTGCATGACCGCGAGCTTTTCTGTGATGTCCACCAGAGATTGGCCTGAATACTCCGAGGATGCGTAGGGGGAAAAGACCTGTCTGGTTGTGAAATCATGCAGCGCCATGCTGCGAAGCACTTCCAGTTCGTCTGTAGTATAGAGTTCTGTTCTTGTACCCGCATCTACGAGTTCTACATTTTCATGAACTGGTTCGTCTCCATGCATTCTGGGTACGAGAAAGCGCACACTGTTCCCTCGTCTTCCCAGAGACGATGCGATTCCTTCGCATGCGACGGCCAGTCCTCCCGTGATTCGGGGGGGATACTCCCAGCCAATCATGAAGATCTTGTAGTTGCTCATTAGCCGATTCCAGGCCCGGTGCGCAGCATATAGAACCCCTTTTCGTTTTCTATTTGATGTTTACAACAATTATCATAGAATGGGGATGAATTCCATGCTTTTTCAAAGGAGTGTACGGTGATAAAAGTCATGGCCGGTGAGCCTTATCCACTCGGAGCAACCTGGGATGGATCTGGCGTAAATTTCTCTCTGTACTCCGAACATGGAACCGGCGTAGAGCTGTGTCTATTCGATTCCGCTGATGCGAAGAAAGAGAGTCGTAGAATTTCTATGACGCACCGCACAGATATGATCTTTCACTGCTACCTTCCAGACGTACGGCCGGGGCAGATCTACGCATACAGAGTGTACGGACCGTGGGAACCTGCGAAGGGTCATCGGTTTAATCCTAACAAATTGCTGGCAGATCCTTATGCTTTTGCAATGGCCCGCAGTGTTTTGTGGGATGATTCTTTGTATGCGTTTGATCCAAACAATCCGTCCAGGATGGACGAGAGGGACAGCGCACCATTTGCAGCTCTCTGTGCGGTTGTGGAAAAAGCATTCACCTGGGGAGACGATCGACCTCCTGGAATTCCGTGGCGCGATACGATCATCTACGAAGCTCACGTGAAATCACTGACGATGCGTCACCCGGAGGTCCCGCAGAGGATGCGTGGGACCTATTCAGGTCTTGCCTCAGAACCAATGATAGAGTATTTCAAGAGTCTTGGAATCACCGCTATCGAGCTGATGCCGGTTCACCACCATGTAGATGAACATGTGCTGGCCATGCGCGGACTGAAAAACCTCTGGGGCTACAGCACTCTCTCTTACTTTGCTCCAGATCTTGCGTACTCCGCTGGAAGGAGAGTGGGGGATGCCATCCAGGAATTTAAAGTCATGGTCAAAGCGTTGCATAGAGCAGGGCTGGAAGTGATCCTGGATGTAGTATACAATCATACCTGCGAAGGGGATCACAGAGGGGCCAACCTTTGCTTTCGCGGCATTGATAACGCTTCTTACTATCGACTCGATCCAAACAACCCCGGGATGTACACAGACTTCACTGGTTGTGGAAATACTCTCAACATGCAGAATCCGCGGGTGTTGCAGCTCATCATGGATTCTCTGCGCTACTGGGTCACAGAAATGCATGTGGACGGTTTTCGATTTGATCTGGCAAGCGCGCTTGGTCGAGAGCTCCATGCTGTGGACAGACTGTCTGCATTCTTTGATATCATTCATCAGGATCCAGTTCTGTCTAGAGTGAAGCTGATCGCTGAGCCCTGGGATCTGGGAGAAGGTGGCTACCAGGTGGGCAATTTTCCTGTTCAATGGACGGAGTGGAACGGACACTATCGCGACTGTGTGCGCAGTTTCTGGATTGGTGGGAATGTAGCGCGCGAATTTGCCACTCGTCTTACAGGTTCCAGCGATCTATACGAAGCGGCCGGTCGGCGTCCGTATGCAAGTATTAACTTTGTTACCTGTCATGACGGATTCACCATGCTCGATCTGGTCAGCTATGATAGAAAACACAACGAAGCAAACGGCTGGAATAACACGGACGGAAACGATCACAACATCAGTTTCAATCACGGCACAGAAGGAGAGACGCAGGATCCAACCATTCGCGCTACTCGCTTTCGCCAGATGAGAAACTACTTTGCAACTCTACTTCTTTCGCAGGGAGTACCCATGATCAACATGGGAGACGAGCTGGCCCGCACTCAAAAAGGAAACAACAACGCGTATTGCCAGGACAATGACATTTCCTGGATTGACTGGGATCTGACAGAAGAACAAAAGCATCATCTGGAATTCGTAAAGAAACTCATCCATTTACGCAGACAGAGTAGAGTGCTTCGCAGGAATCATTTCATTCGCGGAGGAGAACCAGGAGAAGAGAGAGACATGATCTGGCTTCATCCGGACGGGCACGAAATGAAGAGTTCAGAATGGTATGATTCCATGCCCATTTTTGGTGCGATCATTGATGGTCTTCATCCGCAGGAGAACAAGAGGTTCTACGAAATAGGTGGCAAAGATGAAGATGTGGAACCTCTCTTGATTGTCATCGCGCGCAGCGCAGGCGAGTTTCGGATACCCGCGGAGCCCAACCTTTCATGGTACAGGATCCTCGACTCTGAGCTTGGTCCTTCCATTTCTGTGAAGGCTGGAACGTCTCTGGATTTGATGGCTCTTACAGTTTCTGTCTTTAGACCGGATCGAAGAGGTTGAAATGCAGCCTGCAGAGTCTGCACTTGATATTCTGTCCAGGCGAGCGGGGATTTCGCTTGAGTATCATGACATTGACGGAGTCGCTCACACAACTTCAGAAGAAGCAAAGCGAACCATTCTTGAGATCCTGGGTTACAGCGGAGATCCATCTGCAATCCTTTCAAACCTGATTCAAGCAGATGCCACCACTCTCATCGCACCCGCCGTCATTGCCTCCGTCTATGCGCCCAGATTCAACATGCGGATTCCGGTGGACATAGTTCGCCAGATTGAGCTGCGCATTGAACTCGAAGGTGGAATCACAGTTGGCCTCAGACCGCAGTTTGAGTTAAAAGAAGAGCATCTTGTGGCCGGTCGCACGATTGGTCTATACGAAGTAGATCTCAAGGATTCTATTCCACCGGGACAGCACATAATCAGTGTTATGCGATGGAAAGAAGAGATAGGGCGATCGACTTTGTTTCTGTGCCCTGAATCCTGCTATTTGAATGCGGAAATTGAAAATGGATCCAGGTGGAACGGTCTGTGGTTGCAGCTTTACGCACTTCGATCGAGCGCAAACTGGGGAATTGGGGATCTGGGAGATTTGCTCGAACTCGCGCGTCTGGTTGGGCCCCGCGGCATCCGAATCCTTGGCCTTTCCCCTCTGCATGCTCCGTTCCTCATGCGACCGGATTTCAAAAGTCCTTATTCTCCTTCGAGCAGACTCTACAAAAATGCAATGTTCGTTTCTATTCCGCTCCTTCCTGAATTCGCAGCATCTGCAAAGGCACGCAGCTTGTTTGAAAGTTCAGAATTTCAGCTGTATCTTGCCCGGACCAGGCCAGAGGAGCGCATTGACTACGCCGGCGTGTACCAATGGAAGATGCGGTTCTTTGAGATTCTCTTCGACGAATTCATTTCAGATCCTCCGGAAGACTTTGCCGAATACGTGGAGGAGGGTGGCATAGAACTCTCCCGTCAGGCGATCTTCGATTGTCTGGAGGAAAGGTTTGATTACAATCAGGACAGGCCGGCAGGCTTTCACGGATGGCCAGAAGCTTTTCAGGACGCATCGAGTGACGCGGTGCGCGCATTTGCAGATGCAAGCCACAGAAGAGTTCAATTCTATATATTTCTCCAGTATTTGTTCGACCGCCAGTTTTCAGATGTTTCCGGTGCATGTCTGGATCTCGGCGTTTGCCTGTATGCGGATCTCGCAGTTGGATCGCATCCTGCGGGCGCAGAAGTCTGGAGCAGTCCGGACGCATTTGTAAAGCGAGCCTCCGTGGGTGCGCCGCCGGATCCATTTGCGCCGCAGGGGCAGGACTGGGGCCTTCCTCCTCTTCATCCCAGGAAACTCGTAGATACCCGTTATGCGGCATTTGTTGATCTGTTTGAGAGAAACATGCCCTACGGCGGGCTTGTGCGAATCGATCACGTGATGGCTCTCTGTCGCCTGTACTGGGTAGTATCCACTTCCGCGGGAAAGACGGGCGCCTACGTAGAGTATCCGTTTGTAGAACTGTTGAGACTGGCAGCCCTCGTCAGCCAGAGAAAGAGATGCATGGTGATTGGTGAAGACCTGGGAACCGTGCCTGGCTACTTTCGCGATGCGCTCAGTCGCGCAGAGCTCTTCTCCTGGAAGATTCTATTTTTTGAAAGAGACGGTGAGGACTTTAAGGATCCGGGCTCGTATCCTGCTCGTTCCATTGCCACTCTCAATACGCACGACCTGCCTACATTTCTAGGCTGGATGGAAGGAGAAGACATTCGCATTCGTGAAGCGCTGGGCCTGGTTACTTCTTTTGAATCTGAGAAGGCAGCGCGCGAAAGGCGCCTGGACATTGCGCGGGCCCGAAAGTTCGCTGGATCCACGGAAGGGGAGAGCAGTCATGATCTATGTGCGAAGCTCTACGGTCGGCTTCTGAATTCTTCTTCTGCCATTCGCCTGGTTTCCATCTACGACCTGTTTGGCGAAGAAGAGCAGCCCAATTTACCGGGGACAACAGACGAGTATCCTTGCTGGTCTATGCGTCACAGGCTGGAGTTGTCCGCTCTCGGCTCTATGCCTTTGTTTTCTTCCTTGTTTCCAGTGCGATCTTGAGTCCTGGAGATCCCGCGAGAGGTAAGCCAGGCCTGGCGTCCGGCAAACATTCTTTTATCTGGTGTCTTGTCTGATCTATCACATAACGGCGCGTAGGTGCTGACGGACCGGATCACTGGATCCGGCTTCTTTCTTCCTGGAGTTTCTTGTTTGCCTCTTCTAGCTGGGTGATCCGGTCAAAAGACTTTTTCAGCTCTTCGCTTCCGAGTTCCGACACAGCTTCCTGGGCCTGGTTGGTTTTTTTGACCTGTATGAGTTCCTTGCGCGTATACTCATTGATGGCTTCATACATCTTGATGATTTCGTAGGCGTTCGCCAGTTCCTGCTCTGTGAGCCTTGCGATCTTCTCGTAGACTGTGACGAGATGATCGAGACGCTGTGCTTTTTGATCTGCGGAATCACCCTGGGCCATGAGGCAAAGGACGCTCGTTTTGTGGGATCGTCAAAACAATTTTAAATTGCGCCGAAGGGGCGTGCGGAGGGTTTTGTTCCCGTGATTGAAGTAAAAGAAGTGAGCCGGACGTTCGGCGACTTTACAGCAGTCCAGGGCGTCAGTTTCAATGTGGACCGCAAAGCGGGCATCACGGGACTCCTTGGACCAAACGGCGCAGGTAAAACGACCACCATGCGCATGATTACAGGTTATCTTCGCCCCAGCAGCGGCGATATCCTCATCGACGGCGAATCAGTGCGCGATGAAGAAAATCTAACCGGAATCAAAAGGCGAATCGGTTACCTTCCGGAAACAACTCCTCTCTATCCGGAGATGCTTGTATCTGAGTTTTTGAAATTCATGGGGGAAGTTCGCGGCGTGCACGGAGCAGAGCTAGACGCTTCCGCGGTCCAGATGGTAGATCGGCTCGATCTGGGAAGTCATCTCTATTCGCCCATTGGCATTCTATCGAAAGGGTTTCGTCAGAGAGTGGCACTTGCGGGAACCCTGATTCACAAACCGGAAGTGATCATCCTGGATGAACCAACATCGGGTCTCGATCCAAACCAGATTTCAGAGATCCGGTCTTTGATCGTTGAACTTGGAAAAACGGCCACCGTGATTCTTTCCACTCACATCCTTCAGGAAGTAGAGGAACTCTGCAATCGCGTGATCATCATCAATCGAGGCAGAGTGGTAGCAGACGAAACCACAGCAGTTCTCAAAAGCGTTCAGGCCTGTTCTGTTGTAGCACGCGGAGAAGATGTGGAGAAGAAGCTTGCATCCATTCCAATTGTGACTTCTGTAATCGCGGGACAAAATCACAAAGATGGCTTTCGTCAATATTTGTGCGAAGTGGGGGAGAACGGTCCGGAGAAACTCTTTGCAGAGCTGGCGGGCAAGTCTCTGGAAGTCAGAGAGTTTGCGCCTGTGGCCAGATCGCTTCAGTCCGTCTTTGAGGAGCTGACAAATTGAAATTCTTATTCAGGCGTGAACTGAGCAACTACTTCAACACTCCCATCGGCTATGTGTTTGCGGTCGCTTGCCTGTTTTTTAACTTTGTATTTTTCTTCGCGGGAATCTGGGCAATTCCGGATTTGTTTCCTGCATTCTGGGACGCGCGCAGCGCTTCCATCCGATCGTACATGAATCTGCTTCCGCTCACATTTATACTCATGGTTCCGGCAGTGAGCATGCGCATCTGGGCAGAGGAAAGAAAATCAGGAACTCTAGAGTTGATCTCCACTCTTCCTCTCCGGGAAGTGGATCTGGTCATCGCGAAATTCCTGGGAGCCTGGGTCTACGTTGGACTGTTGATCGTCGCTTCTCTTCCGCTTGCCATTACCATCTGGTTTATGGGTCATCTGGACTGGGGTAGCACTCTGGCACTCTATGCCGGCTCCATTCTCATGGCGGGCGCATACGTAAGCACCGGAATGGTTGTGTCCGCTCTCACGCGTGAACAGATCGTTGCTTTCATCATTACATTCTTTATCAGTCTATACATGTTCATTTCCAACTACTACATTGTATCTCAGCATCTCAGCCCTGGTGCAGCAAGACTCATCGGGTTTTTCTCTCACAGCCATCACTTTACAACTTTTTCTCGTGGCCTGCTGGATGCGGCTGATGTTATGTATTACGTAACATTTATAGGCATGATGCTCACGGCGAATGTGTGGATTCTCAGGAGGGAGAGATGAAATCTTTTTTTTCCGCTCTCAACCATAACACGCTGTTCATTCGCGTCAATACTGTG
>Ga0268298_10004538_pt1 | contig 13496 bp, 17 predicted proteins | sample WWTPWeurt_MetaG_FD_194462 | JGI IMG/M metagenome (GOLD analysis project Ga0268298, IMG submission 194462) | Activated sludge microbial communities from WWTP in Nijmegen, Gelderland, Netherland - WWTP Weurt | ecosystem: Engineered > WWTP > Aerobic digester > Activated sludge | place... | reverse complement strand
TTTGAAACAATTATCGTAACCATTATGAAGATTCATTTAGGCATTCTTAAAATAATTCTATAAACGCAGCACACAGAATTACTCTCGCAAAAAGTTGCAGAGGCTCTTATGGATATTCCTAAATCAGACACTGTAGGTGTTGCTGAAATTGATTCTAGTCTCTCTGATACGGCGGTATTTTGCAAATACTATTAAGCCAGGAAGAATTAATCTGCTAACCGTATAGTTTTAAAGGCTAAGCGAGGCGTGGAAACGGCAATAGAAAAAGACGAGCAGGAAGCGAAAAGTGGATAAACGTTGAAGTAGTGAAATTAAATAAAAAGTTATGAGTCCTGCATACAACTGGTATCAAACGTTAATCAAACCGTCATGGGCGCCGCCGAGCTGGCTTTTTGGTCCGGTCTGGATGGTATTGTATGGTATCATTGTTGTAACATTCGGTACTGTGTTTTATAAAGTTTCGACCGGAAAACTGCCATGGATCGTGGCTCTGCCTTTTGCGCTTAATGTGGTTTTCAATGTTGCTTTTACGCCTTTGCAGTTCGGACTCAAAAATAACGTGCTTGTGGCAATTGATATTGTATTGGTTTTGGGTACACTTGTTTGGGCGATGGTTGTCATTTGGCCACATCTGCGCTGGGTAGCGTATGCCAATATTCCGTATTTGCTTTGGGTATCTTTTGCGACGGCATTACAATTGACTATTACTTATCTCAACAAATAAAATATGCGAATATGGGACATACATCCAAAACATTTGTGTCGAAAGCATTTACTTGCTGAACATCGAGAACTTCACGGACTGTGGAATATTTTGACGAAACACGGTATCAAGGGCGGATACTCGCGGCATCCGGAAACCTTGCGCTGGGTCGGCAAAACACGCGCTTTCTATGAGAGGCACGAAGCTTTGGTTAAAGAATTTTCCAAACGCGGGTACAAGCACTATTCTCCACTTGAAAAGACATTGGTTCAAGGATCGGCGAATCAAAAGATATGTATCAATACTATTGCAGAACAGCAGGCGATTTTAAAAAATAAATCCTGTGAGTGTTTGTTGCATGCTGGCTTGCTTTAGGTGCAGGTATTTCCGAATTTTTTTTGCGGCACGAAGAATGAACTTGCTTCTATCTGACAAGTGAATATAGTAGGGCACTATCTCAATAAGAGAGGAGCGTCTTATTCTAAAAATACCGTTTTATTCTAAATAAAAATGCGACATAGGTTAGAATTGTTAATGAGGCTAATCATTAAACAAAAACCTATGCCACACATGGACAGTATAACAAAATACGAATTTGTTGGAGTCTCTGTCAAAACGGAATATCTCCGGAAGAGACACCTCAACAGTTGAGTATACACAGAGCCACCGTCTACCGATGGCTCAGAGGCATACGAAGAAAAGGAATCAGTCAGTTCATTAGAGATTACAAACAAGCCAAGAAAGGAAGAAAACAACCCAGAGAATCCATACAAACAGACACAGTAGACTTTGGAGGACTCTTTGCCTTTTCCGCCATAGATACCTATACCAGAGAAGCCAGCGTTATCATGCGACCCTCTCTGACTTCAAGAGATGGGGAAAGAGCGTTAAAACAACAACTTAAGAATTCCAAACGATTAACCATATTCAGAGAGACGGAGGGCCTGAGTTTAAGGATTATTGGCAAAAGTATGCCATAAAGCATATCTCCTCCATAAGAACAGCCAGACCATACAAAAAGAATGAGCAGGCCTTTATTGAACGATTTAACGGGATCCTTCGAAAAGAATGCCTTGGATATACCAAATACAAGAAAAAGGACAGAAAAAAGATTCAGCAAAAAGTAAATGACTATCTCGACTATTATCACAACCAAAGACCCCGCCTCTCCCTCAATATGCAAACCCCAAAACAATTCGCTCTGTCGCATTTGACATGAAAGAGAACGGGGTATTGATAAATTTGAGATTAAGTGTTAAAAATAGAGGAGAATCTTGGTGTTTTAGTATAATAGTATGCGTATGGAAAAACATATTTCTTACTCTTATGAGAATCGCTGTTCAAATATCTGGAAGCTTCAGGCTTCGACAGGCGATTTCGCATATATTTCAGGGATGTTTTTTGCTGTGCAAGACATCTTGTCTGACCGAGAGTATCAAAAAAAGCATACAGTAGAATGAAGTTTTTTAGAAGTTATTTGGATATTCCCGGCCTGACAAAGACCGGGATTTTTGTTTGGTAAACAGTTCTTTGATATTCAAGAGGAGAAAGTAACGTGATAGGCAACAATATCTGGAAACTTCAGGTCATTAGGGGGCTTCAAGGTCTTTCCGTATCAATTCCTGTAATTGTGCTGATATTTCATGCCAGTGGACTTTCAATGCAGGATGTTTTCACTATCCAAGCATGGTTTGCCATTGTGGTCATTATGTGCGAGATACCAAGCGGGTATTTTGCAGATATGTACGGCAGAAAATCGGCGATTGTAGTAGGAACTCTATTTGTCTGCTTGGGGTTCTGTGCATATGCTTTTGCAAGCGGATTTTGGATGTTTCTGCTTGCTGAAACGGTTCTTGGAATCGGACACAGCTTTTTATCTGGAGCAGATTCGGCAATGCTGTATGATACACTCATGCAGCTGGGAATCTCAACGGAATATCGCCGGAGAGAAAGTTCTAACCATAGTTTAAGGATATTTTCCGAAGGCGTGGCGAGTGTTTTCGGCGGTATATTGGCCGCTGCAAGTTTGTTCGTGCCATTGTATGTTGATGCTATAATAGCAGCAATTTCATTGGGTATCGCCTTTTCTCTGGTCGAGCCGGAGGCTGTGTTGTCCGGCGCGAAAATCAGCCAACCCCGGAACGTTCGAAAAATGATCAAGACGGTTCAGAATCCAGTGATTCTTTGGATTTCAGCCTATTCCGCTATAGTTCAGTGTTCGACACTTACTATGTTTTGGCTGATGCAACCGTATTTGACAGCAATGCATGTTCCGGTGTTTCTGTACGGTATCATATTCGCGGTACTTCTCTTGATCGGGTCTATTTCAGTGTGGTGTCTGGAACCTATCGCAAAATCATTGGGTATGCGCGCTGTATTTTTTGCGCTCGTTTTGTTTCCAAGTGTGAGTTATATCAGTCTTGGGGCTATCCATGAAATATGGTCCGGTATATTTTTGGTTCTTTTCTATGTAGTGCGTGGGTTTGAACGTCCCGCAATTCTCGATGTTATGAACCGAAATATTGGATCAGAAATGCGCGCCGCGGTCCTTTCAATGAATGGCCTGATGACGAAAATGATTTTTGTGATTCTTGGACCGATTGTTGGTCTTGTGCATGACACAGGATCTCTCCACGCCGCCTTTTTGTTCTCAGGATGTGTCTTTACTATTTCAGGAATGAGTATCTTGAATATCCTAAATAGAAAAGACATTATTCCAGAGAGATAAGGTAAAGCAGTGTATTAAGCGGGAAAAATTTCCCGCTTTTCTTTTTTTGTAGTACGGTCAGGTGTTTTTTTCGTTCTTTAGTGAGTCTATTTCCTTTTTCATTAATAATCTTATCTGGATGATTCATAATGCAAATCAGCCTTCTTCTTTTTTTGGTACCATTTTTTACTTTTATGTAGGCTTGACGGTATACTTGGTATTCCGGAATGCGATGTTTTTAGATAGTAACTTTGCAGTGTGTTGACTTTTTTTATTTTTTTGGGACAATGAAAAAGGGTAGTAGAAGTATTCCTCGTTGTTTGACACGCAAGTGTTTTTACGCCGCGAGAGCGGTTTTCTTGTTTTATGAGCACGGAAAATGATCAAGAAAAAACAGAAGTGATTTCTTTGGTGAGTTTTGCGCTGGAACTGGGATATAGTATAGCCCTTCCCTTAGTTATATGCACTCTTGTGGGGAAATACATTGATAATCAACTTGGAACGCTGCCGCTTTTTTTGTTGATAGGAATGGTATGTGCTGCGGTGGTATCGGTTTTTTTTGTGTATCGAAAAGTAAGGTATATTTTAAAGGATGTTTCAAAAAAAAGTAAGCTTTAACATACCGCTAAACAGCAGGGTAGTATACTGTATAGTATGGATATTTCTCTTGGACCGGAATTATTAGCGTATATAGGCTCATTTCCTATAACAAATACGTTTGTTGTAACGATTTTTTTGAGTGTTTGCATACTCTTCGGATCGTATCTTCTGCAAAAGAACATGAAAACTGTTCCCGGCATGTTTCAAAATATTGCTGAAGTAGCGGTAGAATTCTTGTTTAACATGGTAGAAAGTGTTACACATGATCGAAAGCAAACGAAGAAGTTTTTCCCCATAGTAGCTACTATTTTTATTACCGTGATCTTTGCTAACTGGGTTGAGTTAATCCCCGGTCTCGGTACGGTCGGTGTGTATGCAATCCATGAAGGAAAAGAGACGCTTATTCCGTTTTTGAGGAGTTCCTCAGCCGATCTGAATATGACACTCGCGATTGCTTTGATATCTGTAGGAAGTACACAATTTTTTGGTATTACTTCGATTGGTATCGTGAAATATGCAAAAAAGTTTTTTGTCAGCCCGTTCAAAAAACCGTATGGCATAGGAACATTTGTGGGTGTTTTAGAGTTGATTAGCGAGGTCTCAAAAATTCTTTCTTTTTCATTTCGATTGTTTGGAAATATTTTTGCTGGAGAAGTGTTACTTCTGGTTGTACTGATGCTTGTTCCGTATATTGCCCCAGTTCCTTTTTTGGCGCTTGAAGTTTTCGTTGGGTTTATTCAGGCTTTGGTTTTTGCAATGTTAACGCTGGTATTTATGAAGATAGCAACAATGGAAACTCATTAGACAGTTATCGGTTCTATCGCGTTCGTTTTTAAAAAATGAATGCCGAGAACATATAATTGTTAATCTGCTGAAAATGCGCGATTTATTGTTTGTGAAAGACAATAATATGCGCAGAAATAATCGTATGGAAGAAGCAAAAGTTGTTTCAGAAGCTGTTATCGGGAATTCTGAAGCTATGAAATCAATTGGTGCAGCAATTGCTATTGGACTTGGAGCGATCGGACCCGGAATCGGTTTGGGGATTTTGGTTTCAAAGGCACTCGAAGCAATTGGAAGAAATCCGGAAGCCGCTTCAAAAATTCAGCCAGTTATGATTTTGGGGCTTGCGTTTACTGAAGCTATCGCTATTTATGCCCTAGTTATAGCGCTGATTATCAAGTTTGTTTAACACGCGTTTGCGTTGCCGGTTCTACGCATATGCGCAGGAACTTCCGGATGCATCGCATATAACAGGTTTTTTGGTGTATGGAACTTTTTGGAAAACTGGGAATAAATGCAAAGTTGCTTCTTGCACAGATGGTGAACTTTTTTATCCTCTTGTATGTACTGAGGCGTTTTGCATACAAGCCGATTTTGAAAGTTCTCGATGATAGAAAACGCTCGATTGAAAAGGGGTTGGGTGATGCTCTGAAGGCGGAACAAAAACTCTTGGAGACGGAAGACTTGAAAAAACGCGTATTGGCAGACGCAAGGCAGGAAGCTAGAATGATTTTTGTTCAGGCGGAAAAGTCGGCACAGGAAATGAAAAACTCTATTGTTGAAAGCGCCCGAATGGAAGCGAATCGAATGATGGAGGATGCAAAAAATAGTATTTCTCAAGAAAAACAAAAAATGCTTGAGGAAGCCCGTTCTGAAATTGCTGGTTTAGTTGTGTTGGCTATGAAGAAAATTTCAGATATAAAGATGGATGAAAAAGCTGATGCGGAGCTTATAAAGCAGGTGCTTAGCACTAAAGAAAGTATATGAAAATAACAACGGCACAGTATGCTCAGTATCTGTTGAATGTCTCTGAAACGCGAACTGAATCGGAGTTAGGCGTTGCTTTGGACATGTTTTTTCGATCACTACAAAGAGATGGTATGTTGTCAAAATCAAAAGATATATGTTCCAAATTTTCTGATATGTGGAATGCAATGCATGGCGTAGTATCAGTTCGTATAGTGAGTGCGAAGAAATTGTCTGATGACGTTTTGCAGATGTTGAACACATATATTTCCGCGCGATACGGAGCGAAAGAAGTTGATGCTTTGTTTTGCGTAGATGAAAGTGTAGTTGGTGGAGTGCGTATTGAATTGCGGGATGAAATAGTTGACGGAACACTTCAACAAAGATTTTGTGATATAGAACGTTTTTTGAAACAGGCATAAAGTTTTCAGCGTATGGCGTAAGGGAGCGCTTGATTCTATCGTGTGTTTTTTTGAAACCACGATGTTTGAAAGCCCGGTTTTATGGCATACCATATTATGTATGAATACTAAAGAGTATATACTTGAACAACTGAGGAACAGAATTGAACAATTTGAAACGTCCGTACGTGTTGAAAAAATCGGAAAAGTACTTGAAGTAGGGGATGGCGTTGCGCGCTTGAGCGGACTTTCTGATATTATGTCTTCAGAAATGGTGGAATTTGAAGGCGGAACTATGGGAGTAGCATTAAACTTGGAAGAAGATCGGGTCGGGGTTGTTGTGCTTGGGGATCATGAGTCTATTCATGAAGGTGATACAGTTAAGTCAAGCGGACGAATTTTGTCTGTTCCTGTCTCTGACGCCTGCATAGGGCGAGTTTTGGATCCACTGGGAAATCCTGTTGATGGCAAGGGGCCGATAGTAGCGGATACCTATTATCCGATAGAAAAAATTGCTCCCGGAGTCATTATGCGTCAGTCAGTACATCAGCCGGTGCAGACAGGTATTAAGGCGATTGACTCCATGATCCCGATTGGTCGCGGACAAAGAGAATTGATTATTGGCGATCGGCAGACGGGTAAAACAGCCGTGGCTATTGATACTATTTTAAACCAGAAAGGACAGAACATGATCTGTATTTATGTTGCAATAGGGCAAAAGGAGTCGAAAGTAGCACGCATTGTGTCAGAGCTCTCAAAACGCGGAGCAATGGACTATACAACTGTGATTGTAGCAGGAGCTTCTGATTCTGCGGCTTTTTCCTATATAGCTCCATACGCTGGGTGTGCATTAGGAGAATATTTTATGGATAAGGGAAAGGATGTGCTTGTGGTATATGATGATCTTTCCAAGCATGCTTGGGCGTACCGGCAAATATCGCTTATTTTGCGTCGTCCGCCGGGACGGGAAGCCTACCCGGGCGATATTTTCTATTTGCATTCGCGCCTTTTGGAACGAAGTGCAAAGTTGAATAAAGAAAATGGTGGTGGCTCGCTTACAGCACTTCCTATTATTGAAACGCAAGCAGGCGATGTGAGTGCGTATATCCCGACGAATGTTATTTCTATTACCGACGGGCAGATTTATCTTGAAGCAGACTTGTTTTATAAGGGTATGCGTCCGGCACTGAATGTTGGTTTGTCTGTTTCACGTGTTGGTTCATCAGCTCAGATAAAAGCTATGAAGAAAGTGGCTGGAAAACTTCGTCTTGATCTCGCGCAATTTCGAGAGCTTGAAGCGTTTGCGCAGTTCGGTTCTGACCTCGACGAGAAAACAAAAAATCAAATAGAGCGAGGTCGTCGAAGTGTGGAAATATTGAAACAGGGACAATATGCTCCTGTGGCAGTGGAATATCAAGTCGCGATATTTTTTGCGCTTACCAATGGATATCTTGACGACGTTTCGGTGGACCGTGTTGGTCAATGGGAACATGATTTCTTTATATTTCTTGCTTCCCAAGGGAAAAAAGCAATTGATATGATTATTGAGAAAAAGGAGTTGACCGATGATGTGGTTGATGCTTTGAAGAAAACAATAGAGGAATTTAAAGAAATATATCAGGTGTAGTTAGTACGGATGGGTAAGTTTTAACGATTTTTGCTATGGGTAACGCGAGAGATATTCGAAGAAGAATCAGATCGATTAAAAATACGGCTAAAATGACACGCGCCATGGAAATGATTAGCGCAGTGAAAATGCGAAAGGCGGTAGAGCAGGTGTTGCATATACGTCCCTATGCTCATACCGCGTGGAGTATTCTCACCAATTTGTCGCGCGCATTTGAATTGTATGAACATCCGTTGCTTGTGGTTCGTCCGGTTCGAAAAGTTTTGGCTATCGTTGTAGCGTCAAATCGTGGTTTATGCGGATCGTTTAACATGCAGGTGTTTAAGAAACTTTTAGATCAGGTAGAAAATCCTGAAAATCTGATGATAAACAGGAAGGGAGCGAAAAAAATCATTTCGCCAATATCTGTCAATGAATGCGTACTGGACATTGTTTCTGTTGGAAAAAAAGCTGATGCCATGGCGCGTCGTTTAAACAAAAATAGTATTGCTTCTTTTCCAAATATATCGCATGTTCCAGATCTTTCTGCTATCCGTCCTATCTCTAAAATTGCAATAGATGATTACTCTTCAGGAAAATATGATAAGGTAGTTATTGTATATACCGATTATGTTTCTGCTATGTTGCAACAGGCGAGAGTGAGACAGCTCATCCCTATTTCTTCAGTTGATCTAGAGAAGCAGATAGCGGAAATGGATGTTTTAGGACAGGAATTCGGACTTGATATTCCCGTACATGAATATAAAGTGGAACCGGACCCAGAAACGGTGCTCAGTATGATTTTACCGGGATTGATACAGATGCAGGTGTATCACGCGGTATTGGAATCCAGTGCTTCTCAGGAATCGGCGCGCATGGTGGCAATGAAAAATGCAACCGAATCAGCGAAAGAAATCGCCAGCGACTTGACGCTTGCCTATAATCAAATTCGGCAAACGAAGATTACGCAAGAAATTGCAGAAATTTCGGCAGGACGCGCGGTGTTGGAGTAGGTCTTTGAAATACATATAAATAGAGCGCTGTAAAATATGGCGACGGTTGGAAAAGTGTTCCCCAGATGGGCATTAAAAGGTATTTGAATGTCCATAGGGAAACGCTTTCTCAAAAAAACCTCCCTATGAAACGGTGTTCACGGGAGGTTAAGAGGGTTGTCTGTAGAGTTTCCGCCACTACTTAATGAGATAATATAGTGGCTGAATACTAACCAAAAAAGGCAAAAGTGAGAAGTCCAGCGCCTACAATTCCAGAAGTGCAGCCTATGAAGAATGGTGAGGTCAACTCTTTGTGGCGAGCTTCCGTTACACCTTCCATAGTAAATTGGAGAACAGCACCTACTGTTGCTATTCCGAAACCGAAAAAAATCATACCAAAAAACGATGCGAGTATTGACATTGTATTCTCCAGAATTCGTTCGAGTTTCGTTGCCAAGTTTGGCAACATGCTAATATGGACTATTTTTAATTTATTGTGTCAAGTGTTATTTGATTATAATTAAATACCTATATGAATACAGGAAAAATTATACAAGTAATCGGTCCGGTTGTTGATGTAGAATTTGAAAACAACGCTCCGAGCATTTACAATGCGCTTCATGTGAAACAGGATAAGGGTAACCTAATACTTGAAGTGCACCAGCATCTTGGAGGCGGAAAAGTGAGAGCTATTTCTATGGGTTCAACGGACGGGTTGAGACGTTTCATGAATGTGGAAGATTCCGGAAAACCTATCAGCGTTCCGGTGGGAAAGGGTACGCTTGGACGTATGTTCAATCTTTTAGGAGAAACCATTGACGGTATTTCCGCACCTGTACATTCAGAAAGAATGGATCCTATTCATCGAAAAGCGCCGAAATTTGAGGACCAATCCATGCAGGCGGAGATATTCGAAACGGGCATAAAGGTTATTGATTTGGTGTGTCCTTTTGTGAAGGGAGGAAAGGTAGGATTGTTTGGCGGTGCCGGAGTAGGAAAGACGGTTATTATTCAGGAGTTGATTCGAAATATTGCTCAGGAACACGGCGGATATTCGATTTTTGCGGGTGTCGGGGAACGCACGCGTGAAGGGAATGATTTGTACCATGAAATGAAAGATTCCGGCGTGCTGGACAAAACAGCTTTGGTGTTCGGTCAAATGAACGAACCTCCGGGAGCGCGTCAGAGGGTGGCGCTTTCAGCACTTACTATGGCTGAATATTTTCGTGATGATGAAAAAAAGGATGTTCTTTTGTTTATTGATAATATATTTCGGTTTACGCAGGCAGGATCGGAAGTGTCGGCGCTTCTCGGGCGTATTCCTTCTGCTGTAGGATACCAGCCGACGCTCGCGGAAGAAATGGGTGGATTGCAAGAGCGTATCACCTCTACCAAAAACGGGTCTATCACTTCCGTTCAGGCAGTGTATGTTCCTGCTGACGATCTTACTGATCCGGCTCCGGCGACAACGTTCGGACATCTTGATTCTACTGTGGTGCTGTCAAGAAATTTATCGGAACTCGGCATTTATCCCGCTGTAGATCCGCTTGATTCTACATCTACTATTCTTGATCCGAATATTGTTGGCAAAGAACATTATGAGACGACGCGAAATGTGCAGAAGGTGTTGCAAAGATACAAAGACTTGCAAGATATTATCGCGATTCTTGGTATGGAGGAGTTGTCCGATGAAGATAAAGTGATTGTGGCGCGTGCAAGAAAAGTGCAAAAATTTTTGTCGCAGCCGTTTTTTGTTGCTGAGCAATTTACCGGAATTCAGGGAAGATATGTGAAACTTTCCGATACTATTAAGGGATTTCAAATGATATTGAACGGAGAAATGGATTCTGTGGCAGAACAGGATTTTTACATGAAAGGATCAATTGATGAAATTGTTCAGGAAAACAAATAATACATGTTTATGAAACATATTACGCTGAAAATTATTACGCCGGAGCGACTGCTTTTGGAAAAAGAAGTGGATCAGGTTACATTGCCTATTTCTGGCGGTGAGATTACAGTACTTCCCGATCACGAATCCTATATCGGAGCATTGAAATCGGGGGAAATCATGGTTCGTTCCGGAGGACAGGAATTTTCTTTTGCAACGTCAAACGGATTTGTGGAATTTCGAAATAACGTGCTTTCAGTGCTTTCTGATACTGCTGAACGCGCTGAAGATATTGATGAAGAACGTGCAGAAGCAGCGAGAAAACGAGCTGAAGAATTAAAGAATCAAAAATTCGAAGATGAGACGGAATACGCCAAAATAGCAGTGCTTATAGAAAAGGAAATGGCGCGTATACGTGTTGCCAAAAAGCATAGAACCAGGAATAAAATGAATTTAGACGGTCAAGTTCAATAGGCGTTCGTTTAAGAATACATATATGTTAAGTAATATCTTGCGCGAGAACATGAGTGCGATGCGATTGTTTGTGGATGTATAGATTATCGCATCTGGTGGGAATTGATCCGGTATGTTGATCAAGAATTGAAGCTTGAAAAGTATGATATCTCTTGCGAAGTGGCAGTATGAAAAGCATTCTTGAAAAACTGAAGGGTCTTCTAGTATGAAAGGAATTTTCATAGCATGCAGATCACATAGTGTTCGTACCATAGTTTTATCGGCGCATGAGGATTGCAGTGCGTATGGCGGGTCAAAAAAAATTGTGAGCAAGACGGTTGAACGCGAGTTTCATATCAAACAATTACAACAGGCGAAAGATAGTATTGCCAAGACACTGCTCGATGATCTGTCATTGTCCGAAACAGAAAAAATAAAACATATATTGTACGCACATTTTTCTGAAGATGGAACAAAAGTGGAGATTGAACGCATTATTTATTAATGAAACATTATATGGGACGGCGTATATGCATAGGTATTGAAATTCCGGAATATGCGCAAGCTTTTTTGCATAAAAAGATTGAACTGTTTCGTTTTCTTCCTATTTTTTGGAGTAAATCGGATACTATGTATATTACGCTGGCATCTCTCGGATATGTGGATGATGGGAGGCTGGTTGAAATATGCGCATTGATTGGGCAGTCAATTTATTCAGTTGATCCGTTTGAGGTTGTACTAAATAGTATAGAAGTGGCTCCGGACGATGATCATCCGCGTTTTATACGGGTTTTTGGTGAATCGAGTGATCCACTCCGTGATTTGAAACAGGTTATAGAAACATCGCTTGAATTGTCTGTGAGTGAATACAAGGTATTCTTTCCACATATAGTACTTGGAAGAATTCGTGTCGGAAAATGGTTGCTACTCGAAACCCGTCCACGTATAAAGGAGGAAATTCGTTTAGTTATTCCTGTTTCTTCGGTTACAATTTTCGAAAGTCTTGTAGAAAGGGGAAGGCGAAAATATTTTCCTGTTGAAACGTGTGAACTGAATGGACATGGTACATGAGGTATATGAGGAAGGTGCATACCATATTCGATATTTCTGCAGTAGAAGACGATCGATCTTCTGTGAAAAGGCATCTGGAGGAATTTCTCTGTTCCGGATATTCTCATCAAATTGCTACAGTAAATCCTGAGTTTTTGCTTGAAGCGCGGAAAAACCCTCTTTTTTTTGCAATACTGAAAGAGTGTGAGCTCCTTGTTCCTGATGGAGTCGGTATGCATCTTTGGTTTTGGCTTCAGGGAAAATGCATGCAACAGCGTATACCTGGCGCTGATCTTATCGAAGATATTTTTGATGTGGCTTCAAAAATGCGTCTCACTGTTTTTTTGGCTGTGAAAAAGGGTGGACTCAGCTCTTTTCATGAAGTGAAAAACGTTATCTCGAAAAGATATCCAAATCTCAATGTTTTTGGCGCAGATATTGATATTTCTTCTGATTTTGATGTGTATAATGTCCCGTTGTCTTTGTCTCAAGCGGCAATCGTATTATGTAATTTTGGAGCGCCGGAACAGGAAATCTTTATTTTTCGGATTAAAGGCGGTACTATGCGTATAGGCATAGGAGTTGGCGGATCGTTTGATTATCTTACTGGAAAAATTCCTCGCGCTCCAAAGTTCATGCGTTCTTGTGGAATTGAATGGATGTGGAGATTGTATATCCAACCAAGCCGTTGGCGTCGTATAGGACGGGTAGTCCTGTGGTTTCCTCTTGTTGCTTTGTTTGATTGTGTAGTACACAATATGAAACGGACCAATAAAGATTAACTTTATGAAACAGATAAGATCTTCTGCAAAAAAAGAAACGCGTGTTCGTGTAAGGAGAGACAATGCTATATGGAAACTATAACCCAAAAAATTCGCACAAGATTTGCTCCAAGCCCGACGGGGTTTGTTCATGTAGGAAGTTTAAGAACAGCGTTATACAACTATTTGTTTGCACGGCGAAACGGAGGAGATTTTTTGTTGCGTATAGAGGACACAGACCGAAAAAGATACGTTGAGGGGTCAGTGGAAATTTTACTGGATGCACTTCGATGGTCAGGACTTGAATGGGATGAAGGTATAATGCGAAAAACGGAGGCTTCTGGAAATTTTGAAGAAAGCTCTGCATATCCGGGACTTGTGGAGTTTGGAAAACATGGTCCGTATGTGCAATCTGAACGTTTGCATATCTATAGAGAATATGCGGAAAACCTTATTCAAAGAGGATATGCCTATTATTGTTTTTGTGATGCGCAACGTCTCGAGCAGATGCGCTACGAACAGAAATTGTCCAAACGCCCTCCTATGTATGACCGGTGTTGCGTTGCTTTGCATGAGAGTATTG
>Ga0268298_10004537_pt1 | contig 13496 bp, 15 predicted proteins | sample WWTPWeurt_MetaG_FD_194462 | JGI IMG/M metagenome (GOLD analysis project Ga0268298, IMG submission 194462) | Activated sludge microbial communities from WWTP in Nijmegen, Gelderland, Netherland - WWTP Weurt | ecosystem: Engineered > WWTP > Aerobic digester > Activated sludge | place... | reverse complement strand
TTCCGGAGCGCTACTGCTGATGACCGGAATACTGTTTGCCGTTCGGCGCCACAAACGCGCCAAGAAGGGGATTTGATGATGCGCAAGATTGATTTGTATGGTCTGGTGACCGCGTTGGCATTGGGGGTGACCACGGGAACAGTCTTGGCTCACGGTGACGAAGATCACAGCCAGGATGCCAAGAAGAAGCCACCTGCCGCCGCGACAACGGCAGCAAGCGCAGGAGGAGCCGCAGGGGTGACTGCGGCTCCGCAGCGATTGGCCGACGGCAGCCTGTTCGTGCCGAAGCCAGTGCAACGCCAGCTTGGTCTGCGTACCCAGCCGGTGCGCATCGCCGAACTGGCGGCAACAGTCGAATTGAACGGCCAGATCATTCCCGATCCGGAAACCAGCGGCCGTGTGCAGGCCATGTTCGCCGGCAGCGTGATTCCCGGCCCGAAGGGCATGCCGACGGCCGGGCGGAAGGTTGCCAAGGGCGAAGTCCTGGCCTACCTGCGCCCGATCAGTGGTGCCATCGAGCGTGGCAACCAGAAAGCCAGCCTCGCCGAACTCGAAGCGCAACTGGCTATCGCCGAGGGCAAGATGAAGCGCTTCGAACAGCTCGAAGGCGCCGTACCGCAGAAGGAGATCGAGGCCGCGCGCATCGAGCATGCTGCCTTGCAGCAGCGGCGGACGTATGTCCGCGCCAGCATCGACTCCGCCGAACCACTGGTAGCGCCGGTGGCTGGCATTGTCAGCGCCTCGCATCACCTACTGGCCGGGCAAGTCGTTGATGCCAAGGAAGTGCTGTTCGAGATCGTCGATCCATCCCGTCTTGCCGTGGAAGCGCTGGCCTACGATGTCGGCATCGCCAAGACGCTGGTATCCGCCAGTGCCCTGGCGGAGCAAACCGCACTGGAACTGAAGTTCGTCGGCGGCGGCCAGCAACTGCGTGAGCAAGCCTTGCCCCTGCTGTTCCGCATTGCCAACCGCAATGCGGCGGTCGCTGTCGGGCAGCCGGTCAAGGTAATCGCCCGCACCGAGCAAGGCGTCAAGGGCGCGACCGCGCCCAGGACTGCACTCACAAAAGTCGGCGCTGGCGAGACGGCGGTCTGGGTGCATACCGAAGCGGAGCGCTTCGTCGCCCGCCGGATTCGCCACCAGTCGCTCGATGCGGCCAACGTCGCCATTCTCGATGGCCTGCACGACGGCGACCGTGTGGTGACCGTCGGCGCGGGACTGCTTTCGCAGGTGCGCTGACATGTTCGACTACATCATTCACGCCGCGCTCAAGCAGCGGCTGATCGTCCTCGGCATCTCGCTGCTGCTGATCATCTACGGCGCGATCACCCTGCGGCAGATGCCGGTCGACGTTTTTCCCGACCTCAACAAGCCGACCGTGACGCTGATGACCGAGGCCGGCGGCATGGCACCGGAAGAGGTCGAGCAACTGGTCACATTCCCCATCGAGTCGAGCATGAACGGCATGCCGGGCGTGACACGCGTCCGCTCGGTCTCGGGCATCGGCCTGTCGATCATCTACGTCGAGTTCGAGTGGGGTTCGGACATCTACCGCAACCGGCAGCAGATCGCCGAGCGCCTGAACCTGGTGCGCGAAGCCCTGCCGCCCGGCATCGTGCCGCAGCTCGGGCCGATCTCGTCGATCATGGGCGAGATCCTGCTGATCGCACTCCCGGCCGATCCCGACAAGATCAGCCCGATGACCGTCCGCGAATACGCGGATTGGGTGATGCGTCCGCGTCTCTTGACGATTCCCGGCGTCGCCCAGGTCATCCCGATCGGTGGCGAGGTACGGCAATATCGGGTGGAGATCAAGCCGGCACAGTTGCAGTCGCTGGGCATCGAGCGCGAGAAGCTGGAAATTGCCCTGAAGGACTTCGGTGCCAACACCAGCGGCGGATTTCTTGAAGCCCAAGGCCGCGAATACCTGATCCGCCAAATCGGCCGTAGCTCGCGCATTGAGGATTTGCAGAACCTGGTGGTGAGCGTGAAAAACGGTCAGCCGATCCTGCTCAAGCAGGTGGCGGATGTGAAACTCGCCCCGGCCATCAAGCGCGGCGATGGCAGCTACAAGGGCAAGCCGGCGGTGATCCTGTCGGTGCAGAAGCAGCCGGCCGCCGACAGCGTCAAACTGACACGCGAAGTCGAAAAGGCGATGGCCGAACTCGGCAAGAGCCTGCCCAAGGGCTTCGAGACACCATCCTTCCTGTTCAAGCAGGCCGACTTCATCGAGCATTCGGTGAATAACGTCGAGGAGGCGCTGCGTGATGGCGCCATCCTCGTCGCCGTGATCCTCTTCCTGTTCCTGCTCAATGTGCGCACCACACTGATTTCGCTGATGGCGATTCCGGTGTCGCTGCTGGTTACGGCGCTGGTGTTCCACTACTTCGGCCTGTCGATCAACACCATGACACTGGGCGGTCTGGCCATCGCCATCGGTGAGTTGGTCGACGATGCTGTGGTCGGCGTCGAGAACGTGCTGCGGCGTTTGAAGATCAACCGAACAACCGACTCACCGCGTCCGGTGGCGGAAGTCATCGCCGCCGCCACGCTGGAGGTACGTTCCGCCATCGTCTATGCGACCGTGATCATCGTCCTGGTGTTCGTGCCGCTGTTCGTGCTGCCGGGTATCGAGGGCCGGTTGTTCACGCCGCTCGGCGTCGCCTACATCGTCTCGATCCTCGCCAGCATGATCGTCTCGGTGACGCTGACGCCGGTGATGGCCTACTATCTGCTGCCGCAGATGAAGCAGCTCCACGCCGGCGATAGCCCGTTGGTGATCTGGCTCAAGCGCTGGGATGCCAGGCTTCTGCATTGGTCGTTCGGCCATGCGCGCAGCCTGCTGGCCGGCGCCGTGGCGCTGGTCGTCATCGTCGCGGCAAGCGTCCCCTTCTTTCCGCGCTCCTTCCTGCCGCCGTTCAACGAGGGCACGCTGACGGTCAATGTCCTGCTCAACCCCGGCACCTCGCTCGCCGAGTCCAACAGCATTGCCACCCTGGCAGAGCAGATGGTGATGCAGGTGCCGGAGGTGACACAGGTCGGGCGCCGCACCGGCCGCGCCGAACTGGACGAGCATGCGGAAGGCGTGCACTACACCGAAATGGACGTGGACCTGAAAGCCTCGGCGCGCAGCCGCGACGAGATCATCGCCGACATCCGCAGTCGCCTGGCCGCCTTGCCGGCCGCCTCCAACGTCGGCCAGCCGATTTCTCACCGACTCGATCACCTCCTTTCCGGCGTCCGTGCCCAGATTGCGCTGAAGATTTACGGCGACGATCTCGATACCCTGCGCGGCCTGGCGGCCGACATGCGCGACCGGCTGGCGCGGATTCCCGGCGTGACCGACCTGCAGATCGAGAAGCAGGTGCTGATCCCGCAGGTCAAGATTCGTCTCGACTACGAGCAGGCGGCGCGCTACGGTGTGGCCCCCGGCAACCTCCTGCGCGGACTGGAGCAGATGATCGAGGGCGAAAAGATCACCCAGATCATCGAAGGCAACCGTCGTTTTGACCTGCTGGTGCGCTTGCCGGAGTCCGCACGCGGGCCGCAGGCCTTGGCTGATCTTCTGATCGAGACGCCGACCGGCTACGTCCCCCTGTCCAAGATCGCCAGCGTCGAAGAAAGCGACGGCCCCAACCAGGTCAGCCGCGAGAACTCCCGCCGCCGCATCGTGCTCTCCGCCAACACCGACGGCCGCGACATGTCGAAGGTGATCGCCGACATCCGCGCCGAACTGGCCGCCAAGCCAATGCCCGAGGGCTATTTCACCGCGCTCGAAGGGCAGTTCCAGGCGCAGGAGCAGGCGGCCAAACTGATCACCCTGCTCGCACTGGTGTCGCTGACGATGATTTTCATGGTGCTCTACAGCCGCTATCGTTCCATGGCGCTGACCCTGATCATCATGGGCAACATTCCGCTGGCGCTGATCGGCAGCGTGATCGCGCTGTGGATTTCCGGCCAGCCGCTGTCGGTGGCGGCGCTGGTCGGCTTCATCACGCTGACCGGCATCGCTACCCGCAACGGCATCCTCAAGATCAGCCACTACATCAACCTGTGTGCCTTCGAGGGCGAAACCTTCGACCAGCACATGATCGTGCGCGGCTCACTCGAACGCCTCACGCCGGTGCTGATGACCGCACTGGTGGCCGCTTTCGCACTGATGCCGCTGCTTCTCTCCGCCGACGCCCCGGGCAAGGAAGTGCTGCATCCCGTGGCGGTAGTGATCTTCGGCGGCCTGGTCAGCTCGACCCTGCTCGATACCCTGCTGACCCCGGTGATGTTCTGGCTGTGGGGCGAAAAACCGCTCAAGCGGCTTCTCGCGGACCGCAGCGCCGAAAGTTTTTAAACCCAAGTAGCACCCAACGCAATCAAGGAGATACCCATGAGGTTCCGAAAAATGATGAGCACCACAGTAGCTGCAACCGCCGCCGGCCTATTCGCACTGGCATCCATCAACGCCATGGCGCATACCGACGAATACCTCGATACGCAGCAGGCCCCCAACGGGGGGCAGCTGCGCATGGCCGGTGTTTACCACTTCGAACTGGTCGTCACCAAGGACAGCAAGGAGGCAAAGAACAATCCGGTGATCGTCTACGTCACCGACCACGCGGGGACCAAGGTGTCGACAGCGGGCGCCAAAGGCACGGTCACCATTCTCGCCGGCAAGGCCAAGGCCACGGTCAACCTGGCTCCGGATGGCGACAACCGGCTGAAGGGGACGGGCACCTATGCGTCCACGTCCGACATGAAGGCGGTGGTGTCGGTGACGCTCGCGGGCAAATCGGCGGAGCAAGCCCGCTTTACCCCGCTGGCGATGCCCAAGGCGATGGCGCAGGACGGCCATGCGGACCATAAGCATTGAAGTCACGGCATCGATGTGGCGGCAGAAGACTTTCCATCGCTGCCCGCAAAGATGACAGAAATGTAATCCTGCGGTCAGGCTGGCGTTGGTATCCGCAGATCATACTGACACGGTCGAATCAGAAAGGAGTCCCGCATGAAACCGGCAATCCGCGCCGCTGTCCTCTTTGCCTTGCTCACTCCCGCCGCCTGGGCAGCCGGCAAACCGCCGACCGTCGAGGTTTACAAAAGCCCGACCTGCGGTTGCTGCGGTAAATGGGTGGAGCACATGAAGGCGAATGGCTTCAAGGTCGTCACCCACGAATTGAATGATGTCACGCCGCACAAGCAACGACTGGGGGTACCGGTCGGCATGGGTTCCTGCCACACCGCCGAGGTTGGTGGCTATCTGGTCGAGGGCCACGTTCCGGCCGACGACGTCAAGCGCCTGCTCGCCGAGAAACCGAAGGCGAAGGGACTCGTTTCGCCCGGCATGCCGCAGAGCGCACCCGGCATGGACATGCCCGGCAAGCAGCCCTACGAAATCCTGCTGGTGCGCCAGGACGGCAGCACGTCGTCCTTCGCCCGCCATTGAACTTCACAAAAGGAGCAAAGCCATGAAAACGATCACCCTTTCCGCTATCGCTGCCTCCATCGCCCTGGCCCTGCCGGCGCTTGCCGACGATGCCCATCACCCGGAACAACCCGGCGAGGCGAAACCTGTCCAGGCGCAGCCGGACGGCAAGACCGTGCAGAAGATGCAGGACAACCTGGGCCGAATGCGCACGCAGCTCGAACGGCTGGCGAAGGCGAAGACCGCAGAAGAACGCCGGAAGCTCATGGACGAGCACATGCAAACGATGCAGGAGAACATGGGCATGGCCCGGGGCATGCAATCGGGCATGATGGCTTGTCCAATGATGCAGGGGGGCATGGGCATGATGGGCGGCGGCATGGGGATGACAGGACAAGGCAAGGTCGCCCCTGACGACATGATGTCCAAGCGCATGGAGATGATGGAGAAGCGTATGGACATGATGCAGATGATGATGCAGGGCCGCATGGGTACGCCGGCAGGCGAGCCCCAGAAACCCGCCAATTGACCGCGTTCGCGGAGGCATTGCCATGTGGGGATACGACCACGGAGGAGGCCTGATGGGCATCGGCATGCTGCTGCTCTGGATGTTGCCGATCGCCTTGCTGGTCTGGCTGTTCGCCAGGGCGGCGGCGGGTCCCGGCGGCAAGGACGAAACGCGGCGATCCCCACGCGAGATTCTGGATGCGCGATATGCGCGTGGCGAGATCGGGCGCGACGAATATCAGGCACGTCGCGCCGACCTCGAAGGGCACAGCAAGGAGTGAGCCGCACAGGGGCACGCCCGTAACAAGGAGAAAGCAATGAGCACACGATACGGTTTCGGCCAGCAGGTCGCGCTTGCATTCGATCGGGCCATCGAGCGCGTCACCGCCGAGTTGCAGAAGGAAGGCTTCGGCGTGTTGACCGATATCGATGTTTCAGCCACGGTGAAGAAGAAACTGGGCGAGGACATGCCGCCGTATCGCATCCTCGGCGCTTGCAACCCAAAGCTGGTGCACCAGGCGATGTCCGCCGAACCTTCCATCGGCCTCCTGCTACCCTGCAAGGTCGTCGCCCGCCAGGATGCCGGCGGCGCGGTGTTCGTCGAGTTCATGGATCCGGCCGCCGTGTTTCAGCTCGTCGACAACCCGAACATCGAGACTCTCGCCGCCATGGTGCGTGGCAAGCTCGAACGGGTGATGCAGGCGCTCTGAGGGCTGTTCCGAAAGTCGGTGCTGGCGGGACGGCGTAGTACCGGCATGCCGCCGACTTTCAGCATCTTCACGCTCTACATTCACAGGAGAGAGCCATGACCAGGAGATCAGAAACGAGCCGCGACCCCGTGTGTGGCATGGTTGTAAACGTTGCCGCATCGCCGTACTCGACGACGTGGCAAGGGATCGAGTTCCATTTCTGTTCGGAGCAATGCCAAGATCGATTCATTGCCGCCCCAGCGCTCTACGCCGCGCCACGGGGCGTCCGAAATATCGTTCCCATCGTCAAGCGGCGCAAGCTCCACTTCGTCGCGCCGAAGCAGGAGACGCTTCGTGCCGCGTGCGGCATGCTCCTGGACATGATGGGAGTCGCGACTGCCATTCCGGGCTCGCATGACCTCACGGTCGAATATGACCTGCGCCAGGCGACATTCGCACAAGTCGAAGCCGTTGTTGCCGGGGCGGGCCTCATTCTCCGCGGCGGTCTGCATCGCTGGCGCCGCAGCCTGTGGAAATTCATCGAGGGTAACGAAATCGAAAACGAGGCGCATCCGACGAGTGGCGCTTGCTGCAACCGTCCGCCTGTGGGGTCGCGCTAAGGGATCCGGTATCGCTAACGAAAATGTCATTTCCGGGTCACGTTCGCGTTGGGTTGTCGCGGCTACAGTGCAAGGGACGTGAAACTCATCGAAGTCGATCAAAATCTGGGAGGATGCATGAAACAACGTTCCAACGACATGAACTACAAGGATCCTGTTTGCGGCATGGTCGTCAGCCGACTCACCGCAGCAGCGGATGTTGAGTATCGACGCAAGACATACTACTTCTGCGCACAGGTATGCAGGGACGCATTCCTCGCCGATCCGCAAGGCTATCTGCGGGCTCATCGCCAGCATGGCATGCCACCCAAGAAGGTGTCGGCGGGAGAGTACGATGCAAAGCCATGACCATGTGACGCAACAGGCGACGCCGCCGACCGTCACCGAAACAAGCCACCGTTCCCGTTGGGTATTCGGCGGTTTCGCGCTCCTCGCCGTTCTGCTCCTGGCTTTTGAGCACCGCATGCATCTCTCCGGCCTGATTGGCTGGCTGCCCTACCTGATCCTGCTGGTCTGTCCGCTGATGCACCTGTTCATGCACGGCGGCCATGGCCATGGCGGAGGCGACGGCAGATCCAACGATGGAGCAGAAAAATGACAGAAACTGCTCCCGCCTATGGCTTGTGGTCGCTGGCACTGATCAACTCGGCCCTGTTCATCTTCTTTGCCTTCAGCTTTTTCAAACCTCAAAGCGCTCGCGACTGGCGCACTCTGGGCATGTTTTCGGCCTTCGTGGTTGCGCTGTTCACGGAAATGTATGGCTTTCCGCTCACCATCTATCTGCTCTCCGGCTGGCTGACCAAGCAGTTCCCCGGCGTTGACTTCCTTGCCCACGACTCGGGTCATCTTCTGGAAGTGATGTTCGGCTGGCGCGCCAATCCGCACTTCGGACCGTTCCACCTGTTGTCTGCCGCGTTCATCGGTGGCGGCTTCTGGCTGCTAGCAGCCGCATGGCGCGTGCTCTATGCGGCGCAGGCAAGCGGCCATCTGGCGACCAGCGGCCCTTACGCGCGTGTGCGCCATCCGCAGTACATCGCCTTCGTCCTGATCATGGTCGGATTCCTGCTTCAATGGCCGACGCTGATCACGCTGGTGATGTTCCCCATCCTGCTCATTGTGTATGTGCGTCTCGCCTGGCGCGAGGAACGCGATTCCGCTGCCGCGTTCGGCGCGGCTTGGACCCGCTATGCGCAGGCGACCCCGGCCTTCTTTCTGCGGTGGGGCGATGATCAAGCGTCGTTCAAGAACTGAAACCACCATCGACCACCGGGTTCGAAGGAGAAGCTGATGAACAAGTCTGAGCAACCGATCGAGCCCAGAGGTATCGCACCAACTCATGGCGGCCCGCGTCGTCACGGCCAGAGTACAGACCATTACCATGCCCACTTTGCCGGGAGCGTGACGGATCCGGTATGCGGCATGGACGTGCCGCTGGATGCCGGCAAGCCGACCGCAGAACACGCGGGCGCGGTCTATCACTTCTGCTCGCAGAAATGCCACGACAAGTTCGTTGGCGACCCGCAGCGCTATCTGTCTCCCGCGCCGACGAAAGCGTGGGCAGCACCGGCGGACACGGAATATGTCTGCCCAATGCACCCGGAGGTGCGCCAAATCGGGCCGGGAACCTGTCCGAAGTGCGGCATGGCGTTGGAACCCGTCGTGCCAGAACTGGAACATGAGGAAGACAATGGCGAGTATCTGGATTTCCGGCGACGCTTCTGGGGCAGTCTGCCGCTCACCGTCGTCGTGGTCCTGCTGGCCATGGCCGGACACCTCATCGCCGGATTGACCCCGGAGGCACGAACCTGGGCCGAGTTGCTGCTCAGCGTTCCCGTCGTCCTTTGGGCGGGCGGGCCGTTCTTCGTGCGCGGCTGGCAGTCCATCGTGCGGCGCAGCCCGAACATGTGGACCCTGATTGGCATCGGCACCGGTGCCGCCTTTGTCTATAGTGTCGTGGCAGCCGTGGCGCCCGGCCTGTTCCCAGCCTCGTTCGAGGCCCACGGCCGCGTCGGCGTCTATTTCGAGGCGGCGGCGGTAATCATCTCGCTGACCCTGCTTGGGCAGATGCTGGAGTTGCGCGCCCGCTCGAAAACCTCGGCGGCAATCAAGTCCCTGCTCGGCCTCGCGCCCAAGACCGCCCGGCGCATCCAGCCGGACGGCAGGGAAGAGGATGTGCCGCTGACGCACGTTCACGTCGGTGACATCCTGCGTGTGCGGCCCGGCGAGAAAGTTCCGGTGGACGGCGAAGTCACGGAAGGTGCCAGCGCAGTTGACGAATCCATGCTGACCGGCGAACCCCTGCCGGTGACCAAGCGGCCCGGCGACAAGGTGATCGGTGCGACGCTGAACACCTCAGGCAGCCTGGTAATCCGCTCCGAAAAAGTCGGCGCCCAGACCGTGCTCGCCCAGATCGTCCAGATGGTCGCCCAGGCGCAGCGTTCCAGGGCGCCGATGCAGCGCCTGGCCGACGTCGTGGCCGGTTATTTCGTCGTCGCAGTGGTCGGCATAGCGCTCGTTTCCTTCTTCGTCTGGGGGATTTTCGGCGGCGAGCGCGGCTGGCTGTTCGGCCTGATCAACGCCGTTTCAGTGCTCATCATCGCCTGTCCCTGCGCCCTGGGCCTGGCCACGCCCATGTCGATCATGGTCGCCACCGGCAGGGCCGCCACGCAGGGCATTCTCTTCCGGGATGCGGCGGCCATCGAGCGCCTGCGGGAAATCGACACCCTGATCGTGGACAAGACCGGCACGCTGACGGAAGGCCGTCCGGCCTTCGAGCGCGCCGTGGCGGCAGCGGGCATCTCCGAGGACGAGGTTCTGCGGCTGGCGGCCAGTCTCGACCAGGGCAGCGAACATCCGCTGGCTGACGCTATCGTGCAGGCGGCGCGCAACAAGGGGCTGGTACTGGAGAAGGCCGAAGGCTTCGAGTCCTCCAGCGGCATCGGCGTGCGCGGCGGTGTCGGCGGACGCCGCTTCGCCCTCGGCAACAGCGTGCTGATGGAGCAGGAAGGCGTCGATGTGTCACCCCTCGCGGCGCAGGCTGAAGAACTGCGGTACAACGGAGCAAGTGTCATGCACCTCGCTGCCGACGGACGGCTACTGGGCCTGCTGGCAGTCGCCGATCCGATCAAGGCAAGCACACCGGAAGCTCTGGCGGTGCTGCGCCAGGCGGGGCTGCGAGTGATCATGGCCACCGGCGATGGTGAGACGACGGCGCGCGCCGTCGGTCAGCGGCTCGCTATCGACGAGGTGCACGGCGAGGTCAAGCCGGCCGACAAGCTGGCGCTGGTCGAGCGCCTGCAGAAGGAGGGGCGTGTCGTGGCGATGGCCGGCGACGGCATCAACGACGCCCCGGCGCTTGCCAGGGCGGACGTCGGCATCGCGATGGGCACCGGCACCGACGTGGCCATGAACAGCGCCCAGGTCACGCTGGTCAAGGGCGACCTGCGCGGAATCGCCCGCGCTCGCCTGCTCTCGGCGGCAACGGTCGGCAATATGCGCCAGAACCTCGCCTTTGCCTTCCTCTACAACGCACTGGGCGTACCGATCGCGGCGGGTGTGCTGTACCCGAGTTTCGGATTAGTGCTGTCACCGATCATTGCCGCAGCCGCCATGAGCCTTTCGTCGGTGAGCGTGGTGGGCAACGCCCTGCGGCTACGGGGTAGCTGAAGATCGGGACAGTCTTGCTTAACGCACACTATCATGCAGTATGCTGATGTGGTATGTGGGTATTTTGCACTCCATCAGTTGAAGGACATCTGTCCGCCTCGTTGTTGCCCGACATCGTTCGATCTGCGACTGGCAACTCTGGCCGAGGACTTGCCCGTGGGCGGTTGTCTGGAGCGGCTGTTCGACACTGGAACCTGCCGTTAAACCACCGAGGCGACAATGCGCTACGGGGCTGGAGCCGCAGATCAATCGCCAGCGGCGAGCACCATGACCTGCATCTGCTCGTTCCAGACGCTGGGCCAGGGGCGGCGCATTACCTGCTCCAGCAAAATGTCGGGCGCATCCACCAGCCGTTCGATGACCTCAGGAGCTAACAGGGTCAGCCGCATGACCCGGCGCACCTGCGTCACGTCCATGCCCTCGTCTGTGGCAATCTCGGCCACCGACGCGGCTCGCTCCTCATCCAGCAGCCGCTGCCAATGGTGTGCCAGTCCGAGTGCCCGCATCAGCGCGCTGTCCTGCGCCGCCGCCTGAGCCGCTCGCTCCTGCTTGGCCTCTGCCAAGAATTCCTGCGGCGCGTCCAATGGTGTGATGACTCGCTTTTTCAGCCCTCGTCTCACCAGTGTCCAGGGGACAAAGGTTTCCATTCGTACACCACCGGCGGGCGTAGGGAGTTCATGGGTGATGGGGCGGCCTGTCTGCTTGCCATAGTGCTTCTTGCTGGTCATTTCGCCTCCTACCGGAATCGTTCAAGCATCTGACGCTGCTCTGGCCAGAGCGCAGGGATGTCGTTACGCATTAGCCACAGCAGGGTGAGCCTTCGGGGCTGGCACCCCCTCATGAACTGTTCAACGATGTCGGGGGCCAACCGCGCCAGTCGCAGCAGCCGGCCCACCGTGGTAGGCATCAATCCTTCGGCCCGGGCGATCTCGACCACGCTCTTGAACGTACCGGAGTCGAGCAGGTCGTGCCAGTGCATGGCCCGGGCAACGGCCTCGATGATCCGGACGTCGTGAGCGGATTCCCTCCCGTCGACCAGCAGCTTTCCCTTCTTCCGCTTGAACTGGAGGGGCACGAAAGTTTCCAGCGCGCTGTTCATCAGGCCTCGACCTCCATCAGTTCCGCGCCGATCTCCTTCGGCGCGAATTCACCGATCAGCTTGTCCCATCCCAACTCACGCCACTTCACCTTGATGCCTTGCACCTCGCCGATGTGGACAAGGTCGATGCGTTCGATCATCAGGTTGGCGATGCGGTGGCGCTCGACTGGGAACAGGTGATCCCACACGTCGTTGAGCCGCCCCATCGCCATCACCGTGCTGGCCTCGTCGATCTGGGCCCCGTTGCGCTGGATGTGGCGCACCACCGATGCAATGGATTCCGGGCTGGTCAGCACCGTGCGGATTTGGGCGACCACCGCTGCCTCGATCTCCGGTGCAGGCAGGCGCTCGTAGCTCTTACCCGGCGCGCCGAAGCGGCTTTCGGACTTGGACACGTAATAGTGATACTTGTGTCCCTTCTTGTTCGAGTAGGTCGGGTACATGCGTTCGCCCGAAGGGGCGTACAGCAGGCCACGCAGCAAGGCGTCAGTACGTGACCGGATCTTGGTTTCCACCGACCGGGCATGGCCGCTCTTGGCCAGCACCGCGTGAACCTTGTCCCAGAGCGCCTGGTCGATGATCGGCGGATGCGCGCCGGGGTACCAGTTTCCCTTGTGCGATAGCTCGCCGAGATAGATGCGGTTGCGCAGCAGCTTGTGCAGATACTTCTTGTCGATGCGGGTGCCGCTGCGGGTCTGGCCCTCCTGTGTCGTCCAGGCCTTGGTGGTGATGCCTTCGGCGGTCAAGTTGGCGGCGATCTGGGTCGGCGAGCCGATGGTCAGCATTTCCTCGAAGATGCGGCGTACCACTGCCGCCTCGGCTTCGTTGATGACCAGTTGGCGGTTCACGACGTCGTAGCCGATGGATGGCACTCCACCCATCCACATTCCCTTGCGCTTGGCAGCCGCAATCTTGTCGCGGATACGCTCGCCGGTGACCTCGCGCTCGAACTGGGCAAAGGACAGCAGGACGTTCAGCATCAGCCGCCCCATCGGGGTGGTGGTGTTGAATTGCTGGGTGACCGATACGAAGGACACCTCGTTGCGTTCGAACACATCGACCATCTTGGAGAAGTCGGCAAGGCTGCGCGTCAGGCGGTCGATCTTGTAGACCACCACGATGTCGATCTGGCCTCGCTCGATGTCGGTCAGCAATCGCTTGAGGGCCGGGCGGTCGGTGTTGCCGCCGGAGAATCCGGGGTCGTCGTAGTCGTCCACCACCGAAATCCAGCCCTCGGTACGTTGGCTGGCGATGTAGGCGTGCCCCGCCTCCTTCTGGGCGTCGATGGAATTAAATTCCTGGTCGAGACGTTCGTCCGTGGATACCCGGCAATAGACGGCACAGCGCTTGCGAGTCTTGGTGCTGGCGATTTCGTTCATCGCGCACCTCCCTTGCCGAAGCCGAAGAACAGCGGCCCGCTCCAGTGCTGGCCGGTGATGTGCCGGGCCACCGCCGTCAAGCTCTTGAAGGTGTGGCCCTCGTACTCGAAACGACCCTCG
>Ga0268298_10004535_pt1 | contig 13503 bp, 11 predicted proteins | sample WWTPWeurt_MetaG_FD_194462 | JGI IMG/M metagenome (GOLD analysis project Ga0268298, IMG submission 194462) | Activated sludge microbial communities from WWTP in Nijmegen, Gelderland, Netherland - WWTP Weurt | ecosystem: Engineered > WWTP > Aerobic digester > Activated sludge | place... | reverse complement strand
CGAGAGATTCTGCGATGTCCCGGAGGGCGCTCGACGCATTCATGGCTGGCCTTTTGACGCTTCGGCAAGGTCGCCGCTATGCTTCCTTGGCCGGCATAGACGCCCGGCGAAGAACACGATGGCCGAGTTTGCCTGGGAAGCACGCGCCCGAACGGGGGAAATCCGCAAGGGCGTGATGGAGGCGGAGACCGAAGACGCCGTCAATCAGCGGTTGCGACAGCAGCAGCTGAACCCGGTCAAGGTCAAGAAAAAGGCCAAGGACATCAACCTCACGCTGGGGTCGGGCGTCTCCACCAAGGACCTCGTGACCTTCACCCGGCTGTTCGCCACGATGATCGACGCCGGTCTGCCGCTCGTGCAGTGCCTCGAGATCTTGAGTGGTCAGCAGACCAACAAGGTCTTCGCGGGCGTCTTGCGTGACGTGAAGAACTCGGTGGAGCAGGGCGCTTCGTTCAGCGACGCCCTGAAGAAGCACCCCAAGGTGTTCGACGAGCTGTTCGTGAACCTGGTCCACGCTGGCGAGGTCGGCGGCATTCTGGACACCATCATGCAGCGCTTGTCGGTCTACCTCGAGAAGCGCCAGAAGCTCGTACGCCAGGTGCGCGGCGCCTTGGTCTACCCGAGCATCGTCATCGTCATCGCCGGCGGCGTGATGACCGTGCTCCTCACGTTCGTGATTCCCGCGTTCGAGCGCATGTTCAAGGATTTCGGCGGCGGCAAGGACGCGCTGCCGAAGCTCACCCAGATCGTGGTGGCGCTGTCCCACAGCTTCGTCAGCTACCTGCCCTTCATCGTGGTGGCGTTGCTGATCGCCACGGGCTCGTTCATCTACTTTTACCGAACGCCAGGCGGAAAGCGCACGGTCCACGCCACCATCCTGCGCCTGCCCATCATGGGGCCCGTGCTGCGCAAGATCGCCGTCGCACGCTTCACACGCACGCTCGGCACGTTGCTCCAGTCGGGCGTCCCCATCCTGGACGCTCTCGACATCTGCGCGCGCACTGCCGGAAACGTGGTGATCGAAGCCGGCATCCAGTACGTGCGCGCCAAGATCAGCGAGGGCAAGAACATGGCGGAGCCGCTGGCCGAGACCAAGGTCTTCCCCGACATGGTCGTGCAGATGATCGCGGTGGGCGAGCAGACCGGTGCCTTGGATCAGATGCTGAACAAGGTCGCCGATTTCTACGAAGAAGAGACGGACATCGCCGTGGCAGCCATGACCAGCGCCATCGAGCCCATCTTGATGGTGGGCGTCGGCGGCATGGTCGGCGTGGTGCTGATCTCGATGTACCTGCCGATCTTCTCACTCGCCGGGAACATCAAGGCAGACTGACGCCGGGCCGTGGGCGTTCGACTCGGCATCCCGGACAACCTCGCCGGCGCACCGTTGCCGCGCCGGCTGGCGTGGCTGACCGCCGCTCGACTGCTCTTCTTGCTGGCGGCGCTGGCTGGCTTCGGCGCCTTCTACCTGCGCGGCGGAGGCGGACAGTCGCTGAGCGCGCAGCTCGGCTGGGGGACCCTCGCGTTCGCATTCGCGAGCGCGGGAGTCTACGCAGCCGTCCTGCGTTCGGGACGACACCTCGAGTGGCTGGCATCGGCTCAGCTCGTGGTGGATCAGGCGACCTGGACGGTGCTCGTGTACCTCTCGGGCGGCGCAGTCAGCGGTGCGACGTCCTTCTATGGACTGACGTGCGTCGCGGGCGCAGTGCTCACCGGCCTGCGCGGCGCCGGCGTAGCCGCCTTTTCCGGTGGGCTCCTGTACGTGACGCTCGTGGGGCTCCTCGAGCGGCGCTGGCTCGCCCCGCCGCCCGATCAGCCCGCGCTGCTGTACAGGATTTCCCAGAACGAGACCGTCTTCTACGTGCTCGTGAACTTGCTGATGCTCGTGGTCGTCACCCTGCTCGCCGGGTTTCTGGCCGAACGCTTGCGTGTGGCGAGCGGCCGACTGGTAGCTGCGGAAGAGCGAGCGGAGCAGGCCGAACGCCTGGCCCTGCTCGGACGTCTCGCGGCCGGGCTGGCGCACGAAATCCGCAATCCGCTCGGCGCCATCGCTGGCTCCGTGGAGCTCTTGCGGGAGGGCGCGAGCTCCGACGAAGACCGGGAGCTTTGCGGGATCATCCAGCGAGAAGCGGGCCGCCTCGAAGATCTCGTGACGGACATGATGGACCTGACTCGCACGCGGAAACCCGAGATCGCAGACGTCGATGCCGCACGCGTCGCGCGGGAGGTGGTCGAGCTGTCGTCGCGGTCCGGGCGAGGCGTCTCCGACGTGCGCATCGAGTACAGTGGTTCGGAGTGTCAGTGGATCCGAGCGGACGCCGCCCAACTCCGACAGCTCATCTGGAACCTGGTGCGGAACGCCGTGCAGGCGAGCTCGCCCGGCGATGCCGTGGACGTTCGCGTGGAGGCCGGAGCGGGCGAGGTGCTGCTCGGGGTGTCGGATCGCGGACCGGGCATCGATGCTTCGGCGAGGGAACGCCTGTTCGACGCGTTCTTCACCACCAGGAGTCACGGCACCGGCGTGGGACTGGCGGTGGTGAAGGCCATCGCCGACGCGCATGGCTTTGGGATCGAGGTGGAGAGCGAGGAGGGGCAAGGTGCTCGATTCGTCGTCCACCTGGGGCGCTCTCTGGGATCGGCGGCCGCCGGGCCGGACGCTGCGGCGTGAACTCGGGTGGGTGTGCCCGCGCTTCACGGATCAGGGGGGTGGCCATGGGGTGACCGCCGAGCCCGTGGACAAGTGCCCGTAATCACGGGGAAGCGGGAGCGGATCCCGGAAAGTGAAGCTTTGGCACCCGAGTTGCGTAAAACGGGATGGAGACCCAAAAGAAGGACTATCGAGATCATGTCATTGCGTCGTTGGCTCAGTTTCCTCGTGGTGATGTCGTCGCTGTTCGTGTTGCCGGCCGTGGCTTCGGCGGACGACGGGGCCGACGGCGTGCTGAAGGCGAAGCAGACCGACCTGACCGCCCAGCTTCGCAAGGGCAAGGGCGCGGACGAGAAGAAGGTCGCGGCGATCTTCGACGAGCTGCTCGACTACTCCACCCTGTCCAAGGACTCCCTCGGGTCACACTGGGAGGACCTGTCGGATGCGGAGCGCAAGGACTTCCAGGACCTCTTGAAGCGCTTGGTGCGCGCGGCGTACCGCAAGAACCTGAAGAAGACGCTGAACTACGACATTGACTATGAGGGTGTGATCGAGACCAAGACCGGCGTGTTGGTGAAGACCGTCGCCAAGCACAAGTCGAACTCCCGCGAGGAGCCGGTCCACATCGACTACGCCATGCACAAGGTCGACGGGAAGTGGGAGATCGGCGACATCATCACGGAAGGTGGCAGCCTGGTAGGGAACTACAAGAGCCAGTTCGGTCGCGTGATCAAGAAGAAGGGCTTCGCCGAGCTGATGAAGCGGATGAAGGCGAAGGCCACCAAAGAGAAGGCCTGAGCGAACCGAGCCCCCGCCGAGCCCGCTCCCACGAAGGGGCGGGCTCGCGGCAATTTCAGGGGTCGCGCGGAGGCGCCGCTCGGAGGCCGACGAGTTCGATAAGCGCTTCGGGAACCCCGAGGCTCCGGGTTTCGCGCGCAATTACCCTGGCGCAAGCGAGCTGATACCCTTCGACTGTCGTGCCAACGTCCGAGCGGTCTCCGCTGCCCGCGCTCGCTGTCGCGAGGGCCCGAGTGCTCTCGCTGGCGGACGAGCGCGATGAGGGGCGCGTCCCGCTGCGGCTCTCTGCGACGCGCGGAGTCTTGGGGCTCGAGCTCTACGAAGCCATCGAAGTCGGTCCGCTCGAGGTGCGTGCGCTCTCCGTCGTGCTGCCGGGCCTGGCGTTTCCGTTGGACCTCACCGGCGGGGTTCCCGTCTTTCGCCATCGGCGCGGCGACTTGGAGCGAGTCGAGCTCGTCCTCGGCCTGAGTGCGCTGGCGCGCTGGCTCGAGCCGAGGCTCGCGAACATCGTCGGCGCGCTGGAACGCTCGCCTCAGCTCTGGAGCGTGCCGCAGGGTTTCGGACTCGGGCTTTCCGGTGCGAGGGGAGCGCTGGCGTTCGAGCTATTGTGGGCGCCTCTGTTCGGGGACGCGCGGTTCGTGGTGTCCCGCGCACGCGGCGTGGGGCTCGACGAGCCAGCGCTCGCGACCGCGCTGCGCGCCGTCGACAGCCTCTTCGCCCAGCTCGGTGAGCGACGCGGACGCATCTTCACCATTCCGCGGGTGGCTGCGCGGCTCGGTCGCATCGTGCTACCGGCCATCGGCGCGCGGGCACCAGCCAGTTCGCGGGTTCGCTTCGGCGAACTCGAGATCGAGGGGGATGAAGCTCGTCTGGAGCTCGACGCGACGTTCGAGCCGCCGGCGCTGCATGCCAGTGCTGCCCGAGCGCTCGAGCTCGCGGAGCTGACGTGTCGGGCGGACGACGCCCTTTCGAGAGGCGAGCTCGACGCAGCACGAGCCGACTACCTGACGGCTCTAGAACGCGCGCCGCGGCACCCCGAGATCACGCAACTCGTGGGCGAAATCGACCTGTTTTCCGCCGGCAGGGCCGAAGCCGCGCTGGGCCTCATCGTCGAGAGCCTGCCGGCGCAGCACTCGGGTGTAGTGGGCGCCGAGCTTTTGGCGCGCACCGGCGACTATGCCGGCGCGAGCTCGGCCATCGAACACATGCTGGAGTCGGAGCCATTCGCTCCGCTCGCGGCGCTGCTTTGGCAGCGACTCTCGGAGCTCGCACCGACCGCCCCGGATCGGCGCACGGCGCTCGATCGCGCGGTCGCGGCGGCGCCCGGGCTCGCGCGCGTGCGCTGGGAGCGGTTCGCCGCGCGCGTGGAGTGGGGTGATGTGGCCGGGGCCAGCGCCGACGCCGAACACCTCGAGGCCGCGGTCTCCGGCGCCGCTCCGCGCCACGACGCCTGTTCGCGCGTGGCGCGCGCGCTCATGGCTCGCGGTTTCGTCAAGGACGCAGGTCGCTGGTTCGAGCGTGCGCTGCGCTACGTGCCCGACGATCCGGCGGCCACAGCCGGTCTCGCCCGTTCGCTGATGGAGGCAGGCAAAGGGGAGCGTGCGTTCGCCTTGCTGTCGCGCGCGGTGGCGTTGGCCGAGCGCGCCGGGCAGAGTGATGCCGACGCGCTCGTCGACATGGCTCGATTGCTCGCGACGGAGCTCGGCGACTTGCCGCAGGCCATTGCTCGGATCCGCCAAGTGCGGCAAAGCTCGCCGCGCGCGGTCGAGGCGCTGGCGCTGGAAGCCGAATGGCGTGCCGGAATCGGGGACGTCGCTGGCGCGAGCCTCGCCTACGCGCGGATGCGCGACCGCATCGAGCTCAGTGAGCCCGTGCCCGACGAGGCAGTGCGGTTCCTGACGGACGCCGCCCGCTTCTGCCAGCGCGTCGAAAACGATCCCTGGGCCGCCGAGCGGCACCTGGCGGTGGCGCTGAGGTTGGCTCCGCGTGACCGCGCCATCGGCGAAGCGTACCGGGTCGCCGCAGCCCAGGTCGCCGCTCGCGCTCGACGCGAGCACAAGCGGGAGGCAGCGCGGGAAGAGCCCATCGCGCTCGAGACCGTGCCGCCCCCCCCCGCGGAGAACGAGCGCCGAGACTCCGACGGCCCGGCCGTGGACACGTTGGCACCGGGCTCGGATCCGGCGTTGGCCGCGGAGGCCGACCCCGTGGACGTCGCGCTCGCCGAACGGCTGTCGAGCGCGCTGGCCTCGAACCCCGAAGACGACGCGTTGGCGCTCGAGCTGGCGGACGTGCTCGGTCGCATGGGAAAGGACCACGAACTATACGCGCTCTTGTCCGCGCGGCTCGACGACACCCCGGAGCACCGGCGTGAGGACGTGCGCGAACGGCTCGTCTGGGTGCTCACGCGACTCGGAGCGCGCGCGACCCAGGAAGGGCGGTTGAGCGAAGCGATGCTCTACCAGACGGCCCTCGCCGAGCTGGGCTCGCGCTGACGCGCGACTCATGCGCCGTCAGGCGCAATGGCGAGAGCGCTGGCTCAAGCCGGGACCCAGCGCCTCGTGCCAGGTGCGCGCAGCGCCTTCCAGCTCGGAGTCCGGCAGGACGCACGAGACGCGAAGAGGATTCGAAATGGCCCAGCGCGGCTCCTTCGCGAGCAGCGAAAGGGCCTTGGCGAGCACCTCCGGGCGTGTGCCGACCTCGACGCCCACCAGGCTGAGCACGCCGAAGCCCTCTTCGATTCGAAGTGCGTTCCCCATACCGCTCTCGAGGGCGTGGCGGGCTTCGCCCCAATTCGGCACGTTCAATAGGGGAGCGTAGGCGCGGCAGCCGCTCTCGGAGATGGAAACGTCGCCGAGGGGCAGCCCTTCGCTGCGCGCGAGCTCCAAGAAACGTCCGAAGTCGCCGCCCTCGGCGCTGAACAGCGCGATGCTCCTCTGTACCACCACCGCCCGACGCGAGGCTTCGCTGCCCGCCGCGTCGGAAACCACGGTCTCACGATAGCCCGCGCGCTCGGGCGAGTCGCCGGTCCGGCGGGCGAGGATCGAGATCTTGTGGCGTCGAGCCCATTCCACGGCCTGTGCATTGAGCACCTTGGCGCCCGCCTCTGCCATCTCCTGCATCGTCGCGTAGTCGAGCGTAGGCAGGTGCTCTGCGTCGGGAACCACCCGCGGATCCGCCGAATAGACGCCGTCGACGTCGCTGTAGATTTCGCAGCGGTCGGCGTCCAACGCCGCCGCCAGCGCCACCGCCGTGGTGTCGGACCCGCCGCGCCCCAGCGTGGTGATCTCGCGCTTGTAGCTCATGCCTTGGTAGCCGGCCACGATGACGATGCGGCCGCGGCTGAGCTCGTCTTCGATGCGGTGCGGGCGCACCTCGATGATGCGCGCGTCGAAATGGCGGTCGTTGGTGATGATGCCGGACTGCGACCCCGTGAAGCTCACCGCGTCGTAGCCTTGGGCTTGGATCGCGATGGACAAGAGACTCATGCTGACGCGCTCTCCGGTCGACAGCAGCATGTCGAGCTCGCGTTTCGCCGGCTCCGGACTCGCGCTGCCCGCCGCCGTTTGGGCGTCGGCTGGCAGTGCGGCTTCTCGCGCCAGCGCGAGCAAGTTGTCGGTGGTCTTGCCCATGGCGCTCACGACGACGACGACGTCATTGCCCGCGCGACGGGCCGCCACGACCTGATCGGCGACCTTGCGGAGCTTCGCGATGTCGGCGACCGAGGAACCACCATACTTCTGAACCACGATGGCCATGCGCTCCCCGCTAGCATGTGGCCGAAAACTTGGCCAAGTCTCCGGGGGCTCAGGCGCCGTAGCCGGGTGGTGCGATGAGATAGAGGCCGGCACGCGTCGCAGCCAGCAGCCGACCGCTCAGCGCGTCCCACGCGAGTTCTTCGACGCGAGCGTCTTCGCCGTCGGCCAGCGAGAGCTCGTCCTGAATCAGGAGTTCGGCGACCAGCGAAGCCACCCCCGTGGTGGTGTCGACCTCGAGGATCAGGCTTCGCTCTTCCGACTCGATGAACACCGAGGCCCACACACGAACCCGCCCGGCGCGTTCGGCAGCCGACAAGTCGGTCGCGTGCAGACAGCCGGGCACCCGCGAGAAGGTCCGGCCGCAGTCGGTCGAAATGGCGAGCCCGCGGTCGACACTGCCCACGGCTACGACGTCTCCCGCGCTGGCGAGCATGGGCGACTCGCCGGACAGCACTTCCTCTGCGGTAGCGTCGACGGGCACGCGGGAGAGCTCGCTTGCTTGGTCGCCGAGTCGTACCAACGCGAAACCTTCGGCGCCCCGCACCAAGGCGAGGGTCGGTCGCCCGCGGGACAGCCGGCAGACCTTTCCGCCGAGCTCGAGCGCGCGAAACGCGCCCTCGGGCGTGTCGCGTGTGGCCACGCGGTGGGTCTTGGCGCTCACCACGCATGCCGAGTCGCCGGCTTCGGGCCATGCGGATAGCTCGAGCTCCGCGCTTTCGCTCGCGCAGACCCCCAGCGGAGCTCGCGGATCGCTGGTCTGACGAAGGTTCCCGGCCAGGTCCCAAACTTCGAGGCTCGAAGCCGTGAGCGTGAGCGCGCCGTCGGCGAGGGGAACGAGGGCGAAGGCGCGCTGGCGGAGCTCGAACGCGCCGTGCGAACCATCGCGACCGAGCCAAGCGAGGCGCGTGCCGGCCGCCCAGATGCGTGTGGCGCTCGTGGCGACGCACTCCAAGTCGCCGCCCATGACCTCGACGCGTGCGACCTCCCACGCACGCTCTGCCCGGCTCGGTAGGTCTTCGTCCCGGAGCGCGTCGGTCGAGAGCCACGATGCGTCGGCTTCGAGTCCACCTGGCTCGTCTGCATCGAGCTCCGGCAGCTCCTCGGCGACCAAGTCGTCCAGCGGCTCTTCGGTCCCGTCTTCGATGGTCTCGAAGGTGGGAGGAACGTCCGTCGCGAGGTCGGCCGCGGGATCGAGGCTCCTCGGGCCTGCGCCGTCCGGGTCGTCGGGTTCTGCCTCGTCGTCGGCGACGGAGAGCAGGCTCTCGATGTCGAACACCACCTCTGCCGCCTCGTCGCTTTCGGTGGACTCGTCGAGGAGTTGCACGCCCACGTCCAGCTCGGGCTCCGGTTCTTGGCCGAGCTCGATCTCCTCTTCGAGCGTCGTGACGAGCGGCTCGAGCTCGATGTCGTCGGGCCCTTCTTGCTCGGCTTCGGGCGAACGATCGAGGGGTGGAAGCTCCTCCAAGTCGTCGCTTTCCTGACGGGGCGGGCCAGCCATGTCGGCGGGAACGTACCTCAGGCCTCGGTGGTCGCCAGCGCCAAAAGCGCAGGCTGGACACGCGTCCCGGCGCGGCACTGCCCGAACGTGGCCAACCCGGCAGAAACGGCGCGGTCACCCCGAATCGCGGCGCGTCGTCCAGAGCACTGGCGGATTCGGGTCGCTTCGGAGATCCTCCGCCCTGCGTGCCCGTCTCGCCGCTCCTCGACTCCGATCTCGTGTGCCGCTCGCTCCGCGTGCGAGCTCGCGACGTCGTCTACGTGAAGGGGATATTCGAAGCGAGTGAGGGTCTCGGCTCGCTGTTCGCCGAACATGGAGGCGACCTCGTGATTGCGACTCACCCGAGTCGGATCGACGAGCTCGACGCGTTGCTCGCGGATCTGTGCCTCGAGCTCGATGCCATCGTGGCATGAGCGCAGGTGGAACCCGGTCGACCGCACGAAGCTGTGGCCGACTCGCGCGTGCTGATGTAGGGTCCGAGCCAATGAACGAAGTGCCGCCACGTCGGCGCGCGCAGGCCGCGAATCAGCCGGCATCACCCGAGTCCGCACTGCCGAGCGCAGTCGCGGCCGGCGTAGATCCGCGCTTGATCGCTGCGTGGTGCGAGTGGCTCGACGCCTTGGCGACCGACGCCGAGGCGGCGCTGGCGGCCGCCATGGCGTACAAGGCGCTGGACGCGCGCGCCCGGGACTTGTGGCTGAGCGCGTTGGAGCAAGACGCGGCGCGCGTGCGCGTCCCGAAAATCGCGGTCTACGCCCCGCTCCTGGCCGTGGAGAGCGATCCCGATCGGCGCGCGCGGATCACGGCCTCCATCGGACCGCTCGACGACCAGATCACGCCGGGCGTGCCCATGCGAGCGCTCAGCGGAACCGCGCCCGACGGCCTACGAGTCGCGACCATCGTGTCGCCGCTCTACCTGGAATTCGCGCAGGTATTGGCCTGTGCGTACCGCCCGGGTGACGGCTTCGAGTGGGTGCGTCACGACCCCATCGTGAAGAACGCCGCGGCCCCGCAGCCGGGAGACGAGCTTGCCGGAGCTCGGCTCGAGGCTCGCACGCTGAGCTCGGTGGTGGACGAGCTCGCTTTGGTGGTCTTGGCCCACCGCCGCATGAACCGGGAATTCCCCGAGGCTCTCCGCATGTTCGCGGACTTGTTCGAACCGGAGTACAGCATCGCGACCGGCGCACCTTCGTCGTGACCCACCGGCTCCTCGCCGCCACTGTGCTGCTCGTCCTCGCCGCCTCCTGCGGTCCGAGCGGCAGCTCCCAGGCAACCCCCGCCGCGCGGCCGCCGGTCGGAGCCCCCGTCGAGTTCGCGTTCGGGACCACCGAGGGCGGGGAGCTCTCGAGTGAGCGCACCCGCGGGCGCGCGACGGCCATCCTGTTCGTGACGACCTACGATCTGGCGTCCCAGCTCGTCGCGGAGCGCCTCGAGACGGTGCTCCACTCCCACGTTCCGCGAGCCAACGGCGGCGCGGTCGTGATCGAAGCGCCGAAATACGCAGCACTGGCCGATGCCTACCGCGCGGCGTTGGGCCTCTCCTATCCGGTGGCCATGGCCGACCAGCTCACGCTCACCGGGGGCGGTCCGTTCGGAACGGTGTCCCAGGTGCCGACCTTGGTCGTCCTCGATCGCTCCGGGCGCGAGGTGTTCCGCCAGAGCGGCGTGCTCGACGCCCGCCAGATCGAGCAGGCCCTTGCGCTCGGCTCGCGTAGCGGCTTTGCTCCGCCGCGGTGAGCTTCCGACGCCTCGAGCCCCTGCCTGCCTGGCGTGCCATGGCGGTCCACGCCTGGAGCGCTCCGCGCGACCCCACCGTCTACGGGATCCTGGACGTCGACGTGACGCGCGCCCTGGCCTACATCGAGCGCATCCGCCGAGAGAGCGGCTCGAAAGTCACGCTGACCCACCTCGTCGGCAAGGCCGTGGCCCTCGGCATCGCGGCGCGGCCCGAGGTCAACGCGATCATCCGGCGCGGGCGCATCTACGTCCGCGACAGCGTCGACATCTTCTTCCAGGTCGCGTTCGAGGACGGCGAGAACCTCGCCGGAGCGAAGGTCGAAAATGTCGATCGAAAGAGCGTGGTCGAGCTGGCCGAGGAGCTCACGGCACGGGCCGAGCGAATTCGCACGCGGAAGGACCACCCGACGCAGGAGTCGGCTCGTTTGCTCGCTCGCTTGCCGCCGCCTCTGATGAAAGCCGCCATGCAGGCGGGCGAGCGCCTGACCTACGACCTCGGCCTGGATCTCTCGAAGTTCGGCATCCCATTCGACGCGTTCGGGTCGGCCATGGTGACCAGCGTGGCGGGCTTCGGTCTCACCGTCGGGCAGGCACCGCTCTTCCCGCCGTCGCGCACCCCGATCTGCTTGACGGTGGGCGCGGTGCGCGATGTGCCGCTGGCCGTGGAAGGCCGCGTGGAAGTGCGGCCGGTGCTCACCATCGGAGCATCGTTTGACCACCGGGTCGCGGACGGGTATCAGGCCGGCCGCATGGCGAAGCGCTTCCGCGAAGTGCTCGAGAATCCAGACAAGGAGCTGTCGTGAAACCCATCAAGAAGGTCGTGCTCGCATACTCCGGGGGATTGGATACCAGCGTAATCCTGCGTTGGCTGATCGAGACCTACGGCTGCGAGGTCGTCGCCTGGTGCGCGGACGTCGGCCAGGCCGAAGAGCTCTCGGGTCTCGAGAAGAAGGCCAAGGACACGGGAGCCAGCCAATACGTGCAGATGGACCTGCGCGAGACGTTCGTGAAGGATTTCGTGTTTCCCGCACTGCGCGCCAACGCCATCTACGAGGGCGAGTATCTGCTCGGGACGTCCCTTGCTCGCCCCTGCATCATCCAAGGCATGATGGACACGGTGCGCGCGACGGGGGCCGAGGCCATCGCCCACGGCGCCACGGGCAAGGGCAACGATCAGGTGCGTTTCGAGCTCGGCGCCATGTACTTCGACCCCGAAGTGCGCGTGATTGCGCCCTGGCGCGAGTGGACCCTGAAGAGCCGCAGCGACTGCATCGAATACGCGAAGAAGCACGGCATTCCGGTGACCGCTACCGCCGAGAAGCCCTATTCGATGGACCGGAACCTCCTGCACCTGTCGTTCGAAGGCGGCGTTTTGGAGGATCCGTGGGCCGAACCGCCGCGGGACATGTTCGTCTTGACGAAAGATCCCATGGACGCCCCGAACGAGGCCGAAACGCTGGAGATCGGCTTCGAGAAGGGCGACGCCGTGAGCATCAACGGCGATCGCATGGGGCCCGCCGCGCTGCTCACGCGTCTGAACGAGATCGCTGGTCGCCACGGCGTGGGCCGCGTCGATCTTTGCGAGAGCCGCTACGTCGGCATGAAGAGCCGCGGCGTGTACGAGACCCCCGGTGGCACGCTGATCCACCGGGCGCACCGTGCCATGGAGTCCATCACGCTCGACCGAGAGCAGATTCGCATCCGTGATTCGCTGATCCCGGAGTACGCCGCCCTCGTCTACCGAGGCTTCTGGTTCTCGCCCGAGCGGCTCATGCTTCAGAACATGTTCGACTCCATCCAAGAGGTGGTGAGCGGCACGGTTCGGGTCCGTCTCTACAAAGGCAACGTCACGATCCTGGGTCGCAAGAGTCCGCTGTCGCTCTACCGCGAAGACTTCGTGACGTTCGAACGAGACGAGGTCTACGACCAGCGTGACGCCACGGGCTTCATCCGGCTCACCGGGCTCCGCCTGCGTCTCGAAGCGCTGCGCGAGCGAGCGCGGCGCGGCTGAACGGTCGAGGGCTACTTCTCGAGCCGATCTGCAACTTTGCAGCTCGGGTCGCCCTTCTCTTCAGCCCCGTTGCACACGGTGCGGTAGAGCGCGGCGGCGCGTCGCTTGTCCTTCTTGGCGAGCAGGGAGCCGCCGGTGAGGCACGCACCACGGTCCCCGAACTTGCAGGCCTTCTCGTACAGGTCGTACACGCGTTCCACGTCCTTGGCGACGACTCCGCCTGCTTGGTACTTCGGGACCAGGGCGAGGCAACCCGCCGCGGCGACCTCGGAGTAGTCCATGGGCGCGCCGCACACCCGCTCGTAGAGCTCGACGGCGCGCTTCGGATCCTTGGCGACTCCGTCCCCACCGTCGTACGAGTGACCGAGCGCGAGGCACGCCATCTCGGGCGCGTTGGCCTTGGCGCAGCCTAGTTCGTACAGCGCAGACGCGCGCTTCGCGTCCTTCGCCATGCCCGAACCGAGGCGTGCGAGCTCCCCGGCGCGAAAGCAGCCTTCGCCGTTGCCGAGAGCACAGACCTTCTCGTACAGGCTGAAGGCGCGCTGCGGCTCGGCGTGTCCGACCCGGTCGCCCGCGTATTCGCCACCCGGGCCGCGTTCGATGCGATGCCCGACTTCGATGGTGCGCGCGGCTTCCAGGCAGTCGTCGACGTGCCCGTCGGCGCACGTGCGTTCGATGAAGCGGAAGCCACGAGCGGGGTCGAGGGGGTAGGGGTCTTCGCCGAGCAGCAACGCAAAGCCGAGCTCGCGACAGGCGTACCCATCGCCGAGCTCGCAGATGCGCTCTCTCAGCTCCACTACGCGTGCTTGGTTTCGTTGCGCGGTACCCGCGCGGAGCATCTCCGAAATCAACTCGGAGCAGCCGGCCGGTTCGCCCAGGTCGCAGCCTCGCTGAGCGAAGCGGTGCCGAGCGGCTTCGTCCTTCTTCACCTCCGCGCCCACCATGGCGCGGGCGCAGCCTTTCGCCACGCCGAGCTCGCAGGCTCGGCCGTAGAGCTCGTCGAGTCGCGCCGCGTAGGCAGGGCCGTACTTGTTCGGGTTGGGATCGCGTTCGAGGA
>Ga0268298_10004534_pt1 | contig 13507 bp, 9 predicted proteins | sample WWTPWeurt_MetaG_FD_194462 | JGI IMG/M metagenome (GOLD analysis project Ga0268298, IMG submission 194462) | Activated sludge microbial communities from WWTP in Nijmegen, Gelderland, Netherland - WWTP Weurt | ecosystem: Engineered > WWTP > Aerobic digester > Activated sludge | place: Netherlands... | reverse complement strand
TGTTCCGCCCCCAACCCTCCAACTGCCATGACCATATTCACCAAGACCGTGTTGTTCACCGATGCCGACGGCCGCGCGAAATTTCGCGAAGAAACTCTGGCGCTGAGCGAGGGCACGCCGCAGGCCGCGCTGTCCCCGCTGATGGCCTCCGGTGGCTACCAGCTTCGACAGAGCCCGGTGGGTTTTCGCAGCAGCTTTCATTGCACCGGCAGTCCGCAATGGCTGATCGTGCTGCGTGGGCAGATGGAGATCGGGCTGCAGGACGGCAGCTCGCGGGTGTTCGGCCCGGGGGATCATTTCTATTCGGCCGACACGCTGCCCGAGGGCGCCACCTTCGATCCGGCGGTGCATGGCCACTGGAGCCGTCAGGTCGGGCCGGAGCCGCTGGTGACGCTGTTCGTGCGGGGCTGAGGGCCGCGGCTCAGGCCTGCTGAAGTTGCCCCGACAGCAGGATGCGCGTGCCAGGGTCCGCCGCCTTGACGGCGCGGATCAGGCCCGTGGCCACGTCGGCGGCGGCAATCGCGCGCAGGTTGGCGGGGGTGACGGGCCGAAACAGGGCCATGACAGCCAAGCCGATGCGCTCCCCGGAGCGGATCGGCTGATCCAGGGACTCGCGGTCGCCCGCCAGCATTGACGGGCGGGCAATCACGACCGAGTCGTAGCCCAGGGCGGACACGGCCTGTTCCATCTCGCCCTTGACCCGGTTGTAGAACACGGCCGAGCGGGCGCTGGCCCCCATGGCGCTGACCACTCCCAGATGCGTAGCGCCAGATGACCGCGCGGCGCTGGCTACGGCCACCACAGCGTCAAAATCGATGGCGCGAAAGGCTTGCTGGCTGCCTGCCACCTTGATCGTGGTGCCCAGCGCAATGAAAACGTCGTCGACCTTGGGCAGCCGGGGCAGGGCTGCAAAGTCGACGACGTGGGAGTGAAGCTTGGGGTGGCGCTGGGCCAGGGCCCGGCGGCCCACGCAGTGAACCGCCGAATAGGCTTTATCGGCCAGAAGAGCGCGGAGGATTTCCCGACCCACGAGACCCGAAGCCCCCGCCACCAGAGCGGTTCTGCCCGCCGCCGAAGCCGCGGCCGCCGCCGTTGCGCCCGCCGCGTCCGCGGTCGGCCATGCTGTCGATGCTGGTTCGCATCGGGTCGGGTTGGCCGGAGGCGTCCTGGCGGGGTCTGCGCGTGTCATGGCGCAAATTGTGCAGGTTGGTGCGCAGCGGGTCCACGTTGCGGGGGATTTCATCGCCGAAATCCGCACGTTCGCGGCGCTCGGCCGGCGGGCGCTGGCCTTGGGCCGGGTTGCCGCGACCGGCGTTCACGCCGCCGTGGCGCTGGCCATGCGGGGCGTGGGCGGGCTTGGGCGTGCCACCTTGGCGCTCGCCGGATCGACCGCCACCCGACGGATTGCCGCCGCGGCCACCAGGCGCCGCCTTGCCTTCGCGCATGCGCTGCATCATTTCGGTGCGCGCCGCCTTGGCCGCGGCCTGCATCACGTCGCGGCTGGGCGGCTTGCCCGCGCCGCCCCAGATGGTCTGGCGGCCCATGGCAATGGGTTCGGCCTTTTCACCCGGCTCCGGCCCGAAGCCTTCGACGTGCTCGACGGCGATCTGCTGCTTGGTAAAGCGTTCGATGTCCATCATGAAGCCTTCCTCGTCCAGGCAGACCAGGCTGACGGCCTGGCCGTCGGCGCCGGCGCGGCCGGTGCGGCCGATACGGTGCACATAGTCTTCGCTGACGTTGGGGATCTCATAGTTCACCACATGCGGCAGGTCTTCGATGTCGATGCCGCGGGCCGCGATGTCGGTGGCCACGAGCGCGCGGATGTCGCCGCTCTTGAAGCCGGCCAGGGCCTGGGTGCGCGCGGACTGGCTCTTGTTGCCGTGCAGGGCCATGGCCTGGATGCCGTTCTTGGTCAGGAACTCGGCCACGTTGTTGGCGCCGAACTTGGTGCGGGTGAACACCAGCACCTGGCTCCAGTTGTGCTTCTGGATGATGTGCGCCAGCAGCGCCTTCTTCTTGCCGCGGCCCACCGGATGGATGATCTGGGTGATGCGCTGCACCGTGGTGTTGCGCGGCGTGACCTGGATGCTTTGCGGGTTCTTCAGCAGGCCCGAGGCGAGTTCGCGGATCTCGTCGCTGAAGGTGGCGGAGAACAGCAGGCTCTGCTTGTCGCGCGGCACCAGGGACAGGACCTTCTTCACGTCATGGATGAAGCCCATGTCGAGCATGCGGTCGGCCTCGTCGAGCACCAGGATCTGCACGCTGGAAAGATCCAGAAAGCCCTGTTGCTGCAGGTCGAGCAGTCGCCCGGGCGTGGCCACCAGAATGTCGACGCCGCGTTTGAGCTTGCTGATCTGCGGGTTCATGCCGACGCCGCCGAACACCACGGTGGACGTCAGGGCGACGTGCTTGCCGTAGTCCTGCACCGATTCCTCGACCTGGGCGGCGAGTTCGCGGGTGGGGGTCAGTACTAGCGCGCGAATGGCCGTGCCGCCGAACTTGTTCTTGCCGGCTTCGCCGCGCCCGAGGATGTCGAGCATGGGCAGCACGAAGGCAGCGGTCTTGCCGGTGCCGGTCTGCGCGCCGGCCAGCAGGTCGTGCCCTTCGAGCACCGCCGGAATGGCCTGGGCCTGGATGGGGGTGGGGATTTCGTAGCCTTGCTCGTGCACGGCTTTCAGAATGGCCGGAGCCAGTTTCAGATCGTCAAAGTTCATGTGGAGGCGCCCGTCCTGGGCGCATGGAGCATCGGCCTGTTCCGTCGTGAAGGTTCACGGCCGGGCCAGTCAAAGGCAGATGAAATACAAGGTCGGGAGCCCGAAAGGAGCTTTCTTCGTCCCCAGCAGCATGCTGACGTTGCAGGCAACTGGGTCCTGCAACAAGCCGTATTGTCGCATGCGCGGATAATCCACGCTTTTGCGCTGCATGCGCCGTCTTTCCCAAGGGTTCCCCGTACTATGGCTCAATACGTTTTCACCATGAATCGCGTCGGCAAGATCGTGCCGCCGAAGCGACAGATCCTCAAGGACATCTCCCTCAGCTTCTTCCCCGGCGCCAAGATCGGCGTGCTCGGTCTCAACGGATCAGGCAAGTCCACGCTGCTCAAGATCATGGCCGGATTGGACAAGGAGATCGAGGGCGAAGCCATCCCCATGCCGGGCCTGAAGATCGGATACCTGCCGCAGGAGCCCAAGATGGATCCGGACCAGACCGTGCGGGAGGCCGTTGAAAGTGGCATGGGAGAGGTCAAGGCGGCGCAGCAGCGCCTGGACGAGGTCTACGCGGCTTACGCCGAGGAAGATGCCGATTTCGAAGCGCTGGCGGCCGAACAGGCCAAGCTGGAGGCCATCATTGCCACCGCGGGAGACGCCTCCGAACACCAGCTGGAAATTGCCGCCGATGCGCTGCGCCTGCCGCCCTGGGAGGCCGTGATCGGCAAACTGTCGGGTGGTGAGAAGCGCCGTGTGGCGCTGTGCCGGCTGCTACTCAGCCGCCCCGACATGCTGCTGCTCGATGAGCCGACCAACCACCTGGACGCCGAATCGGTGGACTGGCTGGAGCAGTTTCTTGCCCGCTTTTCCGGCACCGTGGTGGCCATCACCCACGACCGTTACTTCCTGGACAACGCCGCCGAGTGGATTCTCGAACTCGACCGGGGCTCCGGCATTCCCTACAAGGGCAACTACAGCACCTGGCTGGAGCAGAAAGAGGCGCGCCTGGAGCAGGAAAACCGCAGCGAGGATGCGCGGACCAAGGCGATGAAGAAGGAGCTCGAGTGGGTGCGACAGAACCCCAAGGGCCGCCAGGCCAAGAGCAAGGCGCGTCTGGCGCGTTTCGAAGAGCTCAGCGACTATGACTACCAGAAGCGCAACGAGACCCAGGAAATATTCATTCCCGTCGCCGAGCGCCTGGGCAACCAGGTGTTCGAGTTCCACAATGTGACCAAGTCGTTCGGCGACCGGGTGCTGATCGACAACCTGTCCTTCACCGTCCCGGCGGGCGCCATCGTCGGCATCATCGGCCCCAACGGGGCCGGCAAGTCGACACTGTTCAAGCTGATTGCCGGCAAGGAGAAACCGGACAGCGGCGAGGTCATCATCGGCTCCACCGTCAAGATGGCCTTTGTGGACCAGCATCGCGACGATCTGTCGAATGAGAAGACCGTCTGGGAAGACGTCTCCGGCGGGCTCGACATCCTGACCGTGGGCAAGTTCCAGATGGCCAGCCGCGCCTACTGTGGCCGCTTCAACTTCAACGGCGGCGACCAGCAGAAGAAGGTCGGCACACTGTCCGGCGGCGAGCGCGGCCGCCTGCACCTGGCGAAAACGCTGATCGCCGGCGGCAACGTGTTGCTGCTGGATGAGCCTTCCAACGATCTGGATGTGGAAACCCTGCGCGCGCTGGAAGATGCGCTGCTCGAATTTGCCGGCTCGATCATGGTGATCAGCCATGACCGCTGGTTCCTGGACCGCATTGCGACGCACATCCTGGCCGCCGAAGGCGACAGCCAGTGGGTGTTCTTCAATGGCAACTACCAGGAGTACGAGGCCGACAAGAAACGGCGCCTGGGCGAGGAAGGCGCCAAGCCCAAGCGCATGCGCTTCAAGGCACTGAAGTAAAAACCTTTCGCAAGCACCGGATTTCCTGCAATACTTGCGGCCATGAAACCCGGAGTCAAACGGAGGATCGGGATTGCAGACACCCACGGCAACCGCCGGGTGACGGTGTCTGCGTGCCTGGAGCTTGTGCTGTCCCAGGTGCCCAGCCTGATGGACCAGGTGCTGGACGGGCTGCGCCTTGCAGCGGGTCTGGACCCGCACAAATCGGCGGGCCGGGGCGGGTTTCGGCCGGAACTGAAGCCAGTCATCCAGCAACTGCTGGACCAGCGCGATTCACTGCGAAACGCCTTCTCGGGCCAGGTGCGCATCCTGTCCTACGGCGGGGTGTCCGACCCCGGCAGCCGGCCTCTGGTCCGGTTCGAGGACATCCAGCTGCTGGATGTCCACCAGCTGGATCAGAGCATCGAATTGGCCCGGGTCCAGCAAGAGCTGGACTTCACCGCCGGCGAGGCGCTGCCTCGCCTGAACGCGCTCATGAGCACGGTCATGGGCTGGATCAACGTTCAACCCAACATCAATCCACTGCGTCCGGAGCTTTTCGCCAAGGCGCTGCGAGACACCATGGCGGCACATATCTCGATTGCCGAGATCCGCAGTGAAATCCTGGCGTCGGCGGCGGGCCGGCTTGGGGTGGGTTTGCGGCAGGTCTACCGGGAGATTACAGAGTGGCTCCTGTCGCATGGGGTCGAGCCCGCAGGCACGACGCCGCCGACCTTGGCCGGCGCGGCGGCGACTCGCAATACCGAAAAGAGCAACGAAACCACGCGGGCTGTGATCACTTTGGAACGCCTGAGGCGGCTGCTTTCAGCGGACATGGGTGACGTGGCCAGCCTCAGCGGTCGCCCCGGCGGCGACTTCCTTCACACGATCCCGGCTTCGCTGACCGCGCTGCAGGATATGAAGCAGGTCGAGGCGATGATCCAGCGACTGGAGTTGCGCAAAAAGCAGCAGAGTGCTTCTTCGGGCAATGCCGCTGCTCAGCACGTGGACTTGAGCCTTCGCGGCCCGATGGACGGCCGACAACTTGGACAGCAGATCGGCGAGGAAGTGACCCGGATGATGCTGGACAACCTGACCCAGGACGAGCGTCTGCTGGGCCAGGTCCGCTCGGCCTTGCAGGGCCTGTCGGGCTCACTGCTGGAACTCGCCAGATCCGATGTGCGATTCTTCAGCGACCACCGCCACCCGGCGCGCCAGTTTCTCGATCGCGTGACCGACCGCAGTCTGGCTTACACAACGGAAGATGAACCGGGTTATGCCCGCTTTGTTGAGTCGATCAATGGTGCCGTGCAGACGATCAATGCGTCGACGGAACTCCGGGCGGTGGCCTTCGCTCTGGAGATGGAAAAGCTCTTGTCCGTCTGGCAGCAGGACGACAAGGCGCAACTGGCTCTGCGCGAGGAAACGGCTCGTGCATTGCTGCATGTCGAACAACGCAACCTGCTCGCGCAGCGCCTGGTCGACCAATGGCTGGGTCGCATGAAGGAACAGCCCGTACCCCTTCTGGTGCGCAGTTTTCTGGTGGGGCCTTGGGCGCAGGTCGTCGCGGAGTCACAGCTGAACTGCACGCGCGGCAGCACGGATCCGCAGGGGTATCTGGCTGTGGTTGACGAACTGATCTGGAGCGTGCAGCCCTGGCAGGCAAGGCGCAATCCGGTCCGTCTGGTCGAGATGATCCCGGCGATGCTGGCCACGCTGCGCTCCGGCTTGCAGCTGATCGCCTTTCCGCCCCGGCGCATCTCTCAGTTTTTTGACGAGCTGATCGCCTGCCATGAAACCGTGCTGCAGGAGGCCCGAGCCGCGCGCGAGAAGCAGGAACTGGCCGCTCACGCTCCGGGGGAAGGTGCCCACGGGGATGCTGGTGGGCCCGGCGTGCAGGATGTTCAGGAAGCCGCTCTGGACGAGACCATGCCATCCGAGGCGCCTTGGCTCGGAGAGGCCGAAACGGCCGATGCCGGCTACCTTGAGGCCGAAGCCGTCATGCCGCTGGATCCGGCCACGCTGGAGGTGTCCGACGCGGATCGGCAGGAGGCGCAATCGGCCAGCGAGTCCATCAGCGAAGGGGCGTGGGTTGAATTGATGCTGGACGGCGAGTGGACGCGTCTCAAACTGACCTGGAGCAGCCCGCATCGCACGCTGTTCATGTTCACGTCGACGCGGGGGCGCGCACACTCGATGTCCCGGCGTTCGATGGCTCGCCTGCTTGCCACCGGGATGATCCGTATCGTGTCATCCGGACTCATGCTGGATGATGCGCTGGACGCCGTGGCCCAGACGGCCTTGCGTAACACGCTGGCTTCGGGGCAGGCCCCAGGGCACGCCGGCGCTGTTTGAGCGGGCTTCGATCAGGATGGGTCGTATGGCCCGGTACACGCCGCCCATGCTTCCTGATCGTTCCGGTGACCAGATGGCCTAGGCACCGGCAACGACATCACGCCACAGGCCGGCTCGCTATGGCTTCTGCGCCACGATGCACTTGAGTCCGGCCGACTGGCTTCCACCGCCCACTGACATGACGCCCTGGATGTAGTCCTGCGTGGAGATCCTGTTCTGCCCCCAGCGCGACGTCATATCGACAAAATAGACGTTGTAGCTCGGGTCATCCTGGTTCATCAGGCTGGAAACAGTGAATTCACCCATGCGTTGGTTGCCGCAGTTGCGCAGGATCTGATTGACGAACGCGTCATAGTTTGGATTGGCTTTCCACGCATCGGGTGCGCAAGCGGACAGGGCGAGCGGCAACAGGGCAGCAAGGGCCCATTTGCGGGCCATGGCCCCAATCAGGGGTGCGCGATCAATCAGGGGACGGTGCATGGTTGTTTCCTTTTGCGGGTCTGCGATGGGTCTTGATGCGTTCACCAGTGTGTCGAAAAGATGCCCACGCTGGCTGCGGGCTACATCCTAACGGGTGTGCGACACACTCGCAACGCCGGGAAGCCGCAGGCCACCGACTTCAAGACTGCGCGCAGCGCGCACGGCGCGCACGGTGGCGCGCGCGACCGCTTCGGCGGCCATGACACACAGGACCGTCATCCCAGGCGTTCGCGGGGCCAGGCCTGTGCTCATCGCAAACAGGGTGTCGCCGTCAGAAAGCGTATGCGCCGGATTGATGCTGCGTGCCAGTCCGTCGTGGCCCGCCATCGCCAGGCGTCGGGCCTGCGCCTTGGTCAGTTGCGCATCGGTCGCAATCACGCCGATGGTGGTGTTGGTGCCGGCCAGGATGGGCAGGGGGGGCTCCCCGCGCAGCAGGCTGCGGCGCGTATCGCGCAAGCCCGCGCCATCTCCGGTTCGGGCTCCGGCGATGAGGGCGCCTGTATCCGGATCCACGATATCCCCCAGCGCGTTGCAGGCGATCAACGCCCCCACAGTGACCCCGTCCAGAGTGACCGATGCGGTCCCGATGCCCCCCTTCATGGCGAAGGGCATGCCAAACATCTTGCCGATTGCGGCCCCGGTGCCGGCCCCGACGTTGCCTTCGGCCGGTGGCTGGCTGGAGGCCACCTGGCAGGCCGCATATCCGGCCTGCGCGTCGGGTCGGATATGGGCATCACCGACCAGCAGGTCAAACAGCACCGCAGCGGGAACGATCGGGACCAGGGCGGACCCGACGTCCAGACCGATGCCTTGCGATTCCAGCCAGCGCATCACGCCGCTGGCTGCGTCCAGTCCCCAGGCGCTGCCGCCAGAGAGCAGAACGGCATGCACCGTGTTCACCGCATTGCACGGATCGAGCAGGTCGGTCTCGCGCGTGCCCGGTGCAGCACCTCGCACGTCCACGCCGGCGACGGCGCCGCCGCGCGCCAGCACCACGCTGCAGCCGGTGGGCCTGCGGGGGTGGGTGAAATGGCCGACCTCAATGCCGGCCACGTCGGTGATGGCGCCTGCGCCATTCGCGCTGTCGAATTCACTCATGGCGTCGATTATGTTGTCATCATGAGATCGGACTTTCTATCCCTGCTCTGAGCCGCCACTGTTTGACCAGCGCATACAGGGCCGGAATCACCGCCAGCGTCAGCACGGTCGAGGAGATCATGCCGCCCACCATGGGCGCGGCGATGCGGCTCATGACCTCGGAGCCGGTGCCTGTGCCCCACAGGATCGGCAGCAGGCCGGCCATGATGGCGACCACCGTCATCATCTTGGGCCGCACGCGCTCCACCGCGCCTTCCATCACCGCCGCGTAGAGGTCATCCACGGTGGGTTCGCGCCCGGCCGCGCGGCATTTGACCTTCACGGCCTCCCAGGCATGGTCCAGGTAGATCAGCATGATCACGCCGGTCTCGGCCGCCACGCCGGCCAGCGCAATGAAGCCGACCGCCACGGCCACCGAGAGGTTGTAGCCCAGCAACCACATCAGCCAGACGCCCCCGACCAGCGCGAAGGGGACCGAGAGCATCACGATCAGCGTCTCCGTGATGCGCCTGAAGTTGAGGTACAGCAGCAGGAAGATCGACAGCAGCGTCACCGGGATCACGATCTTCATTTTCCCGATGGCGCGCTCCATGTACTCGAACTGGCCGCTCCAGGTCACGTAGTAACCGGGCGGGAACTTGACCTGCTCGGCCACCGCCTTCTTCGCATCCGCCACATAGCCGCCGATGTCGCGGTCGCGGATGTCGACATAGATGTACGCCGACAGCAGCGCGTTCTCGGTGCGGATGCCGGGGGCGCCCTTGGCGACGACGACCTTGGCCAGCTGCCCCAGCGGAATCATGGCGCCGTCCATCGTGGGAATCAGCACCTCGCGCGCGATCTGCTGCGGGTCGCCGCGCAACTCGCGCGGGTAACGCACCGTCACGCCATAGCGTTCCCGGCCCTCCACCGTGGTGGTGACCATCTCGCCGCCCAGCGCGATGCCGACGACATCGAGCAGGTCGCCGACCGCCAGGCCGTAGCGCGCCAGTTGCTCGCGATCGGGTTCGATGTTCAGGTAAAAGCCGCCGGTGATGCGCTCGGCAAACGCACTGGTCGTGCCAGGCACGGCCTTTACGACGGTCTCGATCTGCCGCGCGAGTTTTTCCATCTCGTCCAGGTCCTTGCCGAAGACCTTGATGCCGATCGGCGTGCGGATGCCGGTGGACAGCATGTCGATGCGGGCCTTGATCGGCATGGTCCAGGAGTTCGCCACGCCGGGGAACTGCAGCGCCTGGTCCATTTCGGCAATCAGCTTGTCGATGGTCATGCCGGCGCGCCATTCGGATTCGGGCTTGAGGTTGATCACGGTCTCGAACATCTCGGTCGGCGCCGGATCGGTGGCCGTGTTGGCGCGCCCGGCCTTGCCAAAGACCGACGTCACCTCCGGGAAGCTCTTGATGATCTTGTCCTGCGTCTGCAGCAGCTCGGCGGCCTTGGTGATCGACATGCCGGGAAGCGATGCCGGCATGTAGAGCAGGGAGCCTTCGTTGAGCGTGGGCATGAACTCCGAGCCGAGGCGGGAGGCCGGGTAGTACGAGACGCCCAGCACCACCAGGGCGGCGAGCACGGTCAGTTTCTTCCAGCGCATGACACCCGTGATGATCGGTCGATAGACCCAGATCAGGAAGCGGTTCACCGGGTTCTTCGCCTCGGGCATGATCTTTCCACGGATGAACAGCAGCATCAGCACCGGCACCAGCGTGATCGACAGCAGCGCCGCGCCCGCCATGGAAAAGGTCTTGGTATAGGCCAGCGGCGAGAACAGCCGGCCTTCCTGGCCTTCAAGCGCGAAGACCGGCAGGAACGACACGGTGATGATCAGCAGCGAGAAGAACAACGCCGGGCCCACTTCCTTGCAGGCATCCAGCATGGCATCGAACCGGTCTTTCGTGGAGTGCCCTTCGGGCAATCGTTCGAGGTGTTTGTGGGCGTTCTCGATCATCACGATGGCCGCGTCGATCATCGCGCCGATGGCAATCGCGATACCGCCCAGGCTCATGAGGTTGGAACTCATGCCCAGCAGGCGCATGGCGATGAAGGCCATCAGGATGCCCACCGGCAGCATCAGGATGGCGACCAGTGCGCTGCGCACATGCATCAGGAACACGACGCAGACCAGCGCGACGATCAGCGACTCCTCCAGCAGCGTTCGTTTGAGGGTCTCGATGGCGCGGTGGATGAGCTCCGACCGGTCGTACACCGTCTGAACCGTCACGCCGGCCGGCAATCCGGGCGCGATCTCGGCGATCTTGTCCTTCAGGCTGGCGATCACTTCGAGGGCGTTCTGCCCGTAGCGGGCCATGGCGATGCCCGACACCACCTCGCCTTCGCCGTTGAGTTCAGTCAGCCCCCGGCGTTCGTCGGGTGTGAGCTCGACTCGCGCAATGTCGCGGATCAGCACCGGCGTTCCCTTGTCGCTCTTGACCACCAGCATTTCGATGTCGGCCTTGCCGCGCAGGTAGCCCTTGCCGCGCACCATGTACTCGGTCTCGGCCATCTCCACGGCGCGCCCGCCCACGTCCCGGTTCGAGTCGCGGATCACCTGGGCCACTTTCATCAGCGGGATGCCATAGGCGCGCAGCTTGACCGGGTCGACTGTGACCTGGTAGGTCTGCACGAAGCCGCCGACCGAGGCCACTTCGGCCACGCCGTGCGCCTTGGTCAGCTGGTAGCGCACGTACCAGTCCTGGATCGACCGCAGTTCGGCCAGCGTCTTGTCTTTCGCCAGCAGCGCGTACTGGTAGACCCAGCCCACGCCCGTGGCGTCCGGGCCGATCTGCGGCGTAATCCCTTTGGGCATGCGCCCGGCGGCGAAGTTGAGGTACTCCAGCACGCGCGAGCGCGCCCAGTAGATGTCGGTGCCGTCTTCGAAGATGATGTAGACGAAGGACGCACCGAAGAAGGAAAAGCCGCGCACCACCTTCGACTTCGGTACCGACAGCATGGCGGTCGTCAGCGGGTAGGTGACCTGATCTTCCACCACCTGCGGCGCCTGTCCGGGGTATTCGGTGTAGACGATGACCTGCACATCCGAGAGGTCGGGCAGGGCGTCGATGGGCGTTCGCAGGACAGCAAAGATGCCCCAGACCGTGATGAACAGCGTGGCGAGCAGGACCAGGAAACGGTTCCTGCCCGACCAGTCGATGATGTGGGCCAGCATGGTGTCTCCGGGTCAATGACCGGCGTGCGGCTTTGCGGCGGGTGCCGGCGCCCCTGCGGACGCGCTTGCTGCCATCGGCTTGACGCTGGTGATGACCCATTCGCCGGGCTGTCGCTCGATGAACTCGAAAGAAACCTTCGCACCCGGCTTCAGGGCTTGCAGCAAGGAGGCGTTGGCCGCCTTGAATTCCATGGTCATGGCCGGCCATTTCAGACTGGGCACCGGGCCGTGACTGAGGCTGACCGTGCCCGCCTTCGCGTCCACGCTGTCGACAGTGCCATCGGCCTGGTGACTGACGCCTTTGGCCAAGCCCGCGCCCGTCTCTGCGGGCATTTCAGCCTTGGCAGGCGCCGCAGGGGGGGCGCTGCTGAAGCCGCCGATCGCTGCCTTCAGGTTGCTCTCGGCGTCGATCAGGAAGTTGGCCGCCACCACCACCGGCTCGCCGTCCTTCACACCCTCGATGACTTCGACGTCGGTGTCGCTGCGCGCGCCCAGCCGGACCTCGCGCGGCTCGAACCGCCCTTCGCCGCGCTGGATCAGCACGATCTGGCGCGTGCCACTGTCGATGACGGCCGACACCGGCACGGTGACCACCGAGCCTTTGGCCGATACCGACACTTCGACCTGCGCGAACATCGCCGGCTTTAGCAGCAGGCCCGGGTTGGCCAGTTCCACCCGGACCGGCACGGTGCGGGTTTCTGCCTTGAGCGTCGGATAGACATAGGTCACCTTGCCCTCGAACGGCTTGCCGGGGTAGGCGTTGATCCTGATTTTCGCCGTGGCGCCGGACTTGATCAGCCCGATGTCCTGCTCGAAGACATCGGCGATCACCCAGACTGAAGACAGATCCGCCACCTGGTAGAGCGCCTCGCCGGGCATGAAGCGCATGCCCTGGACCGCCTTTTTCTCGGTCACGATCCCTGAGGCCGTAGAGCGGAAGGTCAGGGTGCGTTTCGCTTCACCGGAGCTGGCCAGTGCCTTGATCTGCTCGTCGGAGATGTCCCAGCTGCGCAGGCGCTGCAGGCTCGACTCAGCGAGCTGCTGCATGCCGGTCTGGGCCGTCCCGCCGGCGTCCTTCAGCGAGGCCACGCCCTGCATGGCAATGGCGTACTCGCGTTGGGCCGAGACCAGTTCCGGGCTGTAGACCTCGAACAGGGGCTGGCCCTTGCGCACTGGCTGGCCCGTGACGTTGACCAGCAGGCGCTCGACATAGCCCTCGAACTTCGGCGCAATCGCATAGACGCGGCGTTCGTCGGGCTCGACCCGGCCCGCGGCACGCACCGTCCGGTCCAGTGTGCGGGAGCGGGCGGCCTCGGTGCGCACGCCCAGCTTCTGGACCTTCTCGGTGCTGATGCGGATCTGCCCGGGCGCCGCCGGCTCGCTCTCATCGCCGCCCGCATACACAGCGATGTAGTCCATGCCCATAGGGTCTTTTTTCGGGACCGGCGAGGTGTCAGGCAGGCCCATCGGGTTGCGGTAATAGAGAAGCTTCTTTTCCTGCTTGCCGGTGTCGCCAGCCGGCGCGCTGGCGCCGGTCATGGCTGCGCTCGCGCCTGGGGCTGTTGGGGCGCTCCCTCTGTGACCCAGCCAGTAGCCGCCGCCTGCGGCAATGATCGCGACTGCGACGACTCCAAAGCCCACGCCAGTGCTTTGCTTCATAGCTCTTCTCCGAGTAATTTTTCGATTTCAGCCTGCCGGACCTGCCCCTCAAACCGGGCCTTGATCTGGTTTTGCCGGGCCTGGCGGATGGCGCGCTGCGCTTCGAGCAGCGTGGCGAAGTCCACCTTGGTGGCTTCATAGCTCGCCAGGGCGGAAT
>Ga0268298_10004533_pt1 | contig 13508 bp, 13 predicted proteins | sample WWTPWeurt_MetaG_FD_194462 | JGI IMG/M metagenome (GOLD analysis project Ga0268298, IMG submission 194462) | Activated sludge microbial communities from WWTP in Nijmegen, Gelderland, Netherland - WWTP Weurt | ecosystem: Engineered > WWTP > Aerobic digester > Activated sludge | place... | reverse complement strand
CCGCTTCCTGAAACAGGTCCGAAAGCGCTGGGAAGCCAATGCCAAGCCCTAGCCGTCCACAAACCTGCTATCGAGTGATTGACGTGATCGTCGTGCTGCCCGGTCATCGGCCGAAGCGGACGCCAAAGCTTCAGCCAACGAACGTCGACTTCTAGATAGACAGGCGACATTGGATGCACACTAATTATGTGATGATCCTATACTGCATTCCTTCAATATGCCTTCTGCGATCGAGATGGGGTCGAGAGCTTGAGGTGGAAAGCGGGAGAGTGGAATGAACAGTACGGTCGCGACGCATGATGCGCAGAAGATTTTGGCTGACTTTCGTGACCACTTGGCGAGGCACGACAAGCCTCTCGCATTCTTGTTTGGTGCCGGGACATCATGCGCAGTCCGCGTAGGTGTTGGTGACAAGACTGAGGCTCTCATCCCCGCCGTGGCTGGACTCACAACGCTGACGAAGGTTGAAGCCGGCGCTCTGGGCGACAAATACGCGAAGGCTTGGGAGACCGTCGAGCAGGACTGTCGCGACAATAAGCAAGACCCGAACATCGAGAACATTCTCTCGCGCCTACGAATGATGATCAGCGCAGCCGGTAATGCGGACACACTCGCAGGCCTCAAGCGCGAGGAAATACAATCCCTTGAGGAATGCGTCAGAAAGTCAATTGCAAAAGCAGTGACACCCGACCTCAGCCTTGTGACCAACTTCCCGCACAGGAAGTTCGCGCGCTGGCTGGCAAAGACATCTCGAAAGAATCCCGTCGAAGTCTTTACGGTGAACTATGACGTCCTCATCGAGCACGCACTTGAGATCGAGCGAATCCCTGCGTTTGATGGATTTGTTGGAAGTTACAACCCTTTCTTTCACCCAGACAGCCTCCGTCGCGTTGAAGCGGCACCAGGCTCGAACTGGACGCGTCTGTGGAAGATGCACGGCTCGGTCACTTGGAGGCGAACGGAGGCGGACGGGCGCACCCGCGTCGTCCGTGGGTCGCCGGACCCGACTGGCGAGATGATCTATCCATCGTTCCAGAAGTACGACGAGTCTCGGCAGCAACCGTACTCTGCGTTCACTGATCGCCTGAGCCGGTTCCTTGAGCAGGACGATGCCTTGCTCGTCGTCGCAGGGTTCAGCTTTGGTGACGAGCACATCAACAATCTTATCTTCGGTGCGCTGGAAAACAGGCCGAGAACCCATGTCTATGCGCTTCAGTTCGATGAGCTTGCACCTGTCGCTGATCTGATGAAGAGGGCGGCACAGCGTCCAAACATGATCGTCATTAGCCCAAAGACCGGGACCATTGGTGGGCGGCAGGCGATATGGACTCCGGTCGAATGTCCACCATTTATGAGCGCGGTGTTCGAACTGAAGGAGGAGGCCCCTGGCGGAGGGGAGCCGGTGAAGTCTGGAATGATGAAGATCGGGGACTTCGCGCGCTTCTGTGATTTCCTTGAATCGATGACTTCGGGATAGCGCGATATGCCGCTCGTTGATCCAACATACGTTGGCCAAGTCGCTTCGGTGACGGGTGCAGTGGTGCGCGTGCGCCTTCGCGAAGATATGCCATCGACGCTGGTGATGATTGGAGGTGAGTCATATCGTGTCGGGCAAATCGGCGGGTTCTTTCGTGTACCGCTTGGGTACACGAACCTGTATGCCGTCTGCACGCAGATTGGCGCGGACGCGGCGCCCCCGGGTAGCGCGGAAGGAGCCTTTGGCGGCGCTCTGGAAATGGACCCGCAGCTTCGTCTTTCCGGCTACCGCTGGATGACAATCGTCTTGTTCGGCGAAGGACTTGGCAATGAGTTTGAGCGAGGTGTCGGACAGTATCCGACAGTTGGTGACGAAGTCCACCTAGTGACCAATGACGACCTGAAAGTCATTTACGGATGGGCCAAGGGCAAGAAGGGCACTATCTCCGTCGGGCAGATTGCGGCGGCATCTGGTATTTCGGCGGACATAAGCGTTGCAGGACTCGTCAGTCGCCATAGCGCTGTCGTTGGCTCGACGGGCGCGGGGAAGTCGAACTTCGTAACCGTGCTTCTCGAGACTGTGTCTGACGGCAGCCTTCCGAATGCTCGCGTCATCGTGATTGACCCGCACGGTGAGTACGCCTCTGCACTTGGCAACAAGGCACGCGTATTTCGCATCAGGCCCAACGAAGCGGCAGGGGAGAAGCACCTTTGGGTGCCGTTCTGGGCCTTGCCGTTCTCTGAACTCCAAGAGCTTACGCTGGGAGGACTTCAGCCGAATCACGAGTCGACGATCCGCGATTTGGTTCTTGATATGAAGATAGTGGCAGCACCGCACCTCGCCATTGCTCCTCCGCCCGAGACGCTGACTGCTGACTCTCCTGTGCCCTTCAGCATCAAGAAGCTCTGGTACGAGTTGGATAAGTTCGAAAGGATTACCTTTCCGGCAGCAAACGCGCAGACGCTCGATACTGCGTATCCCGCGGACGAAGTGGGGGACGCGACGCAGTTACGCTCGGACCAGTACCCGGCCGCTAGTCCTTACAATCAAGCGCCATACAAGAATCCCAAGAAGCGGAATCTTGAACGCCATCTCGATCTCATGCGGAGTCGCCTTCGGGACGCACGGTTCTCGTTTCTTTTTTCCCCAGGCGGGGGTTATGAACCGGATCTGGATGGCCACATACAGAATGATCTTGACGCGCTGGTCAAGGATTGGGTTGGGCATGACCGACCAGTCACCATCTTTGATGTCTCTGGGCTTCCGTCGGAAGTACAACCGACTATTGTTGGCACCATGCTCCGCGTGGTCTACGACATCCTCTTTTGGGCGCAAGACCTGCCAATTGGCGGGCGGCAGCAGCCCCTGCTTATTGTTCTTGACGAGGCTCATCGATTTCTTCCAGAAGGCAAAGACACATCCGCGCATCGGACACTGTCGATGATTGCGAAAGAAGGGCGGAAGTACGGCACGGGCTTGATGCTGGTGACACAACGCCCGTCTGAGATTGACAGCGCGGTGCTAAGTCAGTGCGGATCGTTGATGGCTTTACGGATCTCGAACTCCGCGGACCGCGCAAAGGTTGGTGCGGCAGTTCCGGACGACCTTGGCGGGCTGGTCGAGCAGTTGCCTTCGCTACGCACCGGCGAGGCGATCTTCCTTGGTGAGGTGATGCCGATCCCGTCTCGCGTCAGGGTGCGCAAGGCACGGAACAAACCGGTCGGTGATGATCCAAAGCTACCCGATGTTTGGCAAACGCCAGATCGGCCAGACAGCGCCCTGTACTCTCAAGCTTTGGCCAACTGGCGTGCCCAATCCAGTGGTGCAGATACTCAAGGCGACGGCACAATACTAAAGGAGGACAAAAATGCCTGACATGCAGTATGTGGACTCGTCGAACATCGAAGCGATCGGCTATGACGCCGCCAGCCGAGAGTTGCATGTTCGCTTTCTGAAGTCTGGCGAAACATACGTCTATTACGCCGTAGACGAGTGGGTTTTTGTCGAGATGATGCAATCCGACTCGAAGGGCAAGTATCTCAATGCCAACATCAAGCCGAACTACCAGGCTGGAAAGCTTTAGAAGTGCAGGCGGCGCAGCGTACGCGGCAGAGCCAATTTGATATTTCGAACCGCTATCAGTCTCTCGAAGAATCAACTCGCCTACCGGACGGCGACACTCAAGGCGGAGGGTAAATAGTCGTGCACGAAATCATCTGCCCGCACTGCGGGAAAGCATTCAAGATTGACGAGGCCGGGTACGCGAACATCTTGAAACAGGTCCGCGACAGCGAGTTCGAGAGGCAGTTGCACGAGCGGCTTGAACTGGCCGAGCAGGACAAGCGTAACGCCATCGAACTTGCCCAAACTAAGGCCGCCAGCGAATTACAGAAAGCTGCCGCGGCCAAGGACGCCGAGATCCAGGAACTGAAAGCTAGGCTCGATGCCGGTGAGGTCGCACGGAAGCTCGCCGTGAAAGAGGCACTGAGCGCCGTGGAAAAAGAGCGTGATGCGCTCGCGAACGAACTTGAGCAGGCCAAGAATGACAAGCAAGCCGCTTCGAATCTGGCCGAGGCGAGGCTCGTGAACGAACTTCAGAAGGGCGCTGCTACGAAGGACGCAGAGATCCAGGGCCTGAAGGCAAAGCTCGACGCCATCGAGGTTGCGCAGAAGCTCGCGATCACCGAGGCAGTAAGTGTGGTCGAGAAGGAACGCGACGAACTGAAGAATGGCCTTGAGCGAGTGGAGCTTGAGAAGCAGCTCGCCGAGAAGTCGCTCAAGGACAAGTACGAGACGCAGATTAAAGATCGCGATGACGCGATCGAGCGCCTCCGGGACATGAAAGTACGCCTGTCGACCAAGATGGTTGGCGAAACCCTCGAACAGCACTGCGAGACCGAGTTCAACCGCATTCGAGCTACGGCGTTTCCGAGGGCATATTTTGAGAAGGATAACGACGCGCGGACTGGCAGCAAGGGTGACTATATCTTTCGAGACTCGGATGAGGCGGGCACTGAGATCGTCTCGATCATGTTCGAAATGAAGAACGAAAGCGATGGCACCGCGACGAAGAACAAGAACGAGGACTTCCTGAAGGAGCTCGACAAGGATCGCACAGAGAAGGGGTGCGAGTACGCGGTTCTCGTCTCCCTGCTCGAGCCCGACAGTGAGCTCTACAACACCGGGATCGTGGACGTGTTCCACCGCTACGCGAAGATGTACATCGTCCGACCGCAGTTCTTTCTTCCAATCATCACGCTGCTGCGGAATGCGGCGATGAACTCGCTAAAGTACAAGTCGGAGCTTGCACTCGTGAAGGCGCAGAACATCGACATCACCAACTTTGAAAGCGAGCTTGAGACGTTTAAGACTGCATTCGGGAAGAACTACGACCTTGCCTCCAGGCACTTCCTAACTGCGATCGAAGAGATCGACAAGTCGATCGATCACCTGCAGAAGACGAAGGATGCTTTGCTCGGCACCAATCGGAACCTTCGTCTTGCGAACGACAAGGCCCAGGATGTGACGATCAAAAAGCTGACGCGGGGAAACCCGACGATGGCAGGCAAGTTTGCCGAGCTCAAAGAACATGGTCCGTCAGAGAGCTGACGCTCGGCATTGCGAAGCTTCAAAGGTCAGCAATCCGCTTCACTGCTGCCGTCCAGCCTGAAGCTCCCAAACGGTAGCAATGGCCGATGAGCCGACTGGCTAATACGGTAAAGATTGCTCATTCATTGCTACCGCTGCCGGCAATGTTGCAGAAATGTAGTGCCCGTCAAGAAAAAATAATTCCTGTCATTCGTCCCGCGCTGTCCCTGACAATCCCGCTGTTTCCCCGTCTGTCCCGGTGATGCCGGCGCCCTTCCGAATCCTCGCTTGACACCCGTTTCCCGTGTCGATTATCTTGCGTTTCATCAACCGTGACGCGTAAAGCTTCGCGGCCAAAGTGGTAGCTGGCCACGCAAAACAAACAGCATTTATGAGTGTCGCAACTGGGCAACTGGTTCGCCACATTTGACTTACGGCAGCCGACATCGGCAGCCGTCGGATCGCAGGGCTCAAGAGAGCTCTCGTCCATTTAGGCAGTGATAGCGGTTTCGCTCGTCCCTGCATTCCATGGCAATAACCGCCTCGGCGGTTTTTATTTTCCATCCTGGCCGTCAAAGAGACGGGACGCGATAGAAAAAGCTCGCACGCCCAGACGCCATGGGCATTTTGACGCATTGGCGGGCATCCTGCCAATGCACTAATACCACAACTAAAACTCACGCTCAACACTCAAGACAACGGGGGCCGCCGAATTTCGGCAGCCAGCAGGCTAGGCAATCTGCTATCCCCGCGATGAGAGTGAGCCGGCGTTGAAAGATTCAGCACCGCACCGTCGGCCGCCATGCCGACAGCCATCCCCCCGCCGGGCGCAAGCCCTTCGCGATGGTGTGCGCGTGAATCCATGGGCACGAGGCCTGCCCCAAATAGCCTCATCCCGGTCGTGATCGACGACCAGCACTCCGCAGCGACCGGCTGATTCCGGTTTAACACTCACCAACGGGTGGCGGGGATCGGAGTGCGGTTGGACCCCGGATGATCGGTGTGGGTGCGTGATCTGCACCCCGCTTCGATCCTCGCCTCCCGTGGCCGGCGTTCAGTCATTGATCAACTTCAACACACCGAATTGGACATCAGCATGAGCAGGTTCACCACGAAACGGAATTTCGGCCACGGCAAGCAGATGTACTGGGCCGGCCATCAGGCACTACTGGATATCTATGGCCGGGGCCATTTCGGATCGGTGGCCAGTCATGCCCAACGCTGGCGACGATTCTGCCGTTGGGCACATGCAACTCGTGGCATTCGTGATGCATGCGATATCGACCAGAGCGTTCTGGAAGCTTACGCATCCGATCTGGCCGGCTTGGTTCAGGACGAGGTCATGGCTGTCAGTTACGCCCAGAACCTGATCGTCTCGGCGAACATTACTCTGGAAGCGCTGCGTCAGGACAAGGAAGTCCGCATCGAGTCCCCGTCGGCCTGGGTGGGGCGACGCCAGACCGTGCGCACCACGACACCGACCGGACTGGATTGGGCGGTCGTCGAGGCGGCTGTTACTCGTCTGAATGAAAAGCGCCTGCATCGTGCTGCTGCGATAGCGATGCTGTGCCGTTGTTTTGGTGTGCGACTCAGGGAGGCGGTTCTGGCCAACCTGGCCGACTGGCTACGTCAGGCTCGCAAACTTGGCCAGATCGACGTCAGGGAAGGCACCAAAGGTGGTCGTGGGAAGGAGGTCGAACGCTGGGCCCCTGTCAGCGAAAGAGGTTCGGCCGCTCTCCTGGATGCAGTCCGTGTTTGCAATCAACTTGGTTGCGGACAGAACCTCCTCAAGCCTGACGAGACCTTTGATGCGCTGGTTAATGATGGCGAAATCCATCGTGCGCGAAAAGTCCTGCACGAATTTGGCATCAAGGGCTATCACGATCTGCGGGCAGCACGTGCCTGCGAACGCTATGAGGAGATGTCGGGGCTCCCTGCGCCAGTTAAGCAGGCAGGACCATCGCCCGGCAGGGAGGCGGACTACCAGGTCAGGCTGAAGCTGGCGCGCGAACTCGGTCATGATCGTGTCGATGTCGTGTCCGCCTATTTAGGTAGGTAGATTTTTATGTGGAGTTGCCTGTTAAGAGCCTTCTGAATCAATGCTCTCGTTCCAAATCGCTGCACATAATAAGTCGATGATTGACCTCCCCGTGGCTATCCCAGGCCGCGTTTTTAGGAGATCGATCATGAAGGCTTCCACCAGCCGATTCGCCGAACTGCCCTTGGAAAAGTTGATTGACCACGCGTTGTACCAACTGCTCAGGTTGCGCTACAGCAGAAACGCGCTGAAGAGATACCGCACGGTCTGGCAGCATTTCGCCGCGCATTGCCGTGAGGCAGGCAAGGTCGGAGGTTATTCGGAAGAGATGGCCACCGGCTTCATCAAAAAGTATCAGGCGGCACGCAGCGAGCGCTTGACTGCACAAACAGGCTGGCGCCGCCACGTGAACTTTGACGTACTGGTGCTGCGCGCCTTCGCGCTCGAGGGAAGAGTGGATCGCCCCGTGGTGTACAACTCGCAGCTTCACATCCCGCAAACGATGGAGAAGCCGCTAGCCGATTTCGAGCAATTCTGCCGCGAGCGCCTTCATTTGCGGCCGACCTCTCTCAAACAGCGCATGCGGATCGTAGCGGTGTTTCTGAACTACCTGGCGGCGAACGGGATCACCGCTCTCGAACACCTTCAGCCCGCGCAGGTGACCTCCTTCGTCATCTCACGCGGCCCGCAGGGCCCGAGGTCCGCCTCCCGGAGCACGTCCGACCTTCGCAGCTTCCTTCGCTATCTCCTACAGCGCCAGATTGTTAACCGCGACCTCACACAAGTGCTGCCGACCATCCGGGTGCCCTTGGACGGGACCATCCCTTCGGTCTGGGATCCGGAGCTACTGCGCAAACTGCTCGACGTGATCGATCGAACTTCGCCCCGGGGCAAGCGGGACTATGCCATCTTGCTGCTGGCCAGCGGCCTGGGTCTGCGGGTAGGCGATATCCGGGCGCTGCGGCTGGACGATTTGAAGTGGGACACAGCCACCATCGAAATCAGGCAGTCGAAGACCGGCGGACCATTGTGCCTGCCGATGTCGGAGGACATCGGCAAAGCGCTGATTGATTACCTGAAGGCAGGCAGGCCCCAGACACCCCATCGCGAAGTGTTCCTCAGAGCGAGGCCTCCCTTCACACCCATTAGCACGGAGAGCCGACTCCACAATGTCATAAGCGAGTGGCGAACGCGAGCGGGAATTGAATTCCGAACGCCGCAGCGCAGCGGCTTGCACTCGTTGCGGCATACGCTGGCGGCGCGGCTTCTGCAGCGGGAAACACCGCTGCATGTCATCTCCGACATCCTGGGTCACGCCACCAGCGCGTCAACCATGATTTATGCCAAGGCGGATGTGGAGTCGCTGCGCGCAGCCGCGCTCGACCCCGAGGAGGTGTGCCATGGCGAATAGCAAATTCCCGTTGCAGTTCCGCAGTGGGGTGGCGCCCCTGATAGAACGGTTGATCCAAGAGAAACAGGCCGTCGGTTACAAGTATGAGGTTGGCGCCTTGGCGCTGGAGCGTCTTGACCGGTTTCTTGCTAAGAAAGGCCTGACGCAGTGCGAACTTCCCCGTGAGTTGGCCCTTAAGTGGCTTGCCAAGCGGCCTCACGAGAGCGCGGCAAACCATGGCTATCGTGGTCAGACGCTTCGTCGACTCGCCATCTTCATGGTCAAACAGGGCTATCCCGCGTACGTTCCGGACCGTCATCTCATGGCAAAAGGAGGAGACGGCGGCTTCACGCCCCGGATCCTGACTCACGCCGAAATACGGCGGGTGCTTCATGTGGCCGACCACATCAAACCCAGCGGGCATTCGCCACTGCGCCATCTGGTCATGCCCGAGATGTTCCGTCTGCTCTACGGCTGCGGTTTGCGGGTGAGCGAGGCCTTGCACCTGAAGGTCGGCGACGTGGATCTTGAGCGCGGTGTGCTGAGGTTGCGCGAAACCAAATTCGGCAAGGACCGCCAGGTTCCTCCGGCGATCAGCCTGGTGCAACGTTTGCAGCGATTTGACCAAGAGTTTGGCCGCCGGCCGGCAAGCGCGTACTTCTTCCCGAACGTGCGCGGCGGCCCGTGGCATATATCGTCGGTCTATTCGTTCTACCGGAAACTCCTGGCACGCAGCGGCATATCGCACGCCGGCCGGGGAAAGGGCCCGCGTGTCCACGATCTTCGCCATACCTTCGCCGTGCACCGCCTGCTGCACTGGTACCGTGAGGGCGCGGACCTCGACGCCAAGCTGCCGGTGCTTGCGACTTATATGGGTCACTTGGACATCCTGGGGACACAGCATTACCTGCATTTGACAGCCGAACTGTTCCCCGAGATCACGAGCCGTTCCCAGGCTCACTTCGGCGATGTCATTCCACGGAGGGTCGTGTCATGAAACCCACCGACTTCTCCGCGCACCTGACGCGCTACCTGACCCACCATTTGGCCGCACAACGCAATCTCAGCCCCAACACCATCCGGGCCTACCGCGACGTGTTCACACTGCTGCTGCGGTTCTGTCGGGACCAGCGCGGCATCGCCCTTGAACGGCTCTGCCTGGCACACATCGACAGCAGCCTGGTGGAGGCGTTCCTCGACTATCTGGCTAAGGAAAGGCATGTGTCGATTGGCACACAAAACCAACGCTTGGCGGTATTGCATTCCTTCTTCCGCTATGTCCAGTCCGAAGTCCCCGAAATCATGCTGCAGTGCCAGCGTATCCTAGCCATTCCATTGCAGCGCCAGCCTCACGCCAACGTGGGCTACCTAGTCAAGGAAGATCTTGCCCGGATTCTGGCGCAGCCCGACCTCCGTTCACGGGAAGGGCGCCGGGATGCGGTGCTGTTGAGCGTGCTTTACGACACCGGTGCTCGCGTCCAGGAACTGGTCGACCTGGATGTGGGCGACGTGCGGCTGAGTTCCCCGGCGCAAGTGCGGCTCACAGGCAAAGGAAGGAAATCGCGCGCAGTGCCCCTGATGGACGCCACGGTGCAAATCCTGCGCGATTACCTTGGCGAGAATGATCTCGACCGGCCGGAGTGTTCGGACCAGCCGTTGTTCCAGAATCGGCGCGGCACACGCTTCTCGCGCTGGGGCATCCGCTATGTGTTGAACAAGCATGTCCAGGCGGTGCGAAGAGATCATCCCGGGTTCATTCGGTCGGTCAGTCCGCACAGCATCAGGCACACCAAAGGGATGCATCTTCTGCAAAGCGGCGTCTCACTTGAAATCATCCGCGACTTCCTGGGACACGTAGACGTGCAAACCACCCAGATTTACGCGCGTTCGAACCTTGAAATGAAGCGACGCGCGCTGGAGAAAATCGAAGACGGAGTGCCGCCGCCGAAAATTCCGTCCTGGAAGCAGAACAAGACGTTGCTCGATTGGTTGCATTCACTCTAACCACAGGAGTCATATATGACGCACGTATCCCGGGGCTCAGGTCCCAAGCATGGAAATATTATGTTGCGTTCCCAGCCGCGGGATACGAGGCCGATCATGGACCTAGCGTCATTACTCCACATAAAAACTCACTTACCTAAATAAATCTTATGTGTAGCTCACCATTATGCCTACATCGGGGCGAAACTATGAGCATTGTTACCTTGCTGAAGCGTGCACTGCCGGGATCGAAGTCAAGCGTTGCTGGCCATATTGAACGGGGTGAGCGGATTGCCCAGGCGATACAGCTACGTTTCGGCATCAGCGAACCGCGCCAGTGGCAGGCCAAGCATCTGCGCTGGGCGATGGAACGATGGGCCAGCGAGAAATCGGAGGCGACACGCTATGACTACTGGCGGACGGTCCGGGTGCTGGCGGCGGCATTGAATCATTGGCCAGATTGGGAGCCGCATTTGGATGGGGTGTGGTGCAGGAATGGCAGAGGTGGGCGGCCGTCGAAAATCTCCAATTCGAGATCATGCTGAGTCACTGCCTTGAATCATCAAGGCAGGCAGCACCATGGGCGAAACGACAGTCTGCGGTATGTATCAGATGCATTAAATTTAATATATAATGCGTATGGTGCATTATTCGGGGATTCTGCGTGTGGCAATCACAAGCATTCCGCAGCTGATCAAAACTGCCCGCGATGGGCGCAGCCAAGCTGATTTCGCCCAAGACCTGGGGGTTTCGCAGTCAACGCTCTGTCGCTACGAAAACGGTGACACAAACCCCAAGGTAGAAGTCATCGAGCGCTGTATGCGTCTCGTGCATTGGGGCAACGAAGATGGGTCGCCGTCGGTTGATGAACTGGCGGACAAGGTGCGCGCGCAACTAAGCCGTGAGGATCAGGCACCTTTGCGCGTGGCGCTGTCCAAGCTCATAGACGGTCTGGTAGCCGAAAAAGACATGGCTCGCAATATGAGCCAGCACTCGAATTAAGATGGAGGGTGAAATGACGACAAAATCGAAAATTGAATGGACCGAGCAAACCTGGAATCCCACAACGGGATGCACGAAGATTTCCCCTGGCTGTAAGCACTGCTATGCCGAGGTGATGGCTGGCCGACTCCATGCCATGGGTGCGCCAGGCTACGAGAATGGCTTCAAGCTGGCGATCCTGCCCGGACGGCTAGTCCAGCCCATGCAGCGCAAGAAGCCAACCGTTTACTTCGTCAATTCGATGAGCGACCTCTTTCACGAGGACATTCCGGACCAGTTTCTCGACCAGGTGTTCTCGGTGATCCGGCAGACGCCGCAGCACACCTATCAAATTCTGACCAAGCGCGCCGAGCGCCTGCCGGAGTATTTCAAGAATCGTGGTTGCCCGAAGAATGTGTGGCTCGGCGTTTCGGTCGAGGATCGCCAATACGGCGTACCGCGTATCGATTATCTGCGCCAGGTGAATGCCCATATCCGGTTCCTGTCAGTCGAACCGCTGCTGGAAGACGTTGGTGCGATGGATCTGACTGGCATTCACTGGGTGATTGTGGGCGGCGAGTCTGGGCCAAAAGCACGGCCTATGAAGCCAGAGTGGGTAGAAAACGTGAAGCATCAGGCCGACGAGGCTGGTGCCGCATTCTTCTTCAAGCAGTGGGGCGGTTGGGGTGCCGACGGCGTCAAGCGCCACAAAAAGGTAAACGGCCGTATCTTCCGTGGGCGGACATGGGACGGCTACCCTCAGGCTGCTCATGCGGTGTTATAGCGTGTCCAGAATTGCCTTGGCGATTTTTGTCGCGAGTCCGTGCGCGGCGGGTTTCGGGTTCGACGCCGCGAAATAGAGCGCGAAGAGAGGTGCCCCACTGGGGTTTTTCGAGTCACCTGCCTGATACAGAATTTTTGGCTCGGCGACTGCCGGAAATATCATCTTGAGACGCTTTGATACGTACTTCAGCATCTCGTGGTGATCGGCCTCACGAGCGTCGCCGCTTTCGTTCCCGAACAAATCGGACTGCCGCTGAGGCGCATAGAACTCCTGCCGCCACTCGTCGGTGCCGAGAAGGCGCGTGATTGAATCCAATTTATCGGAGTCCATCGCATCAGCATTCTTCGCCGCCTGGCGATAAAGGCCGGAGTAGGGAAACAGATACCAGACATCGATAGCGCCGGTTTTGGCAATTGCCTCCAAAGTTGACCACTCGACATGCATTCCAAAAGGGTCCAGGAACAGCACGGCACGTGTGTTTCGCCAGTCATACTTGCCACAAAGCGCTTTCAGCGCGACATTGGCATCATCCCGAATGATCTCGATGGACTTGTCGGGATGTTCCGCTTCCAATGCTTTGAGGGCAGCCAGTTTCTTGGCTTTCAGTTCGATGAAACAGAATTTGTGAAACGGCGGATTTGCGACCAACGCGCGTCTTGCCGAGCCATCCACGCTCGTCTTTTCCCCATCGATAGTGATGTCGCAGCGGCCAGTCCCCGCGAAAGCATCAATATAAATCCGCGTGAAGTTCTGCCGGCTCAAAGCGTTGTTGAAAGCGACAAGATATTTCTCCAGCGCCTCCAGCTTGATGAGCGTCCACACGCCGCCAAACGAATGTTCGTCGTCGGGTCCATTGTCATCGTCAAACATCGATGGATCCATCTCGCTCACTCCGATATTAGTCAGTTTCCTGCACGCATCGCGACGAACTGGCTGCTTGGCCCCTCTGAGCGGAGTTCTAGAGTTGATCTGTTCGAGATCACGTAAGCCAATGGCTGAGTAAAGGTGAACGGGAACAGAACTGCAAGCGACTGTAAGCCAGGCACTGAAAGTGGCTTGCCAGCAAAGCGAACCGCAGCCTCAATCAACCATGCCGTTAGCGTGTCATTGTTGATGCTCATCTGAGACAGGCGAATTACTCGCTTACCCTTCTCCACTCGCTCCAACGCCCCCCAACTTGCCTGGGTTTGGATGACCATATTCGTCATGCGCCGGGTGCCCTCGCGCTCCCCATAGGTTTCGCTCATCCGGCGATGGATTTCAGCTG
>Ga0268298_10004531_pt1 | contig 13513 bp, 7 predicted proteins | sample WWTPWeurt_MetaG_FD_194462 | JGI IMG/M metagenome (GOLD analysis project Ga0268298, IMG submission 194462) | Activated sludge microbial communities from WWTP in Nijmegen, Gelderland, Netherland - WWTP Weurt | ecosystem: Engineered > WWTP > Aerobic digester > Activated sludge | place: Netherlands... | reverse complement strand
CAAGGAAGGTTGTGATAAAAAGAATCAGAGCATGTTTCCAGCCGAGCCGATTGGCGCTGTGAATCAATGCAAAGGAAAAAGCGACCAGTGCATTGACGGGCGTTAACATAAAACTGAAACCGACTCCCGTAATGGCGGTCACCACTGCATAGGCTGTCAACAACCCATAGAGGATGAGCAAGAACTTGGAGACCTTTATTAAATTCATGTTGTGGTTCCTTTTTTTCGCGCGACCGCCTTACGGCGGAGGATGACTCGTTTCAGATAATCTAGACTTGCGCAAACCAGAGTTCAGAGAATCAGAGCAACAGAGATTCAGAGCGCCAGAGACCAGAGTTTAAAGAGAGAAGCGCTGGGAGACTACCACGCGAAACCCGCCGTACCCGTACCTGAGGTCAGGGAAGTACCCGATACGGCAGGAACAGCGAGCGAACCAGGACTCATTGTAGAACGAGCCGCCGCGGAGTACGCGATATTGTTGCTCAGAAGAATTAATCCACTCCCAAACATTCCCGCTGGCATCCTGTAAATCATACGTGGTTTTTCCACTTGCAAAACAGCCCACGGCAGTAGTGGTTCCAACGCCTGTTTCCTCCGTATTTGCCTTGTTCACGTCAAACTCTCCCAGCCAGGGATACTCCCTGCCGTCGGTGCCGCGGGCGGATTTTTCCCATTGCTCCTCGGTCGGCAAGGCGACCAGGATTTGCCTATTTTTCAAACCCTCACGGAATGGAAGTTCTCCTCCCATCACCACCCATTTCTGGCTGATGTCGGCTAACTGAGTATTCAGCCATCGCGTGAAGGCCAGGGCCTCGTACCACGAGATGCCCACCACGGGATGATTGGGGAGCGTGAAGGGTTCCCCATTATCATCGGGCGCTTTGCGCGGGGCATCATCATATCTTCCTTTGAAGCCTTCTTTGCTCCAATATTTTTCTTTGATGGCTTCTTCCCAGAAATCTTTATTTTCATATCCGCCCGCCTGCACGAACTGGGCAAACTGGGCGTTGGTGATCGGATATTTCCCGATCCAGAATTCATCAAGGTTGATTTTCTTTTGCTCTTCACCTTCGCCATAGAGGAACTCGCCCGCAGGCACGTGGCAGAAGGCCAAGCGCTCGCAGGTCAACACTTCCAGACGCGGGTCGCCCAATTTGGCGAGGCTCCGTCCCGCTTCGGCGCGATCTTTGGAACTCAAAAGAGCATCCTGTGAAATTGCACTGATCAGCCATTCCTGAATGCGGGAGAATACAACCTGCCCCGTTCGGTCTCTCATCACGCCCACCAGGCCTATTTCCAACAATGCCTCGGCGGCAAGGACCGCAAATTTGAAATCCCTTTGGGAGGGCTGGCTTGTTTCTTTTTTTGAGCGAGGCGCCAGCGCATTCACGGAGGCAATTGCCTGCGAAAGACGCTTGGTACGGGCGGCATATCCAGCCGCAAGGATGAAGACCTCGCGCCAACGATCCATGTCTGCTTCGATCATGGCGGCTGATTCTCCGGGGTAGTCTGCAAGAGTCAGCCAGTGACAGGCGGCCAGGAATTCCTGAAAGGTGCGATGGGGAAATGTGTATGCTTCGGTCTTGTGGCGGATCAACAGCCCGGCGCGTTCCCGAATGTACTGCACGAATTGCTCAGCCTTATCGCGGCTCCCACCCACATAGGGTTTCAGCCATTGGCACAGATCGCCCTCTTTGATGTCGGCTGTACCTTCCAGGCTTGAACCTTCCGAGTGCGCCTGAAAAGCGACCGCATACAAACCTTCTTCGAGGTCGCTCATCTTCAGGCCAGGGATGTTGAGAAATTCCAGCAGGCCCGTTTCCTGTTCCAATCTCCCCTCCCAGCGTTGCAGGAGCAACTGAACCGCATCCGCGTAGAGTTGCGTCCGATCTTCGGGGAGTTGCCCTGCATAGGCGTGCAATTGCGCCATCACGGTCAGAAGCAGGGGGCGTTCCGCCAGGCCTAGCAGGTCACGCCGACGCACCGCTTCCTTCAATCGGCGCGCTTTCTCGGATGCCTGGGAGCGATTCTCCAATCTTCCACGCTCCGCTAGTCGTTCGTACCAGTTCTCGATAAAGCCGTCAATTTGCTCTTCACTAAATGGCGCCAGGGTCACTTCATGGAAGCCAACCAACCGCCACGGTTGACCAACATAGGCATACGGTCGGCAGGTCACAATGTAGCGATGCCTGGGGTACAACGAATATAGATCGTTCACAGCATCCACCACCAATTGCCGCTGCCTGGTGGGCACCTCGTCCAACCCATCCAACAGGAAAAGGATTTTTCCCTTGCTGGCTGGATCCTGGAGTTGGGATATGAACTCGTTCCAAAACCCTTCCATTCCCCAGGAGGAAAATTCACTTTGCATGAAGCCGAGCAACAACTTCGATTTGGTCTGACGCGAATTTTCATCTGCATATTCCGCCAGGTGACGCAGTTCGATCCGCACGGGCAGGAGCAAGCCATGTTCCCAGGTTTGCAGTTGCGAGAGCCAGACCGCAGGGTCGGTTGCCAGCCCTGCCTGCGCCAGCAAATATGCCAGGTGTTTGATGAAGGTGGATTTTCCCGAACCTGGATCGCCCATCATGAGCAGGGCGCGCTCCCGATTGACGATCTCCTGGGCGGAGATGCGTTCCGCCTCGCGTTGACGGGCGAGGTATTCCCGCAATTCCTCCTCCCGTTCCATATGCCTGAGTTCGGTCGTATCCAGGTTGATATATACATCAGCAAGGCGAAGGCTTTCTCCTTGAGATGGGTCGGCATTTGTGGTGGTCACCTGAGTCCACGGCAGCAAATTGGCCTGTGCCGCCGCGAAGGAAAGATATCTTCGTTGCAGATCCCCATTGCTTTTGCCAGGTTCGGGTGTGCCCATGAATTGTTGAATCACAACCTGAACAATTCGGTGGACATCCCCGCCGATGTACACGCCTCCCGCCCCGACGGCAATTGCGCCATCTCCCTGGGCAATGGCGCCATCCCCTTTGAGATTGGCGCTCAGGGCGCGGATGACAGGGACATCGCTGGTGGGCAGTTGGCGTTCCTGCAGGGCTTTCTGCACTTCCTGGCGGAAACGCAGCGCCTGGTAACGCTCGAGGATTTCTCCCCAGGTTTTATCTTCCAGTAGGGCATTTTGTAGTGTGTTGAAAAAACGTCGCAAGGGAATGACATGCTCGGGAAAACGCTCCCCCCAGAATTGGGCTACGGACTGCACATCGAATCCGCCCATCGGGTCGAGCAGGGCCTTTACCACTTCTTCTTGAAAGGGTCGGTGCTCGAGCAGGGGGGCAATGCTGTCATCCGAAGCCGCGGCAACCGCACGGTCGAATGCCTGAGCCAATGATTTCTGGCGTTTCTTCTCATCCGTTTTTAGCAAGCGATCACGCAGGTCGCGGGCGGGATCCCCGAACCCAACCTCGGCCAGAAATCCCAGCCCTGCTTCCATTGTGGCGGCTAATAGAATATCCCAGATCATAATCAGCTCCCTGTCTTCGGTATTCTTGTCTTTCCCAAAATTGCCTTTCTCAACCCCACCGTATTCCCGTAGCGAGCATGGTTGGACCAGCCTTGCACGCTGGCGGTGAGACGATCAAAAGGCAGGAGACCGTTGGCGTAATCGCGGTACAAGGTGCGCAATTTCCTCTGATAGTATAGCCCTTTTTTATATCAATAGAGGATACCAGCATTTCCTTGTACGCCTGAAACAAGCAGAATAGTTCCATTCTCTATCTCGCGCTTGTATCCACCTATCCCCCTGCCCGCGGGGAAGGGGAATAGGTCAGAGACCAGAGTTTAAAGAGAGAAGCTCTGGGAGACTACCACGCGAAACCCGTAGTACCTGCGCCAGTCGACAGGGAAGAGCCTGAGACGGAAGGAACAGCGAGCGCCCCATGAAGCATCGTAGAACGAGCCGCCGCGGAGAATTCGGGCTTCTTTCGATTGTAGGTCTTCGCGACCATCATTAGGTATATAGGGATACTCATTGCCGTAAAGACTCCGCGTCCACTCCCAAACATTGCCGCTCATATCCAACAAGCCATAGGGACTGGCCCCCGCGGGGAAACATCCCACCACGCTTGGGTCACCAAGTTGGGTCTCCCTGGTGTTGGCTTTGGCAGGGTCGAATTCATCGCCCCACGGATAGATGCCAACCTCACCCCCCAGCCCCTCTCCTAAAAGGCGAGGGGAGCCCCGCGCGGCTTTCTCCCATTCCGCTTCGCTCGGCAGGGTGAGGTGCAACTTCCCCTCCGCCAATCCCTGCCAGAGGGGATGCTTGTTGCCTACGGCGATCTGTTTTTCTGCATGGTGACGTAGTTTCCCATCCAGCCACTTGGTATATTCCAGAGCGTCGTACCAGGTAACAGAAACAATCGGACGAGTAGCAACAGGGTTGTGTTGCCAGTATTTGAAAGAGTAGTTTGTTGCTTCCACAAAAGCGCGGAACTGCGCCACCGTCACGGGATACTTCGCCATCCAGAATTCAGGCAGATCCAATTCATGCTGAGGCTTTTCATTATCCCTAGCTTGTTTATCGTTCTCACCACTTCCCATCAGGAACTTGCCCGCAGGGATAGAAATAAATCCGAGCGTGTCATCCTTTGGAAGGTGCCAGCGGTCTGGGTTAAAGCGCGGGTCGCCGAGAATAGAAAGGGTGACGCCCGCGCGGGCACGTTCGCGTGGGGCGAGCTGGCTGGTCTCGATCAGGTTCTTCAAGCGGGTTTGGACGCGACCATGCAGGTCTTTGCCCAAGTTGGAATCGAGTACGCGGTTGGTGCCGATCTCCTGCAACACGTCTCCCGCCAGCCAGGCCTTCTGCCAGCCCAATGGCGTGTTGTCGGTTTTCTCGGGACAGAGTTCGCCCACCAATGCCAGCGGCTTGTCGAGATCGCCCGAGAGATACACCAGTTTGCCCGTGGCCAGCAGGATCACCTCCCGCCAGAGCGCTCCTTCCTTTGCCAGGTTCGCGGCACAACGTGAGAAATCCTTCTGTGCGGCCAGGTGCGCCCCCGCCAGGTATTCCTGAAAGGTGCGATGTGGAAAGGTGAACACCTCGGGCACACGCTCGATCAGCAACCCCGCCCGCAATTTGATGGTCTCGATGATCTCCTGCGCCCAGGTGCGGTCATCGCCTTTGAGGGAGGCCAGCGCTTTCTCCAGGCGCAATTCGCCGATGTCGGCCAGCGCTTCGCCATCGTCGCTTTTGCTGGAGGCGTGGGCCTCGTAGGCCAGTTCCCACAGGACGCGCTTCAGGTCCACTTCGGTGCGGCCTGCATCGAGCAACAACTGACGCAGGCGCGAGGCATCATCGCGTCCGCCCACCTTCACCTGTTCCCAACGCCAGAGCAGGATGTCCACTGTCTCTTCGTAGAGCAGGGCGCGCGCATCGGGCAGGCGTCCCTGATGGGTGTGAACCAGCGCCATCACGGTCAGCAAAAGCGGATTGGGAGCCAGCCGCTGAAGATCGGGACGACGAACCGCCTCCTGCAAGCGACCTGTGAGCGGCTCCACATCCGACGCGGCTACCGTCCCGAGGCGTCCCAATTCGGCATACCAACCCTGAACGAAGCGCGTGATCTTCTTTTCATCGAAGGGCGCGATCTCGAAGGCGGACAGTTCGTTCAGGCGCAGGTCGGGCTGGTTCCCCACGGGTGGCTGGTATGAAAGCACGCGGCAAGTGAGAATGGCGCGGTTGGCAGGGTAACGGTTCAGGAAGGAGCGCACCGTATCGCGGACAAAGGCGCGCTGGGTTTGCGTGGTCACTTCATCGAGTCCATCGAAGAGCAGGATGCACTTCCCCGCGTCGAGCGCAGATTCGATCAGCGGCGCGGCGAAATCCAGGTTTTGGGCGTGCAGGCGCTCGGCGATGAAATCCAACAACAGGCGCGGCGCGGGATCGGTCGCCTTCTGTGCCGACAGCCAGCGCGAAAAATCCCGCAGGATGACGGGCACGGGCAGGAGCGTGCCTTCCTTCTTCGGCCACTTGGGCAGGTGCTTGAGCCAATCCTCTTTTGGTTCCACCGCGTTGGCCGCCAGACAATAGGCGAGGAAGTTGACAAAAGTGCTCTTGCCGCTGCCCGGATCGCCGAGCAATACAATTTGTCTCCAGGCAATGGTCGCCATCAAGACGGGCATAGTTTCAACATCATCGGTTACTCCCCCCATCCAGTTATTCGGTTCTTCCCCTTTTTTGGTTTTGCGATGCTTGCCTACTTTGGAGGTGGTATCCAGATCAATATAAACATTCGCCAGCCCCAGCGGCTTTTGCGTCGCGGTCGGGTCCGAGACTCCCACATCCACGCCGCGCAACGGCAGGCTGGATGTGGTCTGCATCAACACGCGGCGGTAGATGGTCAGCGCCTGGGCATCGTTCTTCGGCTGCGCGCCGATATACACCCCGCCCTCGATCAAGATGCCGTTTTGCCCCACCGCTTTGGCCTTTGTCCCCTGCGCCACGGCTCCGCCCCCTTTGACCTTCGCCTTTGATTTCGCGGGCTTGCTGGCTTTCTTGAGTTTGGCAAGTTCCTTTTCCAGTTGCTTGATCTTTTCCTGAAGTTTCTCTGCTTCGCTCATCGCTTGCCTTTCTTCTTGCTTATCTTATGTTCATCCCCCGTTACAATCACATTGTCGTTGGCGTTCCCGCCGATGTACACGCCGCCTTTGCCAATGGCCACAGAATTATCGCCCTGGGCAACGGCGCCATCTCCATCCAGAGTGGCATTGTATGTTTTCCCACCCTTTGCCTTCCCTGCATCCTTCACCAACTGATCCAACTGTTTGGCAAAGGCTTCATCGTTCTCCAGCAGTTTCTTCAACTGATATTTGAAGGCTCCCTGCACATCCTCATCTTCAGGCGCGGCAACTACTTCAGCGGGCAGGGACTGTGTCTCTGGCTTGGCCTCCATCTTCTCCTTGACCGTGTCCCACACTTTGCCCACGGCTTCGGGTAATTCGTCACTGGCTTTCTCGATCATCTTTCCAGCCAGTTTCTTGATCCACGGGGCAAGGATTTTCCAGGCGCTGATTGCAAGAGGGGCAATGGTAACGGGGTCCATGAGGGATTCTCCTTTTGTCAAATTTTTCGCGCGACCCGCCTAACGGCGGGGGGATGACTCTTTGTAGATAATCTCGATTAGCACAAACCAGAGTTCAGAGAATCAGAGCAACAGAGTGCAGAGCATCAGAGACCAGAGTTTAAGAGAGAGCATGGGAGACTACCACGCGAAACCCGAGGTCCCAGTCCCTGAAGACAGGGCCGTACCAGTTACGGCAGGAACAGCGAGCGCTCCAAGATTCATAGAGGAACGAGCCGCCGCGGAGAATGCGGGATGAATTACTGTTCGCGTTTATATCTTCGCGACCATCAGTGGAGTCATAAGGATAGTTGTATTCCTTAATCACTTGATCGCCCTTTTCTTTTCGCAGACGAATTACACTCCGCGTCCACTCCCAAACACTACCGCTCATATCCAACACACCATAAGGGCTGGCACATTCCAAAAAGATTCCGACAGGCGTGGTTTCGCCCAATCCCAATTCGATGGTATTGGCGCGGTAGTTCTCCCACTTACCCCACGGATACTCTCGCTTATCATCCGAGCGCGCAGCCTTTTCCCACTCGGCCTCGCTCGGCAGGGTAATGTTCTTTCCCGTCTTCGCACTCAGCCATTTGCAGTATTCGATGGCATCGTACCAAGTTACCCTTGCTACGGGATGACTTTCCCTGCCTTTGGGCGGGCGCATCTCTTCCCAGCCATCAGGCGCTTTATATTTTGCATCCTGAACAAAGAGCGCATATTGGGCATTGGTGATTGGCACGCGGGCAATCTGAAATTCGGGCAATTCCACTTGATGGAGTTCATCTTCCTCGCCCATCCAGAACTTTCCAGCAGGAATGGTAACCCACTCGGGTTCGCCAAAAGGCGGTCTCCAATAACCCTTTCCAGCCCGTGCCAGCGCTTGCACCAATTCGGCGCGCTGGTCAATCCACGTGCGCAAGCCCCATTTTTTGAAGATGCGCGTGGCAAGGGGTGGCGGAGATTTCAAGGCCTGGTCGAGACGAGTATTGATCTCATTGGAAAGTTCCGCGCCCACGCGATGATCGCCTGCATCCCGCAAACATTCCGATGCCAGCACCAGGTTGTGATACGGCAACGGTTCCTTACGGTGGTCAGCAATGGCACGGATGAGACGAGAAGCGCGTGCTACACTGTCGCCACTCAGATGGCCTGCTTCAAGCAGGATGATCTCCCGCCACCAAGCATCACCGGTAAACCGCAGGGTGTACTCCACATAATCATCCTGTCCAGCCAATGCACGCGCCGCCAGGTATTCCTGAAAGGTCAGGTGGGAAAAGGCATACACGCCCTCGCCACGGGCGGTGAGCAATCCTGTGCGCTCCTCGATCACGCGCTGGAATTTCTCAATGGCCATGCGCCGTTTCTGTGAGTCGGGAACCATGCCGCCAAATTGCTTTTCCAGAAAGGCGAATAACTCCGCCTGGGATACTTCCTTCTGCCCGCGTTCGTGCATCCACAAGGCCAGGGCTTGCAGGGTCAGGCGTTTGTCGCTCACTTCGAAGGGACGATCCTCCAGAATGGACAAAGCGCCCAGGCCGCGGGCTTCGTCCCATTTGCCGAGCAGCACGTCCACGGCCTCGGCATACAGTTCCGCGCGGCGGTCGGGCAATTTCACGCGGTCGCGGTGCACCAGGGCAATCACCGTCAACAGCAGCGGGTTAATGGCCAGGTCACGGATGCGCTCATTGCCGCGAATGGCCGACATCAACTGCCCTGTCTGCGAGGCGGCAAAGGCATCAGCGCTTTCGCCTGGTCCCAGTTGCCCAACGGCCACCAGGCGGTGCCAGTAGGTTAGGAATTGTTCCACGTCGGCGAGGGAAAAGTCACGCACCGTGGTGGTGACGTAATCCCCCGTCAAGCGCGCTGCGCCCGAATAGCCCACCACGCGGCTGGTCACTACAAACCTGCATTTAGGATACGCCAGCGTGAAGGCCTCCACCATACGCGCCACGCGGGCGCGCAGATCAGGGTCGGCTACCTCATCCATCCCGTCCAGTAGAATGATCGCCTGTCCCCTCTGGAAATATGGGTCGAAGAAATCGGGCGGCAGGTCAATGCGAAACCCCTGCATGGCACGGAAGAGGAACTCGAATAGCAGGGCGTGCCCCTCGGTGCCATCATCTTTGGCGCGGTGCTCTTTGATGAACGCCCCGAACTGGCGCAGGTGCAGCAATACGGGCAGGGAACCGGCTTCATCCAATTTCAACTTTGCCGGCACGCCCTTTGTTCCTTCGGCCAGGTCGCGGCCATACAGCAAAGCCAGGTAACGCAGAAGGGTGGTCTTGCCCGAGCCCGGGTCGCCGAGGATGACCATGTGCCGATGCTCGGCCAGCGCCTGGTCCACGGTCACCGAGACGGTCTCGCGCAGGGAGGCGCGCTCCATTTTTTGGCGCGTCCATTCGCCTGGCGCCATGCCCGCCTCCTCCTGCAACCAGCCTTCCTCTGCCTGAATAGTGCGCTGCCCGGTTGTGCGCAATGTGATGTAGATGTGCTCCAGTTCGATATTGACCAGTTTTCCCCCCGAACGAATCCCCTGCAATTGCAAATAACGGTTGTGCGCGATGACGTGTTCGAGATAACGCCCCAGCGCCGTCGCCCGAATCTTTTTGGACATCTTGACGGGCTCGGTTCCAATGATCACGCGCGCCCCCTTCTCGGCATGCACAATGATCGACTCTTGTACCACCGTCCCGCCTTCCCCGACCGCGATCGCTCCATCTCCCTGCGCAATCGCTCCCGACCCGCGCAAGCTGGCCTCCAACTCGGCCTTCTTCTCCAACAGTGGCAGGATGGTCTGCTCCAACGCGGGGCCAGTCAATGCCGCGCGCAAAGACGCGATGGCCTGCTCCACTTTCCGAAGTTCCGCTTCTTCCTTCGTGCGCCTGGGCATGGGGTCCCTCCAACTCGACGGTTTCATGGACTATACAGCATGGAGGGGGAAACGTCAACGCGAAATAATTGTGTTGAAGAATTACAAAAGCCTGGTTGATGGCTCTCCAAATACTCCCACTACAGACATTACGGCTCGGTCTAGTAAGATGCAGTATCGTTCTATATCCACTGTACGCGCATCCACACCTAGCTCCCATGCGCGGACGCGTTCCTGCCCGCGGATATAGACAAAGCGCATAAACTGCCCGGGCGCAACCTTCCTTCCAATGGCGCTTAACTGCATGGCTGAGCGTGCCGCGGAAGAGGAAGCACGGTACTCTTCGACCTCCCTGCTCAGGCTTTGTGTAATTACCAATTCTTCAATCGGGACCTTACCGTTCCTCAAGTCGCGTTTGGCCTGCCCAATAAGCACATGGACGGCTGCCAAATATCCAGGCACGTCATCCAGCGTGCCGGCTTTTGCCAGACAATTCAGGATCTTCAATTGCATTTTCTTCACCCAGAACGGTGTGTCTCGCCGCCGAGCCTCGATGCCGCGATACTTTACACTGCCGTCCTGCATAGTGCCAAAGTAGCGATTGGGCACAGGCACGCGCACATCCTGCCTCGATGGTGGAAAGGCAACCCAACGATAAATGCCATCCAGCGCGATTGCAATGTGGGTCTGTTCCGCAATTGCTTTTAACAAGGGTTCAAAATCCTTCCGATCTTTAGCCCTCTCTTTTTGCACGAAGAGACTGTCCACATACATATGAAGGACAGTGAACCCCATTTCTTCCGCGATCTCTTTTGATTGCAGCATCAATTCCCGACTGAGCGCAGTCACGGCCTCGTGCGATTCAATTTTACCAAAACGGGCATTTTTGTATCCCAGATAGCCAAAACAAACCACTAACAACCACTTGAGCGCCACGGCGCGATATTTTAGAGATGCCAACTCACAGTCGCGTGCATCCAGTTCATTCGCCAATTGCTTGAGGCGGAGACGTTTTTCGAGTAAAGGCTTCAGGGTTTGGGGTAATAATCCGTCGGGGACCCCGTCTTTTCCCATCGTCTCGGGTGAGATGTTGTAATGGACCATGATGCTTGGATACATCGAAGCAAAATCGATTTGAGCGACATCCCGGTGAACGCCGATGATTGGTTGGTAAATCAACCCGCCGCGGTCGGCTCGAATTAATCCCGCCAATGTCTTGCTTCCCTCAGCCTGCTGTTTGTGAAGGGGAACCATGACCCCTGTACGCAGAGCGGTCTGCATTTGCATGGCAGTGATTCCTGCGCCTGGCGATTTGCGCGCCATCTCTTGAACGCCAATGCCTGTCACGCGCGAAAGTTCGAGGAGCCCTTCCAATCCACATTCGTCAAACAGTAAAGCATTCCTTCGGTCAATGTGCCAGCGACCGAACAGATGGCTCTGCGCGCCACGGTAAATCACCTGTCCATAAGCAAAATAACTGTTTGCAGAGTGTGTCTGTATGGTCCGACTCGTGTCGCGGTTGAGATCAACCCGCAGACCCGTTTCCTGGCATAATTTCTCTATGAGTGGTAACAACCATGCGTCTCCGTAAGTGGTGAGAATCAAATCTGGGTCAAAGCGGAGCAGGTCTGACTGTAGGCTGATTAGGAACGGGCGTATCGGTTCCATTCCCACCCAATATTCGCCCCGTACATTTCGGACCCTGAGCCTGGTCGGCTGAGAAAAAGCAGGGTCTACATTGGGAGAAAGTTCCAGAACTCTCAAGGGAATTACCTCAGACGTGATCTGCCAGGGAGTATCCAACTGCTGGATGGACTGAATCCACGTTCCGTCCATAACAACGCGGCACCGCCCCAAAAGGTGAACGCCTGCATGGGAAATGAACCTCAAGGTAGGAGGAATGTCCGCATCGTAGTAATCCAACATTGGAAACTGATTTTGCAGTTCATGAAGCAGGTTTGAATGTTGCATGACCGTGACCGACATCACATCCCGCTCGCCCAGGTACAGATCGCGTTTGCGTGTGCGCGCCAACTGCGCTTTGCCACGGAGGAATATCCAAGCGGCACGCAGCATTTTGAAATCTCCAGCAACGTAGAAAGTTATCGGAAATTCCATACGAAGACATAGACGGGATCCATCCTCTGCAATGATCCATATCACCAATCCGCGTTCGTGATGTTCGTACAGGTCGAAAAGCCAGCCCGTAATTTCATCCATGCTTTTGCTTGAGTTGTTCCAATTCACCCTGTAGGATGGCGATCTCCTTTGCCTGTTCGAGCATAATCGCCAAGAGAATGGACTCGAAAGGCAGGAGCGCGTCGGTTTGACCAATTGCCGTAATGTGCCGACGTGCAGAGGCAAAAATGCCATCGAAGACATACTGATCGCTCTTGCGCAAAGCGCGACGAAAGGCCGAGAAAGACGCTTCTGTCTCGTTGATTAATTGTGTGATGGTTGCAACTGTGCGACCCATGTATAACTCCAAGAATCAAAACAAGCTCATCTGCATCGGTGGTTTGCGCTCTTCTTTACTAAACTCTAGAACTTCGTCGGCTTGCGCACACATCTCCTTTACTAAGAACGACCTTTCCTCGTTAGATGCTGGCGAGAAACTGACAACGACTGGCGCGGAAAAACGCAGCCGTTCGATCTGTTTTAGACAAATTTGTAAAAGCCGTTTAGCTTCTCCCACTTTGACTTGTTCGTCAAAAAAAGTAGAAAGTAGATCAAGGATAATATGCGGCTGAGGAAGGGCGGGAGTTTCCTCCAACAGGCTGACCGTTTGATAGCATGTAAAAGCTCGTCGGACGAAAATGCGATTGGCAATTTGATTCACCAGCACACTTTTACAGCGGATCAAATGCGCGATCCGATAAGCGGCGAAACAGTTGCCACCATCCAGTACAGTGACAGGTCCGCGCAAGGCGGATTCGGCAATTAGTTGTGATATGCCATCTTGCGCATGGCGGGGCGTCATGACAGCGATAAAAGCGCCCTTCACGAGAGATACGGATAGGTTCATCCATGCACAATAACTTGCGATAAGAAAAATAAAAATCCCCTGCTGGGGGATTTATGGGATGAGTATGAATTAACCATGCGGGGGAGGTAGATATGGGCATATGCAGCAACAAACCAGTAAATACAAGAGCTTGCTTATTTCCAAGCGCTGAAATCCCAAGCCTGTAAACTCAATCGCAACTCGGAGCGCGAACGAAGACTGAATTTGATCAGCGCGTTTCTCAAGTGTGTCTTTACCGTCTCAGGAGAAATACCAAGACGAACAGCAATCTGCTTATTGGTATGACCCAAGCAAGCAAGCGCGGCAACATCGCGTTCCCGCGGCGAAAGGGTCTCCCATTTTTTCCACAATTCATCGGAGGAGTAATATTGGGTAAGGCCGGCGGCCAGCAGGTCTTGGATCAATTCGTCTTCAGGACGCCCGTCGTGCTGAGCTAGGGTGGTCAATGTGACTTGCATGCTCTCACTGACCTGATACGTTTTTCGAGGGGCGGATATGGGACGCAAGCCTACCAGCGACAATACTTTGCGCCAGATAGACATG
>Ga0268298_10004530_pt1 | contig 13514 bp, 11 predicted proteins | sample WWTPWeurt_MetaG_FD_194462 | JGI IMG/M metagenome (GOLD analysis project Ga0268298, IMG submission 194462) | Activated sludge microbial communities from WWTP in Nijmegen, Gelderland, Netherland - WWTP Weurt | ecosystem: Engineered > WWTP > Aerobic digester > Activated sludge | place... | reverse complement strand
AGTGCTCGACGCTCGTGAACGGCAAGAACACCAAGAAGACCGAAGCCTATCGCCTGGGGCTCGATGACCGCATCGACGTGCGCGCCTCGAGCGACGGAAAGACCATTGCGCTCGTGCGCCAGCTCGCCGGCGGCGGCGAGGGCGACGGACAAATCGAAACCTACGACCTCGTGCAAAAGCGGCTCGTGAAGCGCTTCCGCGTCACCTCGCCGGGGCACGGTGACCAGGTCGGTGCTCTCGAGTTCGTGGGCCCACTCTTGCTCGTTCAGCAGTGCGACGCGGGCCCCGCCTGCACGGGGCGGCTGTTCGACCCGGCAACGGGCCAAGTGCGCCTCGATGTGCCCGTGAACTTCTACGGCAGCCGATGGTTCGCCCTCGACGAAAAGCAGTGGCTGTTCGTCGATGGCTGGCTCGAAGGCGCGCTCGTGATCGAGGTCGAGAGCGCCCGCGTGGTGAAGAGCTGGAAGAGCGGGCTCGCCGGCCCCGCCGAAGACGCCGGCCGCATCCTGTTCGACGGGAGCGAACTCTTCCTGATCTACTCGGGCTCGGGCGAGAGCCCCGAAGCGTCGACGGCAGCCACGCTGGTTCGCATCGCACTGGGCGAGGCGACGCCGAAGCGCTACGCGGCCCCGGTGTGCTTGGAGTAGCGCGGGCTCGCGCTCACGGGCAGCTCGTGAGCACGAGACTCGGCTCGGGGTAGATGAAGCTCTCTCGGGTCGCGTACAGGAACTGACCGAAGCAACAAGCACTCGCGCGGCGAGCATCCATGAGGTGCGCCGGGACCCTCCGCCGGTGCTTCCCGCGCGCGAAATCCAGGTTTGGCGCGACCCCTCGGGGAAGTGGGCCTTCGAGGCACCGGTGAAGATCGGGGGAAACGCACGGAGCGCATGTCGGGAATTTGCCCACTTCGCGGGGCCATCGATAGGGAGCGGACATGGAGCTCGACCGCTCGCTCTTGCTGACTCTACCCCTGCTCATGTTCGGCTGTGGCCACGACGCCCCGAGCCCCAACCCGAACGAAACCCAGCCACCTGCCGAACCAGCGGCCGCGGAGGGGAAGCCGCCGCCCGCCAAGACCGCTTCGGACAAGACCCCAGGGGACAAGACCGCCAGTCTGGCGAAGAAGAGCGCGCGGAAGCGGGAACCACTCAACGTGATCCTGCTCACGGTGGACGCCCTGCGAGCCGACATGCCGTGGGCCGGATACGGGCGCGACATCGCACCGAATCTCACGCGCTTCGCCCGAGAGAACGTCAGCTTCGACGCTCATCGCTCCGTCACGAGCTTCACGGCTCAGAGCGTGCCGGCGATGTTGAGCGGGCGCTACGCGTCGACGCTCTACCGAAGTGGCTACTTCTTCGCCGGCTACCAGGAAACGAACGAGTTTTTCCCCGAGGTGCTGCAAGCGAAGGGCGTGCGCACCATCGGTGTGCAGTCGCACCTCTACTTCAACCGCGGCAAAGGTCTGAACCAGGGCTTCGACGTGTGGGAGATGGTGCCGGGAATCACCTTCAACGAGCGCAGCGACGACCACGTCACGAGCCCGAAAACCAACGAGCTCTTGATGAAGCACTTGTCGAATCCGGACAACGTGAAGGGGCGCTTCTTCGCGTGGACCCACTACACGGACCCGCACCACAAGTGGATCCGTCACGACGAATCCCCGAACTTCGGCGACAAGGACCGCGACCTCTACGACAACGAAGTCCACTACACCGACCAACACGTCGGGAAGTTCTTGGCCTGGGCCGAGAAGCAACCGTGGTGGGAAAAGACGGCCGTGGTGATCAGCTCCGACCACGGCGAAGCGTTCGGCGAGCACGGCATGATGCAGCACGCGCACGAGCTCTGGGAGGAGCTGGTGCGCGTTCCGCTCTTGATTCGCGTCCCCGGCGTCGAGGCGCGTCGTATCTCGACGCCGCACACGCACCTCGACCTCGCGCCGACGATCCTCGAGCTGATGGGCGAAGAGCCGCTCCAGGGCGCCATGGGAGAGAGCCTCGTGCCCGAGATCGACGGCAAGCCGGGCAGCGAAAAGCCCGTCGTGCTCGAGCTCACGGCCGACAACGTGCAGCCGTCCCGGCGCGCCGTCGTGAGTGGCGACTACAAGCTCCTCAGGTTCGGTGAGGGAAACGGTCCGGAGAAGCTCTTCAACCTGAAGACCGACCCGAGTGAGCAAAAGGACCTCAGCAAGGCCGAGCCCGCGAAGCTCGCCGAGCTCCGGGCCTTGCTCGACAAGAAGTTCGCCGCGCTCCCGCGGGTGCAGCCCCATGGCGGAATGAAGCTGAAGGGCGGAGGCACCGCCGACGGTCCGCTCCGCCCGGAGCTCGCGCAACGTTGAGCCCACGGCCCGGTTTCGATCTGCCCGAGCTCGCTCGGCCGCGCTCGCTGTCGCCGGCCCCCGTGCGGTGATGTAGACTGAACGGCTCGGATGCTCCCTTTCCGCGCCCGCCTGCTCCTCGCACTCTGGCCCCTGGCCGCGAGCTGCAGCGTCGGCGAGATCGACCTCGAGGGCAAAGAGTGCCCGTGCGCTTCCGGCTACACCTGCGACCTGACGACGAATCGCTGCATCGTCGGTAACCCGGCCGGCGGAGGCAGCGGAAACGTCGGCGGAGGGAGCTCGGGCGGCGCCGGCGGGGGCGGCGGAAACTCGCTGTGCGAGCTCGCAGCGGAGAACGAGACCTTGACCCTGAGCTGTCCGCCGAACTCGGTGGTGGTTTCCATCGACTTCGCGAGCTATGGCGATCCGCTCGCCAGCTGCGGCCAGCCCGATCCCGGAAGCTGTCATGCGTCGAGCTCCTCGTCCGTGCTGAGCTGCTACTGTCTCGGCAAGAACACCTGCAGCGTCGGCGCGAACAATGGCGAGTTCGGCGATCCCTGCGAGGGTGTCGGCAAGGCGCTGGCGGTGCGCGCGACGTGTGGTCCGCCGAAAGACGCGGGTTCGTCGGGCGGCTCGCCGGGAAGCTGCAGCGTGGGCACCGGCGGCGCCACGAGCGGCGGCGGGGGCGCGCCCACCGGCGGCGGAGGTTCTCCAGGTGGCGGCGGTACCGTGAGCGGCGGTACCGGCGGCGTTCCCGTGGGTGGCGGCGGCACGACGAGTGGCGGCACCGGCGGCGTCCCCACGGGCGGTGGCGGCACCACGAGCGGCGGTGGCACCGGCGGTGTCCCCACGGGCGGCGGCGGTACGACGGGGGCGAGTGTCGTGTGCGGCGCAAGCGAGTGTTCGGCCGCTTCCCGCTGCTGTATCGGCTCCACCGCGGTGTGTCAGTCACCGACGACGCTCTGCAACGGCGTACCTGTGTTGTGCGACGGTCCGGAAGACTGCGGCACCGGCAAGGTCTGTTGCCTGATGGTGAAGGGAGCGACTCCCAACGCCCTCGAGTGCGTGCCGGGAAGCCAGTGTGAGGCGAAGGCCGTGGTGTGCGGCGCAACGCCGAGCGTTTGCGCGCAGCCACTGCAATGCGCGACGAGTGCGGACTTGCCGCCCTACAAGATCTGCTCGGGCTGAGCGCGCGGGCGTCAGTCCCCGACGGCCTGCAAGAAGCGCTTGCCCGTTTCGCGATCGACGTAGACGAGCGCGTCGACGCCGCCCTCGGTGCCTGTGAGCCAAAGTCGCAGGTAGTCCCGAGCGACCGGAGCGGGCGTCCACCACTCCACGGCCTCGAGCCGCTCCACGAAACCGATGCGTTCGATGGTGTAGAGTCGCTCCTCGATACGCAGCGTCGCACCGACGCGCAGGGCCACGTCGAGCGGAATGGGCTCGGGCAGCACGCGAGTCACGGCGCCGAACCGCGCCGAAGCCAGCGGTCGCAGAGTGCGGACGAGCTCGGCTTGCCGAGACTTCTTCTTCTTGGATTTCTTCGAGCGCTCGAGCCGAGGATCGCCCAGGGCCGGCACCAGCTCGGAGCGGAGCTCGGGACGATGCGCGTCGAGGAGCGAGAGCACTCCCACTGCGTGTTTGCCGATGTCGGCGCCCACCTCGGCCAAGAGCACGGGTAACGACTCGAGCCCCTTTTGCCCCGTGACGCCCCCCGACACGCGGCCGAGCTCGATTTGTCGCGCGAGCGCCCGGATGATGGCAGGCACCTCGAGCCGCAAGCCGATGCTCGGAGCCTCGAGGCGCGTGCGTTCGAGCCGCGAGCAGAGCACCCTGCCGAGCTCTTCTTCACGCCAGATCGGAGACGCCAGATCGAACACCAAAGTCCGTTGCTCGGGCACCTTTTCGTGGCGTGCAATGGCGCGATCGTGCTCGATCACCAGCACGAGCTTCTGGGCCGCCTCCCCCCTGCCAGCGAGCCGCGCCGAAACCCGCGCGACCAAGCCGCGCAGGACGAACAAGAGCGGTTCGATCCCGAACGCGGGCTCATCCCATTCGCTGCGCTCGGCGAGCAAGCTGGGCGGCTGGTACGCCACGAGGGGGCTGTCGTCTTTGCCCATGGCCAAGTCGAGCACGCGATCGGCGTGCTCTCCGAGGCGCGCGGCCGCCGCCGAACGGGGCAGGGCTGCGAGCTCACCCAAGCTCAAGACACCGAGGCGCGCGAGCCAAGCGACGCGCTCGCGGTCGATGGGCAAGGCCGTGATGGGCAAGCGCGCCATGGCCTCGGCGCTCCGCTCCTTGCGCACCACCTGGACCCCGGGCTCACTCGCGTCGCGGCTCGCCTCGCCCCAGCGAGCCAAGGCTTGCGCAAGTCGCGGGCCCGAAGCCACGGCCACGCGCACCACGTGACCGAGACTGCGCACGCGGCTCGAAAGTTCGCTGGCCAACTGGGGCTCACCGCCAAAAAGATGTGCTGCACCCGTCACGTCGACCCACACGGTGTCCGGCGGCTCGAAGGCCACCGTGGCGCCGAACGCCAACGCAGCTTCTGCCACGCGGGACAGAGCAGCACGTAAATCCGAAATCGCGAGCTCACGCACCTCGAGCCGAGCCAAGAGCGCGCAGGCCTCGGCGATGCTCTGACCGGGACGCACGCCGAAACGCCGAGCTTCGGCGTCGACGGCATCGAGCAACGCCGTGGCCTGGAGGGGCTCGCTGGCTTCGCCTTCGACATCGCGCTCCCGGAGCACGACGGCGAAACCCGAGCGCTCCGGCGCTCCAGGGCGTGACTGCTGCACGGCTTGCGCGACGCGCCAGGCTTCGATCGCGAGCTCGAGCGTGAGCTCGGGCAACACGACCGCAGCGATGCGCCGCTCATCCGGCATCGTTCGCAGCCCGCGTGAACCGAGGGAGCTCGCCCGACTTGGCCAGCGGCTTCAACGAGGTGCGGAGCCACGGGATGGTGCGCGGCGACAGAACTCGACCGTGTTTGTCTTTGGCCACTCGCACCCGAAGCTCACTCTCGTTCGGACGCGAGAGCTCGATGCGCTGAGCCACGGGCAACGGCAACGGACGCGCCACGGAGCGATCGGTGACGAGGAGCACGCTGGCAGACGTGCCTTCGACGGCCATGGACAAGCGCCTCACGATGCGCGGCCACGTCCCGAGAGCCACGCCCAGCGAACGCCCGGGAACCCCCATGGTGTCGATGACGACCAAGGCGAACGCGCCGGACTCCACGACGCGCAGGCTCACTCGAGCCAGCGCTTCGAGCGTGGGGCGGAGCACCAGCAGCCGCTCGAGCTCGACCCCCGCCTCGATCACACCGGGTGCATAGAGCGTGGCCGAGGGATCGACGAATGCACACCAGGGAGCGTCCCCACCCCGCTCCCGCCCCTCGAGCTGCGCGGCGCGACAGGCCGAAAGAGCGATGCGAGTGGCCCCGGCCAGGGCCCCTCCGACGCTGAGCTCGACGACGCCTCCTCGGAGCAGCCCCCGATCGGGCAAGAGCTCGTCGAGGGCCTCGAGACCCAGGGCGAGCCCCCCGCGAGCGGCCTCGGCCGGCTGGACACCCGTGTGCAGCAAAGCACGGGGCAAACGCTCGAGAACGTGCTGGGGCAGAGCCATGTACTGAACATACTATCAGCCACGAAAAAGGCAAGCTCCTCGGTCAAGCAATGTCCGCCCTCCAACGCCGCGACAAGTCATGAAAATCCCTCGCGACCGGAGCGCGCGGGGCTATCCTCGCGCGCGATGCCGAAAGCCGCGCACCTCTTCGCCCTGCTCGCACTGGGCTGCGGTGGCGCTCCCCTTCCCGCCGAAAGCCCGACCCCGCCGAGCGAGCCCGACAAGCCGACGGACGCACGTGACCGCAGCGTGTGGTCGGAGTGCTACGCGAGCTTCACACCCACGGGCTCGCCCAAAGCCGACCTGCTGCGCCTCACGCGGTCGTGTGGTCCCACCGGCGGCATGCAGGCCGTGACGCGCGTGCACCTGGGCGAGCAGAGCGAACGAGACCCCGCCGATCGCTACACCTTCTACGTGCCGAAAGCCGGCGCGTGCTACCGGGTCTACGCCGTCGGCGACAAGAACGTGGCCGACCTCGACCTCTTGCTTCGAGGGCCCGACGGTGAAGACGTCAGTGGCGATCTGAGCCACGACGCTTTTCCCGTGACCCCACCCCAAGGCCCCGTCTGCTTCGACGTGCCCGGACTCTACCTGCTCGAGGTCAGCGTGTTCCGCGGCTCGGGCCACTATGCGCTCCAGGTCTGGGGCAACCCCGACGGCCTCGGAGCCAGGTCGAAACCCTGAACGGCGCGCCCGGCGCATGGCGCTCGGCCATTTGCGTACTATGAAACCGTCTGCATGAGCGCGCTCTCCACCGCCGAGAAGCTCGAACGACTCCGGAAGACGGTCCGGGGCTACGGCTCGGTGCTGGTTTGCTTTTCGGGCGGACTCGACAGCGCGCTGGTATTGGCCGTCGCGACGCGCGAGCTCGGCGCGCGAGCGATCGGGATGACGGCAGTGAGCCCGAGCCTACCCGAGCTCGAACGCGAGGCCGCCGAACGCATCGCCCGCGAGCTCGGTGCGAACCATCGATTCGTCCACAGCGACGAGATCGCCCGGCCGGGCTACGTCGCCAACGGACCAGACCGCTGCTTCCACTGCAAGACCGAGCTCTACGAAGTCGCCCTAGTGAAGTGCCAAGAGTGGGGCCTTGCCGAGATTGCCAACGGGACCAACGTCGACGACCTCGGCGACTATCGTCCAGGGCTCGACGCCGCCAAGAACGCCGGGGTGCGAAGTCCGCTGCTCGAGGTCGGCCTGACGAAGCCCGAAGTGCGAGAGGTCGCGCAGCTCCTCGGCGTGAGCATCTGGGACAAGCCCGCGGCTGCCTGTCTGTCGAGCCGCATCCCCTACGGCACCGAGGTCACCCCGGAACGCCTGAGTCAGATCGGCGGTCTCGAGGCCCAGCTCAAAGAGCTCGGCTTTCGCCAGCTCCGGGTGCGCTGGCACGACACCATCGCGCGCATCGAACTCGCCCTCGAGGAGCTCCCCGCCCTGCTCGCTCCGGGCGTCCGCGAGCGCGTCGTCGCCCTCGGCAAGGCTCACGGCTTCACGTACGTGACGGTGGACCTCGGCGGCTATCGGTCCGGCTCGCACAACGAGGTGCTGACCGGACGCTCGCTCCGCCTGGTTTGAGCGCCGAGGCCACGAACCGGGGCCGAGCACGTGGTATCGTCGAGGAAGCGATGCCCATCGCCCTCCGCCGTTCGGTCCTGGTGCTCGCCAGCGTGTGCGTCTGGCCCGCACTCGCGCGCGCCCAAGGGGAGACCGACGTAGCAGCGCAGTTCTTCGAGACGGGGGCGGCGGCGGCCAAGCGCGGCGAATACCGGGTGTGCGCCGAAGCTTTCACCGAAGCGTACAAGCGCGCGCCCCACGGCGCCACGCTTTACAACGCCGCGCTTTGCTGGGACGGCGCCAAAGACCGCGCGCGCGCCGCCAATGACTACGCCCACGCCTTGGAGCTCGGAGGGCTCTCGGACGCGCAGGCGAAGCAAGCGAAGAAGAGCCTCTCGGAGCTGCGGACCGCACTCGGCAAGCTCGAGGTCCGCGAGCCCAAGGGAGCCCGCGCCACCGCCGGCCCCCTCGACCAAGCGACGATCCCGTTCGAGACCTTCGTCGAACCGGGTGACGTCGACCTGAAGCTCGAGGGGCCCGACGGTGAGCTCGTCACCCAGACGTTCAGCGTCGAGGCGGGCCAACACAAGCTCGTGAAGCTCGAGCTCCCCGGCAAGGAAGCCAAAGAGAAGCCCCGCTCGAAGCCCAAAGCGTCGGGCACGCCTGACCCCGATTCGACGAGCGCGGACCTGCAACGTACGGCCGGCTGGATCTTGGTCGGCGCTTCCGTCGCGGCGGCCGGCGTCGGCGTCGGCTACTACGTGAGCGCGCTCGGCTACAAGGACAAGTTCACCGATTCGGGCAACGAAGACGCAGGCGCCCGCGACACGGCCATCGACCACTACAGCGTGGCCCGTGCGCTGTGGATCGGCGCCGGGATCAGCGCTGGGGCCGGCGTTGCGTTGGTGCTCACTGCGCCCAAACGGGCTTCGTCGGCCCGCAGCCGAGGGCGGCTCGAGGTCGCCATCGTGCCGAACGGCGCGTGGGCGCGCTACGGGTTCTGATCGGTCACGGAGGCGTGACGCGCTTCGCGTTCTTGGGCGCGTGACAATAGAGCGCGGGCTCGGTGTTCGGCACGGTCTTCAGGCGCTCCACGAGCTTCAGCGCGTCGTCGAGCTTCGGCACGCTGGCGCCGAGGTAGGTCCACTTTGAACTCGCCTCGGTCACGAGCTCGGCGCCTGGCGTTTCGCTCACCACTCTCGCCGCGGCCTCGATGCGTTCGTCCTTCGGTTTGACGCGACTCGCCACGAGCACGAAAGGCGCTTCACACACGGGAGACGCCGGGTAACGGAGCACGTCCCCCCGCGCCTTCAGCGCGGCTGCTTCGTCGGGCAGCAGCAGCTCGGCGCCGCGCCGTACACCTCTGGCGAGCAGCACCTCGTGCGAGCCCGCGCGAGCCAACACCCAGACCACGTCGCCACCCGCCGCAGCGAGCTCCAGCGGAACCAGCTCCGCGTTTTCGTACTTCGGCAGGTTCATCCGCCGCCACTCGCTGCCCCTGCGCTCGTGAACGGCGTCGGCGGTCGCGAGCCACGACTTGCCCTCCCGGCTCACGGAAATGTCCATGAAGCGCTCGGCTTGCGAGAGTGGGTCCGCCTCGAAACGCTTGCCGTCGAAGTGCTGGAGCAAGCTCCCCCGGCGCGCGAGGAGCCAGACGTCGTCGGCGCTCCTCCCGGCGAGGACGAGCTCGGGGCGCGCGGCCGCATCGCGGGGCTTGTCGATGGCTTGGATCTGGGTCCGCCGAGTCTTCGGATCGTAGCGCTCCACCAGGAAGCGAGCGTCGCCGTCTTCGCACGAAGTGCCTGCGATGAAGGCATGCCCCGATTCGAAGCCCAGCACCGCGCGCGGCGCGGTCAGCGGACTGCCGCCGCTCGGGTCCACGGCTCGCGCCGACAGCGGCGCGCCCCGAAGCTGGGTGCGGCAGTGCTCGTCACCGGCGTCGCTCGCGGTATCGGGCGGAGCCGACGCAGCGTCGCTCGGCTCGCTCGCGGCGTCGACACCGGCGTCTCCGGCTCCCGCGTCGGAAGCCGTCGCGAGACTCTTCGCCCACTCGGTCGGGCTCGGTGCGAAGTCCAGAAAGCCACGGTCGTTCACGATGGCGAGGCGAACGCCGCGCTCGCTGCCGAGGAGCGCGAGCGCGGTGCCTTTGCGGAACGAAGAGATGCCGAGCAGGTGCTCTCCCGGCTCGAACAGACTGACGGCACGCCAGCGTTCCTTCACCCAGCGGTAGGTCGTGAGGGAGAGCGTGGGCGCGCTTTCGTCGCCGATCTCGGAGTGCCCCACGAGCCACGCGCCGTCCGGCCAAAACCCCATGAGCTCGGCCGCTTCTCGCGACGCGCCGGCAGAGAAGTTCGCGCCGAGCCCATTCATCAGCCCGACGTCTTGGTGTAGACCCGCGGCATCGGCGCGATAGAGCAGGCGCCCGGCGCGCACGAACACGCTGTCACCCAGCGCAAACAGGCGCGAGCCTCGGGGCAGCCGCGCGACGACGGCGAGCTCGGCCGGCTCGGCCGCCGGCGACACCGAAGACGCCGAAACGGCGGCGCTCGCCGTGCCCGTCGTGACGGCGGGCGATGGAGCGTCGGGCTTCGAGCAACCCATCGCGAGGAGACTGCATCCCAGGAGGAGACGACGGACCCGCATGTCGTGAGGCAAGAACGCCTGTCGGCTTCCGCTTCGTCCCGCGCGCGGACTCACTGCGACGGCTAGTCCACCGACTGGGTGGCTTTGGGGGTTGCTTTCTTGGCCTTGGGCTTGGCGACCTTCACCAGCTGCCCGAGGAGCTTCTTGGCATCGGCGGTCTTGCCTTCCACGCTCACCACGACGATGACGTCGGCGACCTCGTCGAGCTCGGTCGCAGCGCCCTCCTTTTCTCGCCGGGCCTTGAGCTCGACCGGCGGTGTCATGCTCACGCTGCCGGCCTCGCCGGGGTTTGCGGTCGGACGGACGACCTCGATGTAGCCTTTCATCCCGCCCTTCTCGATATCGAAACGGAATTGCTCGTAGGGTCCGATGACGCCCCCACCGACCCCGGTGCCGTCCTTCACCCAACCGAGCTTCTTCGCCTCGGCGAGCATGAGGAGCCCATCCACGTCGCTCACGGACTTTCCGCCGATGGTTGCTTCGCTCTTCGGCTTTTCGAGCTTGGGTGCGAGCGCAGGCTTCTTCTCGTCGGGCTTGGCGGCCGTCGGCGCTTCGGTCTTGGGCGTTTCGGTCGACGCCGGCGCGACTTCTGCGCTCGGTATCGGCGCCGCCGGCGCAGTGCTCGGACGCGGCGCCGGTGACTCGGCCTCGGGCGCCCCACCGCCGCAAGCCACCGCGACGAACAGAGGAAACCACGTGAAGGTCTTCGGCATGAGCGCCCTTATAAATCAACGCCCATCTGCCACAAGCGTCTCGTCGAGACCGCATCCGGCGGCTCTCCGAGGCCCGGGTTTCCCAGTGCCGGATCCGTGAATGCTCGCGAACGCTCGGGCACCGGAAGATCGAGCCGCCGCGTCCGAAATCTGTCCGCCTGGGCTCGGCACGGTGGCGCTAGGCGCGTAGGCTGGCAGTTCCGGCGACCGGTCTCCGGAAACGAACGCGATAGGACAGACTCGTTGCACTCACTGACACGCTGGCTCGTCGGCAGCTCGCACTCGCTCGGCATGTGCGTTGCGGCCTTGTACGTGAACTTGACACTCCTCTTGGTGTTTCAGTTCGTGCAGCCTGGCTCCTTCGTGCGCATCAGTGACGACGTGGCGGGTGGGGCCTTGCTGGGCGCCGGCTGCGTCGTCCTGACGGCCTACGCTCTCCAGCTCGTCGCCGCCTGGCTCCTCGGGTTCGAGTCGCGCGGTCGCGCGCCCGGGCTGGCGGATGCATCCCTCCACGCAGCGGTGGGGCTGCTCGGGCTCTGGGGGCTCATCGGAAAAGGCTCGTGGGCGCAGCCGGCCCAGCTCCTGGTCCTCGGCTGCGCCGGTGGTGCGGTGGCGATCGCTGGAGTGCTGCACGCGGTGTTCGGGCTGCGGGTAGCCCGTGGCGCCGGAGGGTTCGAGCCCCAGCCAAGTCGCCATGCCCGAAGCCGGAGCCGCGCGCTGCGATCCGGCGTGCTCGTCACCCTGGGAGTGTGCGCGTTCATGGTCGCGCTCCGTGCGGGCAAAGGCACTGAGGTGGCCGTGCTTGGACCGGGGCTCCTCGTCGTCTGCGCGCTGGCCTTCGCGCTATACGCATTCGACCTGCTCGGAGCGTCCAACGCCAGCGAGGGCTGAGCTCCTCGAGCACTCCGGCTCTCGCCGGCCACGCCTCACGTCAGTCGCGCGTCAGCCGAACTGACTGAGTTCCGACTGGCTCGGTGGTGGGCTCTCGCCGCGTCCGTTTGCGTCGAGCCAGACCAATAGGTCGCTGAGCCGGCAAGTCGCCAGCGCGATGCAGGAATCCGCGGCGCCGTAGTAAATCCGAAGGGTCTCCCCGTCGTCCGCCAACGTAGTGCCGCAGGGGAACACCACGTTGCCGACGTCTCCTTCCCGCTCGTACGACTCCTCGGGCGCGAACACCCAGGCGTCGCCGCGCAAGATGCAACGGCTGGGATCGTCCAAGTCGAGCAGAGCGAGCCCCAGCCGATACAGGCACCCCGCCGCGGTCTGGCGCACGCCGTGGTAGATCATGAGCCAGCCGCTCGGCGTCTCGATGAGCGGCGGCGACAGGCCCACCTTGTTCGCGTCCCACCAAGAACCTCGCCGAGCGGGGAGGACCAGGCGGTGGCTGCCCCAGTTGCAGAGGTCCGGGGAGAACGAAATCCAGATGTGCGATCCCGATTCCGTGGTCGGGCGGTGGAGCAGGGCGAAGTTGCCGTCGATTCGCCGTGGGAGCAACGCCGCGTCCTTGTCGTCCGCCTGCATCACCACCCCCATGCGCCGATAGCTGCGGAAATCCTCCGTGAGGGCGAGTGCGACACACGGCCCGCTCTTGCCGTACGCCGTGTAGGCGACGCAATAGGCACCGAGATCCTCTACGTAGGTGATTCGCGGGTCCTCGACGCCCCAGAGCTCCGCGGGGTGGTTCTCGGGGTCGGGGAGGAACTGCGACGTCTCGTCCACGACGAAGTCCGTGAGACCGTCGTCCGAGCGCGCGGCGCACAGGTGCGACTGACCGCGGCGATCCTCCACGCGGCATAGCAGCAGCGTCGTCCCGTCCTTCAATCGCACGGCGCCCGGATTGAAGACGGTGTGAGCGGGATAGGGCCAGTCCGCCGCGGTGAGAACGGGGTTCTGAGGGTGGCGCCGAAAAAGCTCGGCGTAGTGGCGATTGCCTCGAGTCAGGACGGTGCTCCTAGCGGTCCGACGAGCCGAGCCGTCGATTGCTCGACAGCTCGGAGATCCGACAGCGCCATCAAGAATGACAAAGTAGACTCTGCGCCTTGATTCTCGTTGGGACGATCCGCGTGGAGTCCGTCGCGGCAGCCGCCGGTCGTGGCGTCGTACAGCGACACTTTCAGGTGATTTTCTCCTAGAAACCAAGCAAACGCTTGGTGTGCCGTGGAAAGCCAATGCCGATTGCCCGTCAGGCGCCATGCGTTCACGCACGCGGACACCATCGCGCATGCTTCCAGCGGCTGGCAGTCGAACCGCGCCTTTTCCCCACCGCGCGGGAAGAAGCCCATGGAACCGACTGGCGCAAACGTCCCGTCACTGCCACGTTGCTTGCTCTCGAGCCACTCGAGCGCCTCGAGCCCCGCGCTCACCATTGCCCAACTCCCCATGCTGCGCCCGGCAAGGAGCAGCGCTTGCGGCAGGCGTGCGTTGTCGTAGGTGACGTTGTCCTCGAACCAGAGCCATTCGGGGCCGCGCGTTCCCAGATACAAGTCGAACAGCCGCTTGGCCAGCTGGTCTCTCTTCGCCTCGACGGATTCGTTACCGCCAAGTACTCGCAGGTAGTCGTCGATCCCAATCAAAGCGAAAGCCCAAGCGCGGGGACTCGTGAACTCCGGGACACGAGAGAGCGCCGCTTCGAAAAGCTGTCTTGCGAGCTTGGACCCGCT
>Ga0268298_10004529_pt1 | contig 13516 bp, 8 predicted proteins | sample WWTPWeurt_MetaG_FD_194462 | JGI IMG/M metagenome (GOLD analysis project Ga0268298, IMG submission 194462) | Activated sludge microbial communities from WWTP in Nijmegen, Gelderland, Netherland - WWTP Weurt | ecosystem: Engineered > WWTP > Aerobic digester > Activated sludge | place: Netherlands... | reverse complement strand
CCTCCCTTCCTGAATTGGAGACACTTGTCTTTTATCTAAAACTTCCGCTTTCTCATTTTTGGGGCAGGGAGACTAAATCTGATTTGTCTACTCCGATGGCGCAAACCGATACTGCCCGTTTGATTTCATTGCGGCAGCGTATGATCGGCGCGCTTTTACGTCAGGAGCGCAATAAGGTAAATATGTCCATTCGGCATCTTTCAACAGCAAGCGGGATTAAATCAGCACGCCTGACCGCCTATGAAATGGGTGAGCGCCCAATTCCCGTGCCGGAACTTGAAAGCATTCTTGCGGTCATGGGGAGTCGTGTCGAAACATTCTTTGACCAGAATGGGCCGGTTGGCCAGTGGTTAAATAGTCAACGCGCATTGCAAAAATTTGTGGATCTGTCGCCAGATATGCAGAACTTTGTCTGTCAGCCCGTCAATCGCCCGTATCTTGAATTGGCCATGAAACTCAGTGAAATGTCACGCGAAAAACTGCGCTCGGTGGCCGAAGGCTTGTTGGATATTACCCTCTAAAGTAAATCTGAATTGAAAGACCATCATGAAATTCGAACCTGCTCAGATCGCCGCGCAAGGCAAACAAGCCTTCGAGAATAAACAGTTCGACCAGGCGGCTGGTTTGTTCCGTCAAGCCGCCGAGGGATTCAAAGCAGATCACTCAGACCTGATGACTGCTGAAATGATGAATAATTTGAGTGTGGCTTTGCTGCAGGCTGGCAAGGCGCAGGAAGCGTTGGATGCCGCGCTTGGCACGGACCAAACCTTTGCGGGCCTTGGGGATATAAAACGTCAGGGGATGGCTGTCGGGAATCAGGCTGCAGCACTCGATAGCCTGAATCGTCATGATGAAGCCATCGCCGCGTACGAACGATCTGCTGAATTATTTGCGCAGGTGGGGGAGGGTGATCTCCGTTCCATGGTGATGAAATCTGCGGCGGCGATTAAACTCAAAAAAGGCAGTCTCACTGAATCGGCGTTTAAGATGATGGGTTCACTTGATGTAAAGGATAATCCCACTTTTTTTGAGCGCATCTTAAAATTCTTTCTCCGTTTAATTAAATGACCAACGTTAGGGTTCAGATTCGCCGCGCGGTCCTTGAAGATCAACTTCAGATCGCAAATCTTATCCATAATGAAGTTACAAGTCATCGCCATTTGGATTGGCGTATTCCACTTGAATGGATAGGCTCTCCAAATTACTGGGTGATGGAAGAGGATGGACGGCATATTACGGGCGTATTGGCCTGCCCTGAAGACCCTCCACAAGTCGCGTGGATTCGCCTTTTTGCTTATTCTCCACATACGATCCATTCTTTTGACGCACCTGGTCAAAGCCAGACACGCAAACAACCCGAGGCTTGGTCCGCCCTCTGGGAGGCGGCTCGCTGTGAAGTCTTGCGCGCCAATCCACAGGCGCAGATTGCGGCGATCGCGGTCAAGCAATGGTTTCAGGATATTTTATTTTCCAGCGGGTTTGAACTAAACCAAAGTATCATTCTGCTTCAAATGATAAAGGAAACCATGGGATCTTTTCCAACGCCGCAGGGAATACATATCCGTCCCATGCGTGAAGCGGATCTGCCTGCCGTAGTGAACGTGGATTTGGATGCGTTTGGCTGGTTTTGGCATAATACTTTGGATGGTCTAAGCCGCGCGTTTTCCCAGTCTGTCAGCGCCACAATTGCTGAGGAAGATTCGGGGGTGATCGGATACCAACTCACCACAGGGAATTCATTTGGGGCGCACCTCGCCAGGCTTGGAGTAAAGGCGGAAGCGCAGGGCAGGGGGGTGGGTGCTGCTTTGGTGAGCGGCATGATCCAGACGCTCGATTCGCATCAATTAAGTAGGTTGACTGTCAACACACAGTCGGATAACGCGGCCTCCTTATCTCTCTATAAAAAATTGGGGTTTGTCCGAACCGGCGAACAATTTCCTGTATTTGTTTATCCCGTGAATAAAATGGCTGAAGCTGTCAGGTACGAAAGTGTGAATTTAAAATCAAATGGAGGCTGAGATGAAGCATTTTGAAACGACTTGGAAAGCACACGATGGTTTAGATATTTTTGTGCAGGGTTGGGAGCCGACTGTCCTGTCCCCCAAAGCCGTGGTCTGTCTTGTGCATGGGCTGGGTGAACATTCTTCGCGTTATGCGCATGTGGCTGAGGCATTTGGAAAGGAAGGGTTTGTTCTCTTCGGCACAGATTTGCGCGGACATGGTCGTTCCGGCGGTCCGCGCGGACACATTTCCTCCATTGAAGATTTTATGCAGGATATTGATGTTTTACTTGAACAGGCGCGTGTACGATACCCTGGTCTGCCACTCTTTTTATATGGACATAGCCTTGGGGGGATTCAGGTTTTGCATTACGGATTACTTCGCAAGCCTGATGTTAAGGGGGTGATCGCCACCAGTTCCGGCTTGCACACTGCCATTGAAGCTCAAGCGTTAAAGGTGATGATGGCGAAAGTATTGGGGGCGCTTATGCCAAAGGTTGCCATCGCGAGCGGCTTGGATCCAAAGGGCATTTCGCGTGACGTGAAGGTGGTTCAGGCTTACAGCAAAGATCCGCTGGTGCATGATAAGATTTCGCTAGGGTTTGGCAAGGTCATGATCGGTGTGACAAGCTGGACGCTGGCTCACGCGGGGGAATTTTCGCTCCCCTTATTGCTTATGCATGGCAAGGCGGATATGATCGCTTTTCCCACGAGCAGTACGGAATTCGCCGCCCCGCTCAAGGAAAAGTGCACTCTTGTCTTGTGGGAAGACGCCTATCACGAACTTCACAATGAATCCGAGAAAAATGAGGTATTCAAGACCATGACGCTCTGGATGGATGCGCGTTTGCGGGAATAAAAATAAGAACCTGTTAACTCTTTACTGGACAAAAACATGCCCGCATGGGAAAATCTTTTGTCATCATATTTTATCTAGAGGAGAAAGAATGAGTAACGTAAAAGATGTAAGCAAGCGGCAAATTCGCCGCGAGCAAATTCGCCGAAAAGAACAGCGTGGACGTGTGATTGGGATCGCCCTGATCACGATTGGAGCATTGTTTGTTGCCTTCCTTATCATTTGGCCGAATGTCAAACCTGTCACAGGGGTCACTGTTGTTGATCCAAATCCCCGTCCGCAGGCGGATATGAACAGCATGGGCGACCCGAATGCGCCGGTCAAGATCGTTGAATTCTCCGATTATCAATGCCCGTTCTGCGAGAATTTTTCAAAAGATACAGAGCCTGCGCTGGTGGAAAGTTACATTTCGACCGGCAAAGTGCATTTTACCTATCGTTCAACCGGCAACTGGGTCAGTCAGAATATCAATAGCGGCTTGACCGAGTCCGAGGACGCTGCTGAAGCCGCCTATTGCGCGGGTGACCAGGGCAAGTATTGGGAAATGCACGACATGATCTTCGCCAATGTGTTGGGAGAGGATGTGGGTTCCTTTACCGATCGCCGCTTGAGCCTCATTGCTGAAAAGACCGGCCTGGATTTAAATCAATACGAAGAATGTTATTCAAGTAATAAGTATCGGGACGCCGTTATTAAGGATGGTCAGGATGCGCTCGCCGCAGGTGTGAGCGGAACCCCGTCATTTTTGATGACCTATATTGATGCCAGCGGCAAGGAAGTCAGTGAATTGATCGAGGGCGCGCAGCCTTTTAGCGTCTTCCAGGAAAAAATAGAAGCTGCTTTGGCCGCGGCCGCTCCCCAGTAATATTGGCCTGATCGGTACGCAATCAAAAAAGGACACGGCGTTTTGCGGTGTCCTTTTTTTGATCCTTCCCTTCAGAATTTTTGTTATTTGCGATCCAATGCCCGGAATCGATGGATGAAATACACCGCCAGTGAAAACAACAACAGTGCATTTGCCTGGTGGGTCAATGCTATGACAATGTTAACATAGGAGAGAATTGTTAAAACCCCAAGCGTGATCTGCAGAACAACTATGCCAATTAACCAGCGCATCCCCTTCTGTATATCCTGCGGGTAATTCTGATTCTTGATGAAATAATACACAAGCGGCACGGCAATCAATCCCAGCCAGGCCAGCCAGCGGTGAATGAATACAATGGTCTGGGGAGTTTCAAACAGATCGATCCATGTGTTGAATAGATTTGGAGGGATCCATTTTCCGAACATAAGCGGCCAGCTATCCGAAACATGGCCTGCCTTTAGCCCTGCTGTCATACCTCCATAGCTGATCTGAATAACGAGCAGAACCATTGAAAAAACTGCTAATTTTGACGGCAAAGACCATTTCTGCTTTTTGTTGGTGTCGGGGAATCCGTATTTGTGACCCAGTGCGGTCCACAGGCTGAAACCAAGCAGCGTTATCGCCAGGAGCAGGTGGGTGGTTAATGAAAAATGACTGACAGCCGGTCGGTCGACCAATCCGCTCGAGACCATGATCCATCCCATGAGTGCCTGACTGATGAAAAGTAATCCCATCACAAAGTAAATCCCAAACTCCTTCAATGGAATGGTTTTCTTTAGCAGAAAATAGAAAACCGGGATGGCATAGACTAACCCGGCAAGACGGGCAACGATTCGATGGAACCATTCCATGTAGAAGATGAACTTGTACTCAGGTAATGTCATGCTAGTGTTGATCTTCAGGTATTCTGGTGAGAGTTGATATTTGGCGAATTCCTCTTCCCAGGCATGCTGCCCGATGGGCGGCATGACTCCGCTGATGGGATTCCACTCCACGATGGACAGACCAGAACGTGTGAGCCGGACAAATCCCCCAAAGACGACAAGAAACGCCACAATGAATGCGAAAATTAACAACCATTTCATCACGGCGTTGTTTACAGTTTTTGGCATATTGTTTCTCCGAATTTAAGGCCGGTTGGAATTATAGCATGTGTATCTATTGTGGCTTGGAAACTTCTAAAAAGGAACAGAATCAGGGATGAGCTTTGCGCGAACGGGTAAAAGAAAATGCCCATCGTTGACTGGATGGGCACTCGGTTTATCTTTTAGAAACTAACTGTTTTGCATTTGGGTCAACAATTGACGATACTCATTCACGGTGGGAGGATTCATCAAGATGATCTGGTTGATCACCTCCAATGCCTGTTTTTTATTTCCGGATTGCATCAGGGCTTCACCCAGAATATCGAGCATGGAGATGGCTTCTTCGGTGCGGCCGGAATGATGAAGTTGGGCGGCTAGCGCGCGCTTTAGGAGCGATTGTTCGCTATGGTCTCTGATCAGATCTTCTATGAAGGCGATCGCGATATTATTCTTGCCCGAACTTTCAAGGTGGCTGATGTAATTTTCCAATTCGTTCATGGCTTTTTCGGGTTGAGCCATGCGCAAGTTGAGATCGACCAGCTGCCTTCGGACAGCGTCATCGTCTGGTTCGAGTGTGCGGATCTGTTCGAAAACGCGCAAAGCTTGTTTCCAATCCAGTCTCTGCAGGTCAATATCGGCCATGCGCTGCAGGATATGCGCGTTCCAATTGCGGTTGGCGTTCCCCTGTTGCACCAGACGTAGCGCGGTGGTGTATGTTTTGCGGGCCAGGTCCAATTCAGCGAGGCGATTAAAGATGCCGGCCAGTTCAAGATATTCGTGAACTGCATCATCTGTTTGTCCGCGTGCGATCAGCTGATCGATGAGGCGATTGTGCGCTCCGATATCCATCGGAGAAAGCTGAATGATGCGGCGCAGTAGCTTTGTCGCTTGCAATACTTCGCCGCGTACGCTGTATGAATGTGACACGACGCTGAATTTTGAGATCGCATCTGCATGACGACCTTCCTGTTCCAGTAATTCGCCCATGAGCGTGTGTAGCGGCAGATATGTCGGCGCGTGTTGAATGGCGTCGTAGGCTTCATCCATGGCGACACGTAAAATCCCCATGCGCGCCAGCTGGTTGATTCGATTCATGGATTCGATCACTGAACTGGACTGCGCTTGCAGGATCACATCTGCAAGTGTGGAGACCATTTCGCCATCCACTTTGGGCATTTGTTCGCGTGTCTTGTGGAGTTGTTCCCGCCAGTCGGGGCGCATGAGCAGACCGTTGATGTTGTCACATACTTTGCGCAGAATAGTTTCATCCTGCTGACTTTGTTGTGCTTCGATCAGGGGTTCGTATTGCTGGCGGATCTCATCCGCCTTGTCAGCGGGAACGGTCATCGAATCAGCCAGCTTCAACGCTTCGAGATATTCGATCGCCGCTTCGGAAAAACGGGATTTTTTTACAAGCAGTTTCCCCAAAAGCAGGCGCGTGCCCAGCCCGTAATCGTTATGTTTAATGGAGTTTTGTAAAAATCTTTGCGCGCTCTCTAGACGATCGCCTTTATAGCGCAATAGGCCAAGCGTGTAATACAGGGATGGATGTTTAAATCCCGCTTCCAACGCGGCTTCCATTTCTTCCGCGGCAAGGGACTCGTTGCCTTTGCTTTGGGCGTCAATGGTCTGACTCAGATGCAGAACGACTTTTGTTTGTTCAGATTGCTGCATCGAAAGCTTGCCAGTGCCTTTTATGATGGAGGAAAGGCCGCGGCGTTCCTGGGCGGATGGGCTGTCATCCGAATATTCGAAGAGGAGCTCTGCCAGTTGAGTCAATGCTTTTTGTCTCGCCTCAGCGATCGGGTCCAGCCCAGATGCGGGCCGCGCATCAGCGGGCAGCTGTAAATTTTTCACCTGAGCCATGCGGATCGGGCCAGTTCCGCCTTTGCCGCGCAAGGGCTTGGGGAGCAATTGTCCCGTTTTTAGCAATGTCAGCGCCTGTCTTGCTTCTGCGCTGTTTGGGGAAAGGGAAAGGGCTTTATCCACCATCTCTTTTGATTTTTCGGCATTGCCGGCGCGTTGAATGATACTGGCAATTGCCAGATATTCAACGACGGCTTGCTGGGTGTGGCCAAGCCGTTCATGGACTTGGGCAAGACGTGAGTGTGCGATGGCGTGTTCAGGATTTAAATTGGTGATGCGCACCCAATTCTCAAGCGCCTTATCTGTGTCGCGTTGTTTGAGAAAGAGATCCCCGGCGCGCAGGGCCGCGTCCATGGCTGTTTTCAGGTCGCCAAGGCGCTCGGAAAGTTGGGCGATCTTTTCCATTGGCACCGGATCGTCAGTTGTGATGTGTGACACTGTCTTGTAAATTACCAGGGCATCTTCAATCCGGCCAAGTTGATATAGACCAAGCCCAAGGCTGTTCAAGGCTTTGGGATGGTCGGGGAATTCCTCCAATGCGTGACGATACGCGGCACAGGCTTTATCCCATTCCCGATCCCAGGCCGCAGAATGGCCGTCATTCATTGCTTTTTGAAAAACATCTTCTCGTCCGGGCATATTGTCGAGTCCACTTTCGCTGATGCGGTGATTTATGGTTTATTCTGCAATTATAACCTTGTATGAAAGTAGATGGTCTGCCTATGACTTAAGTACGGTCATCCCGCCCCAGCTTATGCCCGCTCTGGCTTCCGTTTCGAGGGGGATACTCATCGGGTAGGCATTTGCCATGGTTTCCTGAACGACCCGCGCGGTCTTTTGCATTTCATTTTCTGGACATTCCAGCACGAGTTCGTCATGAACTTGTAAAAGCATTTTGCCACTCAAGCCGGCAGCCTTTAATGCGGATGGGATCTTCAACATGGCGAGTTTCATAATATCCGCCGCGGTGCCTTGAATGGGAGCATTGATGGCTTCGCGTTCTTCGCGGTTCTTCATCTGGACATTGATCTTGCTTTGCAGCGCCGGGAAATATCGTTTGCGTCCAAGCAGGGTTTCCACATAACCGATCTCTGCAGCCCGCCTTCTCATGCCATCGAGATATTTCTTGACGCCCGGGAACTTTGTAAAATATGCTTTAACGAAAGCGTCTGCTTCTGCCAGTGTTAATTCAGTAGAGCGGGTGAGCCCGAATGCCGACCTGCCGTAGCTCAGCCCAAAGTTGATGGCTTTCGCGTGGCGGCGCATCTCCTTGGTCACCTGATCCAATTCAATATCATAGATCGCGGCGGCGGTTGTAGCGTGGATATCTTCGCCCGCGCGGAAGGCTTTTAACATGGCTTCATCCTCCGCCATGTGAGCCACAATGCGCAGTTCAATTTGTGAATAGTCCACCGAAAGCAGCACATTGCCTTGGTCGGCGATAAATCCATTGCGCACCCGTCTTCCTGTTTCAGTGCGGATGGGAATATTTTGCAGGTTTGGATTATTCGATGAAAGGCGACCGGTCACGGCTCCGATCTGACTGTACGAGGTGTGTACGCGGCCGGTGTTTGAATCCACCACTGCCGGCAGGGCATCCACATAGGTTGATTTGAGTTTGGCTAGTTCTCTGTTTTCGAGGATCCATTCCAGGATCGGATGCTTGTCCCTCAACATTTCCAGTACATCCGCTGATGTTGAATAAAAACCCGTTGCGGTCTTGCGGCCCTTGTCCGGCGGCTCAAGACGCAAATGATTGAACAGCACATCCGAAAGCTGCTGAGGGGAATTGATATTGAAAGCCTTGCCGGCCAGTTGATAAATTTCCTTTTCGATCTCTGCCAAACGAATCGCCAGTTCTACAGACATTTCAGCGAAGAATTTGGTGTCGATCAAAGCTCCCGTCATCTCCATATCTGCCAGCACAGGTGTGAGCGGCAGGTCTATTTCCGCAAGTAGATTTATGCCGTTCACTCTTTCCAATTCTTTTTGCATGATGGGCATCAGGCGCAGTGTTCTCTCCGCATCTGCCCCGGCATACGGCGCGACGGACTCAATGGAAACATCCGCCATGCTGATCTGCTTCTTGCCTTTGCCGATCAGTTCTTCGATATGAGTCATCTCTTCGCCGAGACGGGCGAATGCGAGATTCTTTAAACCAAGGTTGCGCGAAGACGGGTCAACAATGAATTCGGCCAGCATCGTGTCAAAGGTTAATGGTGTGATCGTGAGTCCATGGCGCGCGAGGATGATGTAATCATATTTCGCGTTGTGTGCCACCTTGCCGATCTTTTTATCCGTCATGGACGGTGTTAGCGCGGCAAGCACATCTTTAACGGGCAGGTTATTTCCTGATGTATGACCGACGGGAATGTAATACGCATATCCTTCTTCGATCGCCAGCGAGATGCCAACCATCTCAGCTTGCATTTCTTCCGTGGAGGTTGTTTCCGTATCAAATGAAATAATGCTTGCCTTTGCCAGTGCTGCAGTCAACTCTTTTAGCTTGTCTGATGTATCTACAATGGTGACTTCGATGTTCGATGCCTGGAGCGTGGCGGCATGTACAACCTGAGGTTCGTTCACGAACATGGATAACTGTCCGCTTTTTGTCTTCGTAGATTTAACTGCAATTTCGGATGGAACAGAAGAGACAGCAATTCCTCCGCTAATGGCCGGGACTTTGGCCAGCAGTGTGCGGAATTCCATTTCGGTGAAAAATACCTCGAGCGCAGACGGGTCAAAGGAAGTGATTTTTGCGTGTTCGAGATCAAGGTCAATTTTCAAGTCCGTGTGGATCCGCGCAAGCTCATAGCTCATATATGCGGATTCCCTGCTCGACTCGAGTTTGCCTCTCCAGCGGTTTTCCACCTGATCAAGGTTGGCATAGACCGCGTCGAGTGTGCCGAATTTTTCAAGCAGGGTGATCGCGGTCTTTTCCCCCACGCCTTTGACGCCGGGAATATTATCGGATGTATCTCCGACGATGGCTTTGTAATCCACTACCTGATCTGCGCGGACGCCTAATTTCTTGATTACATCCGCATCTGTGATGTAGGTCTGGTCATCTCCTGCGAGATAGACTGAGGTGCGTTCATTGACAAGCTGCAGGAGGTCTCTGTCACCAGTGATGATCTTTACACCCAGACCCTGTTCGGCGGCGATCCTCGCAGCGGAACCAAGTACATCGTCCGCTTCAAAGCCTTCCTTTTCAAGGCGTGGAATGTTGAATGCATCCACCATTTGACGGATACGCTCGATCTGCGGGCGGAGATCATCCGGCATTTTTTCGCGTGTTCCCTTATATTCAGGAAATATTTCATCGCGAAAGGTTTTCCCCACATCGAAAGCCACAGCAAGGTATTCTGGTTTTTCCTGTTCCAAAATGCGAACCAGTTCGCGCGCAAAGCCATAGATCCCCGCAGTGGGTTCACCTTTGGAGTTTTGCCAACGCTGGCTGCCTGCGCCTGCGGTCAGGGCAAAATACATACGATAGGCAAGAGCATGTCCGTCAATTAAGTAAAGTGTAGGTGGCATAATGGTTTATCGACTTCCAACTTAGGAATAAATAAAGCGCAGAGTTGATTATACTCTGCGCTTTTTCCGTTTTTGCTTTAGTTGCGTACGCGTTGGGGGGGGGATGCTTCCTGACCCTGCCGCATGCGGGTTTGATGGATATAGTCTCGAACCAGTTGTGTCGGGTGGGGTTGTGTGCCGCTCATAATGAGATAGCCGGGCGCCCAAAAATCGCCGGACGGATTCTCCCTCTTTAAGCGGATGATTTCGCTGAAGATTTTTTCAGAAGTTTGCTGGCGCATAATGCGCATGAGGTAGCCGGGTGATGTGTTGGGTTGAACGTTCGCGACCCATTGCAAATACTCGGGCCGTACCGCGAGATACTCCAGTCGCCAGCCGAAGGCAATGCAAATGTTCGGAAGCCACTCGCCCAATCGTTCCGCCAGATCACCGGTAATGTAATGCGCGGAAAAACGCGGTATCAATAAACACGCGTAATTGATGTGATACATCCCGGCTGTGGCGGGCTCGACCACAAGTTTACGAACAGCCTCTGTGGTCGGGCTCTCGCGTGTAACCTCCAGACTGCCGGGAACAGGTCTTGCAACTGGGGTTTCCGGACGCTGTTTGGGCTGCGAGGGTGTTTCGTTAAATGATGTTGGCGATTGGATGGTCTGATCTGGAATTTGAGACTGATCCTTAGTGATCAGTTGGCTCAATGGGATGGAAGGGGATGCTTCGCGGTTGAATACCGATGCGTTTGAAAGCTGGGAAGCAACGCGCGTTTCGTTGGGGTCGATTTTTTCCTGCTTGCGCGCAGACGCAGGCTGTGGATTTGGACTTGGTACGTTGGTGAGGATCTGTGAAATGGAGGCGATATTGAGAGAATCATCGCCGCTTCCATCATCATCTTCCGGATTGCCGGATCGGTCGATCGCAGGCTTGATTGGAGAAGGGGTGGCCTGTTTTTGGGCTTCTGGACGATCTGAACTAAAATCGCTAACGAGTTGGTTGGCCTGTCCGCGAATGGTGCTAAAGGGTGTCTCAGCTTCAAAAACAAGGGCCAGCACGGTGTCGGTCGTCAGGCGGGTGGCGTACAACATGTGCTCGGCTTTCGTGCTTTCAAGGCGGATGAAACGCAGCAGGTCAGAGCCTTTTTGTCCATCCCAATTGCGGGTGACGGTTTGGGCAACTTCTTTTGCGGCATCTTGTGAAAGTCCGCCGGCATAAGCCCACAGATCGTTCTTGCGGGTGATCAATGCCGCCTGAGCGGATGATCCCAAGGTAATGCGGGTGAGGTGCTGCGCAGCCTTGGTGACATCGTTTAACCAGGGGGTTGTGGTGTCCACATTTTGTGAAGCGGGCGTCGGTTGTGGTTGACTGATTGCATTCATAAAATTTGCCATTTTAAAGGGTTTGCGAACGAGTATCCAGGGACGTAAGGTATCAAAAAGCGGGACCGATGCGCCGTCATCACAAAGGATGACTATATTAATGCCTGCACGAATGGTGCGGAGTGCTGTGGCTGTCTCGTGCACCATTTCTCCGCCAAGCGCCATATCGAGCAAAGCCAGCGGAACACCAATTTCATCTGCGCGCACCACGGCGGATGACTTGTTTGTTTCCACATGCACGCGATAAATGCCCGTCTCTTCCAGTGAGCGACGGATCGTTTCTCCAAGACTGGATGAAGGCGTAATTACAAGCACATCCGCAGGCATTTGATTTCAGTTTATCACTGATAACAGGCAGAATCAAGATGGATAAATGGGTCATTTATGGGGGAATTCAATTTGAAGCGGTTTTCTGCCCGCGAACACCATACTCTCCCTGAAAGTCCTTGATACCTACAATAGGGCCGCACAATAAAGTAGAGGCGGAGCATTGCTCCGCCTCTACAAGAATTACGACAATCCAACTTCTTTGTTGAACTCGACGATCAACTCGTCAATTTCATCGGCCTGCTTTTGGACATCGGTCCAGTAGTTTGGCGCGTACCATTGTTCTTGAATTTCCGAGTAGGATTTGCCTTGCTGTTCGACCCAGGTGTAGTATTTCAAGTTGTGGACGCGGCGGCGTTCAGGATACGTCAGCTCAAGCATGTTATCCGTGGATTGCCCATGCAGGTAGCGGGCGAAATCGCCAGCGGCGTCTTTTTCACTGTACTGGCCGAATTCCTGATGCATTTCATGCATACGAGAGCGATAGAGTTCCATCGAGTCGGTCAGCATGGTGATCATTACGTCGTTTTCATCCATCTCATAGTATTTGGCTACCTTGATGCAGGAAAGCACATTGGCGATGCCGGAGAAGCCGAGCAGTTCAAGGTTGGCGATGGTGGATTCGGGAACGCCTTTTTCCACGAGATAGGCGCGTCCGTTCTCTTCGTTGAAGAGGCGGGCAATGTTGACGACTGCGTTGTCGTCAATGGCGGTCACAAAATCCGTATTTTTCACATTGTGTACCCAGGGTACATGCTTGTCGCCGATGCCTTCGATACGATGCGCACCGAAACCATTTTCCAAAAGGGTTGGGCATTGCAATGCTTCGCTGGCGATGATCTTGCTTTCGGGGAAGATCTGCTTGAGATAGTCACCGCTGGCGATGGTGCCGCCTGAACCAGTTGCAGATGCCACACCGCGGAAGCGGTCATTGGGTCCCATGACATGTTTGAGCGCTTCTTCCATCGCGTGGCCTGTCACTTCGTAGTGCCAGAGATAATTGCCGAATTCTTCGAACTGGTTGAAGATCATCAGGTCTTGACCTGACTTCTTCAATTCCCAGCATTTGTCAAAAATTTCTTTTACATTGGATTCAGAACCAGGGGTCTTGATCGTTTCGCCCGCTACTTTTTCCAGCCATTCGAATCTTTCCTTCGACATGCCTTCGGGCAAAATGGCGATTGATTCACATCCAAGCAAAGCGGAGTCATACGCGCCGCCGCGGCAGTAATTACCAGTGGACGGCCAGACTGCTTTTTGGGTGGTCGGGTCAAACTGACCTGTGACCAGTCTCGGTACGAGGCAGCTAAATGCGGCGCCGACTTTATGCGCGCCCGTTGGGAACCATTTGCCAACGACGACAATGATGCGCGCCTTGACTCCTGTCAGCGAAGACGGAAGCTCAACGAAGTTGACTCCGCCAAAGGTCCCGCCTGATGCGGTGGGTTGATTGTGCCAGTTGATGCGGAACAGATTCCGCGGGTGAATGTCCCACAGTCCGATGCTCTTCAATTCCTCCTTGACTTTGGCGGGAATCTTGGAAGGATCTTTCATTTGGGCATAGGTGGGGATGATGATGTTGCGCTCTTTTGCGCGCTGAATGGCGC
>Ga0268298_10004528_pt1 | contig 13517 bp, 13 predicted proteins | sample WWTPWeurt_MetaG_FD_194462 | JGI IMG/M metagenome (GOLD analysis project Ga0268298, IMG submission 194462) | Activated sludge microbial communities from WWTP in Nijmegen, Gelderland, Netherland - WWTP Weurt | ecosystem: Engineered > WWTP > Aerobic digester > Activated sludge | place... | reverse complement strand
GCCTGGTTTCGCCCAAACTGTTGGAAGAGGTGGAGCAGCTCGAACCGGTGAAACTTTTGCGCAAGGGCGATAATGCCGCTGCCCTGGCCGCCGCCAAAGCACTGGCAGCCAAGAAGCCCGAGGATGTGCGGGCCCTTATGGCCTGCGCCAAGGTGCTCATTGAAGCGGGCAGTAAAGCCGACAAGGAAAACGGTCTCAACCTGATCGGCAAGGCTTGCGAATTAGTTACTTACAGCCCTCTTTTGCAGCTTGAATATGCCAGAGACCTAAATCTCCTCAATCGCGACGACGACGCTGTTGCCGCCTATGAAAAAATCGTGCGACGTTTTCCTGATGCGGCCATGCAAGCGAAAAAGGAAGTGGCCGATCTCTATCTCAAGACCAATCGCTCTGCTGATGCCGTCAAGACTTTGACCGAACTGATTGCCAGTGATCCCAAAGATCCGTCCTTTGAGAGGAAATTGGGTCTGGCTCTCGCTCAAGATGGTAAGCAGCAGGAAGGGTTTGAGGAATTTCGCAAAGGTTTCACCAAAGAACAAGACGTGCTTGGTTATCCTTACGCTGTGCATGATCTGGTCTCTAAGCATGCCGGTCTTGTGGAGGCGGCTCTCAGTGAGACTGAGAAGAAAGTGGCTAAGAATCCCAATGATTTGCAAGGCATGCTCACCCTGGCCAGGCTTTATATCGGCACCAATAAGTTGAAGGAAGCCCGTGACACCCTCGAGAAAGCTCGTAAGTTGCAGGAATTGAACCCTGACTTGCACGAGATCATGGCGGAAGTGATGTGCAGGCAGAATCAGTCTACATCAGGGTTTGATGAATTCCGTATGGCTGTGTCCAACCTGCATTTGAAAGACTAGCCGGTTATTGGCGCTGTTTTTCAATTCTCGCCAGTTCGCTATACAACTCGCGCTCTTTCTCCGAAATTTCCGTCGGTATGACGATCTTGGTTCGCACCAGTTGATCGCCGGCTACGCCGCCGTCTCGGCTCGGTAAACCCTTTCCTTTCAACCTCAGCAGGCGACCGCTCTGGGTGCCCGCCGGTATTTTGATTTTTACCGGACCTTCGATGGTTGTCACCACAGCCTCTGAGCCTACCACGGCTTGTGCCGGACTGACCGGCAATTCGCAGACGAGATTGTCACCGTCGATGGTGAAGTAAGGATGTGGTTTCACCTTAATGCGCAGGTAGAGATCGCCCTTGACTGTGCTACCGCCGGCAGTGGCACCTTCGCCGGGTACCCGTACTTTTTTCCCTGGTCTCAGTCCGGCCGGGATCTTGACTTCGATGGTGCGAGGTTTGCCTCCCGGTGCGCTCAGTTGCAAGGTGCGTTTGGCGCCTCTGGCCAGTTCTTCCAGGGTCAATTCCACGTCCGCTTCCTGATCGAGCACCTGTCTTCTGGTCGTACCGCCATGGGCTTTCTGTTGTTGGGGTGAGCCGAAGGTCTGACCAAAGAGCATGTCGAAGAAATCGGAGAACGACTTATTGTTGTGCAGGTCGCCCAGATTTCCGAAGTCGAATGAGAAGCCGCTGTCGGGCGGTGGTCTGAAGTTGTCGCCACTCTTCCAGTTGGCGCCAAGTTGGTCATAGCGGCTGCGCTTTTCCGGGTCTTTGAGAACCTCGTAGGCTTCGTTTATTTCCTTGATGCGCTCTTCTGCTTTTGGATCGTTTTTGTTGGCATCCGGATGGTATTTCCTGGCCATCTTGCGATAGGCTGCCTTGATATCATCGGCGCCGGCTTTACGTTCCACACCCAGTATTTCGTAGTAGTCCTTGAACTTGACCATTCAGACCTGTCTTTCAGTACGGAAGCTAAGTGTAATTCTATAACTAATAGCATGAATAGGCCGGCAAGCAGCAATCAAGAGACTCGATTCAAGCAAGAGTGCATGGATTGAGACCGGTGCGGCTCAGTAGGAAACTACAGGCTCTTTGAGGACCGCTATCTTGGTTGTGCCGGCAAGGAAAGTCAAGGCGTCGGTGTGTTCTGCGGCCCGGTGGGAGGAGATGGTTATTCGCACCGGTGCGCCCACCAGGGGCACCGAACTGACGAAGGGGACTGAGCCCAGATTGAGGAAGGGACCAATGTCGTAAGTGGCTCTCACCTGAAACTCGTAGATCTTATTGGTAGGGTCGGGGGTGACGGTGACGGCGGTGTTGGGACCGTATTGGGTGGAAACTTTGGTGGTCAGGTCTGTTTCAGTGATGAAGAGGTCGCAGCCGCAGCCGTTGAAACCGCCTACCGGTGCTAACTTGGCAAATTGGCCGATGCCCGATGATTTCGTCTGGTTGGCTGAATTGCTCATCTCTTGCAGGGCCTGAGCGTAGGTTGAAGAGTTGGAAGCTTGCACGGCGCTGTTCTGCGCTAGAAAGGCCAGTGAGGCGTAGCCGGTGGCGAAGCTCAAGAGGTTGATGAAGGGCAGCATTATGACCAGGATGAAAATCATGAAAGCCGGTGCAAATTCAGCCATTTGAGCCGATGCGCCGATGTTCCTTCGTCTGCCCTGTGCAAGTATTCTTCTTAAACTGACCATTTCCCATCCCCCAGCGCCTGTTCAAGTTCTACCACGGTGGAGCCTAAACTATGTATATAGTCCCAAAATTCGCTGTCCGACCCTTATTTGCTGGTGCCGGGGTGCAGGTGAGTCAGCTTCTCGGATAAATATTTTGCGAATTGTTGTGAGAATTGCCCAAAGGTGGAATAATCGAATTAGCTTTGGTTAATCTTGTGCCGGGCATGCGCTCGTCAGTTTGGGGCGTCTCTCGCTAGTGCTTCTACTCTGCTTTCAGGTTTTGCTTATGCCGGGTCAGGTAATGTTTTCATACTCATCAAATCGCTTCAGGCCGCGGGGACAGTCATCGGTTGAACTGGTGGCCGGTCTTATCATCCTCGTTCCCATTGTTTTAGTACTCTTCGACCTGGCTGTGATTGTGCTTGGTGTGCAAATCAACGACTCCACCTGTCGAGAGGCGGCCCGTGTCGCTTCCATCGGTGATCCCACCGATTGCGACAAGCGTGCCCGGGCGGTGGTAGCAAGAGCCAATGCCCAGGGTAGCTCGATGCTTTCTAATTTCCAGATGTTCAGTTGCACCAGCACCGTTACGCCCGCCCAGGTTAATGCCATGAAGCTCAATTTCGGCGGTCCGGTAAGCGGTACGGTGACCGTCGTCACCCGGGTGGACATACATCCCTTTGTGGTGCACTATGCCTACTCCGGTGGTGCTCCCATCACCTTCCAGGCCACCCAGACCTATCCCTTCACCTATGTGGTGCCGAACACCGCCGGTGGACCATAGCCAGCATTTTTACCGTTGACAGGCACGGATAGGAAAACGGGCGGTCTATGACCGCCCGTTTTCATTAATCTGGTTGGTTGTGATTCGGCCTCAGGCCAGAAGAACTTTGGAGAGTTCTTGCAGGGTGGTCAGGTCGATTTTGACGCCGGGACCCATGGTGGTGCTTACATAAATGGACTTGATGTAGGCGCCTTTAACGGAAGCCGGTTTCACTTTCTGAACTTGCTCAACGGCTGCCGCCATGTTCTTCAACAGTCTGGCATCGTCGAAGGAGAGCTTACCGATAGCCATCTGCACAACGCCGCCGTCTTTTTCAGCGCGGAAGGAAACCTTACCGGCTTTCAATTCTTTGATGGTCTTGCCGACGTCAAAGGTGACTGTGCCGTCTTTCGGGTTAGGCATCAGACCTTTCGGTCCGAGGATTTTACCCATTTTGGAGAGCATGGCCATGGCATCGGGAGTTGCTACCAGTTTGTCGAAGTCCAAGAAGCCGCCGCCGATTTTTTCGACCAACTCTTCTGCTCCGAAATGATCAGCACCGGCAGCCTCAGCTTCTTTCAGTTTGTCGCCTTTGGCCACGACTGCCACTCTTACGTCTTTACCAGTGCCACCGGGCAGGTTGACGGTGGAGCGAACTTGCTGATCGTTCAGCTTGGGATTGACTCCCAGTCTGAAGTGCAGTTCCACGGTCTGGTCAAACTTGACGGAATTCTCTTGCTTGAGAGCTTTGATAGCTTCTTCAGCAGTTACCGCTTGATTGTGCTCGGCGTAAAACTTATCGAGCTTTTCACGTCTTTTAGTCAGCGTAGCCATTTTTGAAAATTCCCTGGTTCTTTATTTATGCGTCTTGCGATTTACTTTGTGGTCGAGCTTTAGCCCAAGGGCTTAGTCGACTACGGTGATACCCATATTTTTGGCAGTGCCGACAATCATGCTCTCGGCTGCTTCCAGAGTGGTGGCATTCAAGTCAGGCATTTTAACCTTGGCTATTTCCGTCACTTTGGCTTTGGTCAGGGTGCCGACCTTGTTTTTGTTGGGGGCGGCAGAGCCTTTTTCCACGTTGGCGGCTTTCTTGATAAGTTCAGCAGCCGGCGGGGTTTTGAGAATGAAGTCGAAAGAACGATCTTCATATACGGTGATTTCTACCGGTACTACGGAACCGGCTTTGTCCTGGGTTTTGGCGTTGTATTCCTTGCAAAATTGCATGATGTTCACGCCGTGCTGACCGAGCGCCGGACCGATGGGCGGTGCGGGGTTGGCTTTGCCAGCCTGAATTTGAAGTTTTACCTTGCCTACTACCTTTTTCACGGTTCTAATCCTACGTAGCTATCTTGAATGGTGATATATCGAATGTATTATGCGCGGAAATATGGATCATATGGTAGATACGCGCTTGCGTCCACCACATTTACACTTTTATAACCTGATTGAACTCCAGTTCGACTGGGGTTGCGCGTCCAAAGATGATAACAGAAGCTTTGATGCGCTCTCTCTCCAGGTTTACTTCTGTAACTTCGCCGGTAAAGTCGGCGAACGGTCCGCCGGTGATACGTACGAAGTCTCCGACCTTGACGTCGATGGCGGCTGGTTTCTTGCCCTTCATGCCGGTCATGGCCATCTGGCGCCGCAGTATCTTGCGAATTTCGGAGTCTTGTACCGGTGTCGGTTTCTTGCCGGCGCCAACATATTTCGTTACACCAGGGGCTTCCCGCACCACTCTCCAGGAGTCATCGTCAAGGATCATTTCCACGAAGACGTAGCCGGGGTATTCACGCTCGCGCTTCTCGACGCGCTTGCCGTCTTTGACCTTGGTGACCATCTTCTCAGGCACAATCACGCCGAAGATACGGTCCTGGGCACCCATTGTCAGGATGCGCTTTTCGATGTGTTCCTTCACTTTGTTTTCGTGACCGGAAGCGGTTTGCACCGCATACCATCGTCTCTGACCGTCAGTCTTGATAAAGCCCATTGTTTGAATTTGCTCCTTAACCCCTGCCCACGCCGGCGCCGTGGATGCGAGCCCAGTGCTCAAGTGGTCCGAAGATCACGTGTCCCAGAACCCAGTCAATCCCCAGGACCATTACTGTGATCGCGGAGACCAGGAAGATTACGCTCCAGGTTTCGCGCACAATTTGACGGCGGTCAGGCCAGGTGATTTTGCGGTGCTCGATGGCTACTTCGCGCAAGAACTGGGCGGCCCCTGCAAAACCGGACGGCTCTTTTTCCGTCGGATTTTTCTTGGGTTGCTTGTCTTGCTCTTCGGACTTCGACTCAACCATCTTCACGCCACCAGCTTTGGTTTGGGTGCCGACTTGTTCGCCGTCATCTTCGTTTGTCGTTGCCATCTTGTTAGCTTATCCACTATATAATTCGCGCCCTGAAGGAATCGAACCCTCATCAAAGGTTTTGGAGACCCCCGTTCTACCGTTAAACTAAGGGCGCACTGAGACCCGACAAGCGGGTCCTACCTTATTTTGTAAGGTGTTTATTTCTTGGTCTCTTTATGCTCAACAGTGCGACGGCAGAATTTGCAGTACTTGTTGAGGTTGAGTCTTTCGGGATCGTTTCTCTTATTTTTCATGGTTGTGTAGTTGCGTCTTTTGCACTCTCCACAAGCCAGGGTGATGATGATCCGATCATCTTTCTTAGCCATGACTAAACTCCCACGGACTAGTTCACTACGGTATAAAGCGTTCTCAAAAAAGAACGCAAACCAAAAAGGCCTCCTCGGAGGCGTCAAGTCAGTATATCCAAGAGCCCGAAAAACTGTCAACAAAGCTAGAATATCTATTTTCAGGGCCAACCCTTACCAAAATTAGCAAGCGGTAACTTTGTCAGCGAGATTTTCTACTTTGAGGCTCATGAGGGCGAAAAAACTCAATTCAGGGGCTGAAGATGGCAGGCATTTAATTTGCTTCGTTAAGAATCGTCTCGCAACTCTTGTTGCCAGGGGGCGAAAACTACCTCTTGGAGACGGTTCCGTCATTACTAGAGGGCTCTCATCATTGACCCTCTTCGTTCTATTTATATGTACTTGTTTTATTCAGGGGGGCTGCGCCGAAGAGCTGTCCCATTTGCGAAAACCCTATGAAGACGGGGTTCTGCGCATAAACCTGGGCACCGAGCCTCCGGGTCTCGACTGGCATACTTCCACCGACTCCACTTCTTTCGATGTGGTTTCCAATTTGATGGTCGGGCTCACCCAGTACACCAATGAGTTGGAGGCAAAACCAGCCTGCGCAGCCAGTTGGGAAGTTCTGGACGGCGGCAAGCGCTATCTCTTTCACCTGCGCCGCGATGTCTTTTGGACAGACGGTAAGCCTGTCACCGCCTACGATTTCGAATTTGCCTGGCGTCGTCTCCTGGCTCCGGAAACGGCGGCCCAATACGCCTTCTTCCTTTACGACATTGTCGGTGCCCGGGCTTTCAACACCGGTGCGAGCAAGGATGTGAACACGGTCGGTCTGAAAGCCCTGGACCCCTATACCTTTGAAGTGAAGCTGGCCAAGCCTGCCGCCTACTTCATTTATCTGACGGCATTCTGTCCCAGTTTTCCCCAGCGCAAGGATATTGTGGAGCGCTATAAAGATCGTTGGACCGAGCCGGAGAACCTGGTTACCAACGGTCCTTTCAAGCTTTCTTACTGGCAGCACGAATATAAGATTGAGTTGACGGCCAATGAAAAATTCTTCGAAGGGGCTCCCAAACTCAAGCGCATCAAGATGTTCATGGTGCCGGAGGCTTCCACCGCCTTTGCTCTTTACGAGAATAACGAACTCGATTTCGTGGACAATCGCAGCTTCTCGACCCCTGATGTGGAGCGCTTTCGCCATTCCCCGCAGTATAAAAATTTCCCGCTCCTGCGGGCCTACTATCTGGCTTTCAACGTCAGTAAAAAGCCTTTCGACAATGCCGATGTCAGGCGCGCCTTTGCCCTCAGTATAGACCGCAAGGTCTTTCCCAAGATCTTGCGTCGGGGCGAGAGACCGACCAGTAGCTGGATTCCGCCGGCTCTGGGCGGCGGCGGCAGTGACTCCGGTCTGGGTTTCAATCCCGAGGAAGGTCGCCGCTTACTGGCCCGGGCCGGCTATCCAGACGGCAAGGGTTTTCCTGAGACCAAACTTCTTTATCCCAATCGCGAAGATGTGCGCCTGGTGGTGGAAGCCACTCAGGATGAGATCAAGCGCAATCTGGGCGTCAAGGTGGAACTGGTCAATCAGGAATGGAAGGTTTATCTTGCTACTACCCGTAAGGATCCGCCGCAGATGTTCAGAGACTCTTGGGGTGCCGATTTCCCTGACCCTGAGACCTTTATGAATCTCTTCACCAGCTATAACGGCAACAATCACACACGCTGGCACAGCGCCGAGTACGACCGGCTCATCGAAGCGGCGGAAGGGGAGCAAGATAAGAACAAGCGGGCTGAACTGTACAGACGCGCTGATGTAATGCTCTGCCGGGAAGCGGTGCCTATTGTGCCGGCCTATCTGGCTACGCAGAACATAATGGTCAAGCCCTGGGTAAAAGGCATAGCCATCAATCCTCTCGATTTCCAGTTCTTCAAGACTGTCACCGTGGGTGATACCGCGGCCGGGGAGGTCTCAAAGAGTCCATGATCTTTCCCATTCTCAAAAGACTCTTCATGGCCGTGCCGGTGCTCTTGATTGTCGCTTCCCTTACTTTCCTTCTGGTGCGAATCGTGCCCGGTGGTCCCTTCGATTCGGAAAAGAGTTTGCCCCCTGAAATAGTTGCCAACCTGAATGCCAAATATCACCTGGACAAGCCGGTGCATGAGCAGTATGTGCTCTATATCGGGCGTCTCTGCCGCGGCGATCTGGGGGTCTCGTACAAGTATGTCAACCGCACCGTCAACGACATTCTCTTTGATGCCTTTCCCGTTTCCTGTCAGCTCGGTTTTGTCGCGCTAGTTCTGGCTGTCGCTTTCGGTGTGCCCCTGGGTGCAATAGCCGCTCTTGGTCGGGGCGGGCGGCAGGATTTTCTAGCCATGTTCGTCTCCACCCTGGGAGTGTCCGTACCCGGGTTTGTAATAGGTGCCGGTCTTATTTATATCTTTGCCATTCAGTTGAAGTTACTGCCGGTGGGACTCTGGGAAAGCCCCTGGCATGTGATACTACCGGCAGTGACGCTGGCCTTCTCTCCCGGGGCTTATCTGGCCAGGCTTACCCGGGCAAGCGTGCTGGAGATTGTGGAAAAGGACTGGGTGCGCACGGCGCGCTCCAAAGGTCTTTCCTATCAGGCTACGGTTCTGCGCCATATTTTGCGCAATTCTCTCATCCCGGTGGTGACTGTGCTTGGCCCCTTGACGGCCATCGTCATCACCGGCTCCTTTGTGGTGGAGTACATCTATGCCATCCCCGGCATGGGGCGCTTTTTTATTACGGCCGTGATGAACCGTGATTATGATTTGATTCTTGGCACTACCCTGGTTTTCGCCTTGCTCCTCGTCATTGCCAATACCTTCGTAGATGTGGCCTACCAGTTGCTCGACCCGCGCATGCGCATGAATGCGGAGGATTGAGAACTTGTCCGAGAAGCGAAACAGCGCCCTGCAAAGGTTGAGCAAAATACCAACGGCTATGGTCGGGCTCTTTATCATTCTTTCCATCTGCGTGGTGGCATTGCTTTCCGCTCTGGGAATCGAGCTGACTCCCTTTGCCTACGATCAGACCACCACCAGCTACCTGGCCGGACCCTCCTTTGAACACCCAATGGGCACCGATGAACTGGGGCGAGACCTTCTGGCGCGGGTAATTTATGGTGCCAGGCTTTCCATCTCCATTGGCTTGACCACGGCCCTGACAGCCTTCCTGATTGGTAGTGTTTACGGGGCCATTGCCGGTTTTGCCGGCAGTAAGATAGACGGTTTGATGATGCGCGGTGTGGATATCGCCTACAGCCTGCCCGATCTGCTGGTTATGATTCTGGTGGGCGTGCTTTTGGGGCGCGGTACTACGGGTATTCTCATCGCTCTTGGACTGGTCAGCTGGATGGGCACGGCCCGCCTGGTACGGGCCCAATTCCTGCAACTGAAGAACGAGGAATTCATTGAAGCGGCTTATGCCCAGGGGCAGAGCAGTCTCAATGTCATACTCAAGCACCTGTTGCCCAATGCCCTCGGTCCCATCATTGTGGCCCTGACCTTTACGGTGCCCTCAGCCATACTCTCCGAGTCCACCTTGAGTTTTATCGGTCTCGGTCTTTCGCCGCCGGCCTGCTCCTGGGGTACCCTCGCTTCCGATGGTTGGCGCAGTTTGCGGGCCCATCCGCACTTGATTTTCTTCCCTTCCCTTTTCATCTTCCTGACGGTACTCTCTTTCAACTTTCTGGGCGACGGTTTGAGGGATGCCCTTGACCCACGCACCCGTCTGGATAAATTCAAGGGTGGCTCGGGGCACTGATGAGCATGAATTCGGCAAATCTGTTTTTATTAGATTGGTAGAGGGTAGAAAACCAGTGGTACGTGCTTTTAAGTAGAGGAAAGGAATGAACAAGCTTCCAGGCTCTTTCAAAGTGGTAGGCAGTGCTCTGGCGCTGCTCTTGGCCCTGGCCGGTCCGTTTTTGCAGCCGGCTTGCGCCGATGAACGAGGATGGGTCTTGACCCAGCGCTCTACCAATTTCGGAGATGCCTATATTTACATCAGCCCCTCAGGCATGAAAATGGTCTCGCCCAAACTCGGCTGTAACATCGTCACCTGTGCGCCGGGCTGGAGTGTCGCTTTCTACAACGATAAAACAAGACAGTTCTATTCCACCACTTACGAGAAGTGGACCAATGATCTGACCGCCAAGATGGCCTCAAAAGGGCAGAGTCTCTCCGACTTACCCTGGACCCGCGGTTCCGTCGGCGGTGTGTCCGGTCTCAAGGCTACTCAGTATTCCATCCGAAACGCCAGACTGTCGCCCCGTGGTGGTGCTAGAAGGCAGCAAGTGAGCGCTGCCGATTGCTGGGTGGCCGACGAGATTCAAGTGCCCTCGCAGGTTTCGGCTATGATCTCGAAAGCTTACGGTTTGCCCAACACCAGATCTTTTCCTTTGCGCATTTCCCTGGTCACCAATGGTAATCCTCAGACTGTACTCGATACTTACAGGGCCCAGTCCTGCGCTATTCCCAATACCTATTTCGGAGTGCCGGCAGGCTATGCCCGGGCTAGTAGCGAAGCGGAAGTGATGATGGACGACGAAACCAAACAGATGTTCAACGATCTGGTTTCCGATGCCCCCGGTGTTTCCGGTGGCAATAATGCAAGCGCTCCTACTCCCGTACAAAATTACGGTGGTGCCTCCGGTGGTGGCAGCCAGCCGACCTATGCCCAGCCCACAGCCAGTACCGCGCCGGCTGCCGGCACGGGCTCCAGTGCTTCCGTAGCGCTGCCGGGCGGCTATTCTCTCGATCGCGAGAAACTGATCAAGATTCGCGATGCGCTCATGAAAGGCAACAAGTAGCTTCAGCCTTCTTCGGTCAAGTCTTCCGTGGCGGTGAGGGCGTGGAAGCCTCTCAGCGTGGCAATTTCGCCCTCTAGAAGGGCTGTCTCCTCCTGGCGCCCGGCCAGGTTGAGGCAGTGGGAATAAGCTTCCAGGGTCTTCAGTAGCCCGACGAAATTGCCGCCTCGGCGGCGCCTCAAAATGCAGGAGGCCTTGTCGAAGTAGCTGGCGGCCAGGTCCAGTTCTCCTTCCAGCTCTGCCAGTTTTCCCAGCACGAAATAGGGGGAAGCTTTTGAAGCTGCTGTTTCCGTCAGGTAAAAGCTCCAGTTCCTCAGCGCTTTGTCTGCGAAGATCTTGGCTTTCTCACGCTCATCCAGCCCCAGGTACATTTCTGCCTGGGCGGCATTGGCGCTGCCGGCCAGGCATTTGGAAGTCAGTCCGGCGCTTTCATAGTGTTCCCGAAAGAGTCCGGCATAACTGAGGGCGGCTTGATAGTCTTTCATGGCCACCGCTCCCCAGAGCAGGCCCTCGTATGTATAAGCCGTGTTTGGCGTTCTTTTCAGCGGAGAAGCTGCCAGCTTTTTAGTTTCCGCCCAGATCAGTGCGGCTATCTCGTCTTGACCTATGAGCTTTTCCCATTTGACCAGGTGCCCTTTAAACTGGCAGCCCTGCTCCCAGGAATCCGGGTTCAGCCCCTTAGAGAGGACTCTGTCTACGGCTTGGTTGACCTCTGTCAGGCGCGAGTGGGCCTCATCGCTTCTACCCAGATTGATGAGGGCTTCGGCTTCCACCAGAGCCAGGGCATTTTTGATATAAGCTGGCACGAGCGGATTGTGTTTGTAAAAGCCCTGCAGGAGGCTGACCAGAGTGAGCACCAGTCTGTAGCGACCCTGGTCTTCGTAGCGGGAAAGCAGCAAGATCAGGGGTGGTGAGGCCGCAAAGAAGTAGGGCAGGAGCGGTAGGCTGAGGATCACTCCCGTGTAGCCGCAGGCTTCCGAAAGCATTGCCCGCCCTCGGTTTTGTAGCCAGAGCTGCAGAGTTGATAGCGGTGCCGCCGAGCACAGGCAGAGGAACATGATGAGAAGAAAGGGATGGTGCTGCAGAGGCGGCTGGCAGACGAGGGCGGCGGTGCTGATAACAGCCGCGCCCAGACCGAGAAAGAACGCCGTGGTGGTCTGCTTTCTTTCAGTGGCCAGATCTCTGGTGATGAGGGCATCGGCATCGTAGAGGTCCATGAAGCTCCTATTCCCAAAATCATGTTTATCAGACCGCCCCCCGAGACTGTATGAATTTAGGCTGTTTTTCCTGTGAGGCGTGGGTTTTTAAGGGCCAGTGGGTAAAATGTGGAATGTGGACTTCCCCAGCAAGCTTATGCGCCTAAACGTCAACCTCAAAATCTCGCATAAAGGTTTCATCCTGGTACTCGTACCGCTTGTCTTTGAATTGGTGTTTTTGATCATACTTTCAGTCTTGCTGCAAAAAGCGGAAGAGGAAGTGCAGCGGCAGGTCCGCTCCAAAGCAATCATTTCTCAAGCCAACGCCCTCTCCAAGCTTTTCTATGATGCCGGCGTGGCTATGGGCGGCTACTCCATCACCAAGAGCCCTCTCTTCTCGGATCGCTACGACAAGATTGTGCGGCAAATTCCTATGGATTTGACGGAACTGTCTAATCTGGTGGGCGACAACGACAAGCAGCAGCAGATTCTGGTCAGGCTTAAGACCATTACTTCCGATGGTTTGAAGATTTTGGGCGAAGCCAAGTCGGCCATCGACGATAACAGGGTGGATGTGGCTCAGTTTCGTGCCCGCCACATGTACAAACAGATTCGTCAGCTTGCCGACCAGTTGCAGGATGAACTGAAGGGGTTGACCGAAGACGAGCGCAAAATTGAAAACGAGAGTCCGGAGCAGCAGAACCGAAGTAGAACCATGGTTAAGGTGTTCCTGGTGGTGGGCGTGGTGGTCAACATAGCCATAGCCTTCCTGCTCCTCTATTACTTCTTGAAGAGCATCTCCATCCGTCTCAACACGGTCACCGATAACTCCTTCCGTTTGGCTCGCGGTCAGAGGTTGAACCCACCCCTCACCGGTGCCGACGAAATCGCCCAGCTGGATGACGCTTTTCGCAGCATGGCGGAAGCTCTGGCGGAAGCCAGCCGCAAAGAAAGAGCCGTAATCGAAAACGCTGCCGATGTTATTTGTTCCATCGACATGGACGGCAAGTTCGTCGCCATCAACCCGGCATCCTACGAGAGTTGGGGTTATTATCCCGACGAGTTGATGGGACGTCGCTTCATTGAAGTGATTGTGCAGGAGGATGTGCCTGAGACTATTCGCTCGGTGCGTTCGGTGCGCGGCGCCACCGGCAAAGTCAGTTTCGAAAACCGGGTTAAAAAGCGCGACAACTCCCTGGTGCACGTCTTGTGGTCGGCAGACTGGTCCGAGAAAGACCGCGCCCTGTTTTGCGTGGCTCACGACATCACCCAGCGTAAGTTGGCGGAAGAGACTTTGAGAGCGTCGGAAGAGAGAATTAGAAAGATCATCGACCACATGATCGTCGGTCTTCTGATCATCGATAAGGAAGGTCGCGTGGAGTCGGTCAACCCCAGGTCCGAATCCATGTTCGCCATGCGCAGCCATGAAATGGTGGGTCGCCACATCATGTCCCTCTTTGCCGACAGCCGCATCTTCTCAGTCAATGATCCAAGTGACCGGGCCGCTTTCATGGAAACCCTCTTCACCAAAGCAAACAGCCGCATCGGTGAATTTGATTGCT
>Ga0268298_10004527_pt1 | contig 13519 bp, 10 predicted proteins | sample WWTPWeurt_MetaG_FD_194462 | JGI IMG/M metagenome (GOLD analysis project Ga0268298, IMG submission 194462) | Activated sludge microbial communities from WWTP in Nijmegen, Gelderland, Netherland - WWTP Weurt | ecosystem: Engineered > WWTP > Aerobic digester > Activated sludge | place... | reverse complement strand
GTGATTCCAAAAAAGTCATCCAAGAAGTCATTGCCCGCAAAGAATGAAGGAGTCGAGGAGTCCGGAGAAAAATCCAGCGAATCCAAGGAAAAGGAAAAAGAGGCGGAGTTCCTGACGGCGCTTCTTTCGACGGAGCGCTCGGTATTCGTAGTGTTTAAGGTATCCGGTCCCTATGACCATGTCCTTGCTTTTTCGGAGAAGCTTGATACTTTGCCGACACTTCTTGATGTTCTCTCGATTGATATTGCCCCTGTTTCTGAGGAAGACGCGGATCTTTTGGCAAAAGAAGGAGTCTCTCCGCAAGTGCTTTCCGGCTCCGGATCAACGAATATATTCGCTTCCGGTTCCGAGAGTGCGGCTCCGAATACGGAGGCGCCTCCGGTTATTTCGAATTCGGTGCTTGCTTCCTTTTCAACGGTTCTCTATCTCATTCCCTAGTACCGTCTTACAAAAGTTTTGAACCTATGAAAAATTTGAATTGCTCTCAATGAAGCCAAAAGACTTGATACAATGGTTCAGAATTAAAGTAAGACAGTACTAGGCGTACATTTCATACATTTTTTTATGTTTGGCTTCTCTTCAAAGGCAAAGAGGGTATCTCCACGAGCGATTATTCGTAAAGTCGGACTTTGGTGGGTACACCAGAGTCATATAGTTTTTCTTATTCTCTTCTTGGGAGTCGTGGGAATTGGAGTGTTCTCGTGGTATCGGAGTCTCCATCTTTTTCGCTGGAGCACCGATCAAGAGCAAGAATATCGGTTGTCTCGAGATACGCAGGTGAAGTTTCAACGAGATCGATTTCAAAGAATGCTTCAGTTATTGGACGAGCGTGCCGAGCAACATCAAAAACCGCATCAGGAATTTCGGGATATCTTCTTTCTCACGGACAAAGAGAAACAATGAACTTTCCGGAGGAGATTTTGAAACAACAAAAAAATCGCGTTTGAGGAGGCGCGATTTTTTTTGTTTTGTTGGTGCTCTCGGAGGGAATCGAACCCCCATCACTGGTTCCGAAGACCAGTGCTCTATCCGTTGAGCTACGAGAGCGATCCGAGGTACCTTTCTTGTCCCTAATATCAACTTACCCTAATTTCTGCTCCCTTATGAGTTGCCTCGACTGCAAAAAATAATTTTTCTCACACACTCCTCTTGGGCCGGAGCGAGGTTTCGAAAAATCATTCTTTGCAGTCTCGGCGTGCATGATAGAAGACTTCAAGGTAGTTTGGTATAAGAAAGAAACCTCCACTGGGGTGACTAGAGGGAATTGAACCCTCGTTAGCGGTGCCACAAACCGCTGTCCTACCATTGAACGATAGTCACCCCGCTGGAGGCTTCCGAGTCTTTTGGGTTTTTTGTATATTCCGAGAGAATCCCTGTCCGCCATGCCTGTGCCCTCGGCTGGAATCGAACCAACATCAAGGCCTTAGAAGAGCCCTGCTCGATCCATTGAGCTACGAGGGCAAAGGCAGGCAGGCGGGGAACTCCCATCAAGGCCTTAGAAGAGCCCTGCTCGATCCATTGAGCTATCGGGACGATACTAGAGGGATTCGTCCGGTTATCCAACCGGACGTCCCGTCGAATGACGGGACGAACCCTTTGATGTTTCTGACCTCGGTGCGCGCAGAGGGATTCGAACCCCCGACCGTTTGGTTAAGAGCCAACTGCTCTACCAGCTGAGCTATGCGCGCTTTCTTTTGTTTCGAGACAAACAAACAAATCCCCAGAATGCGGGAGAAGTATTCGGATCTTATCAAAGAATGGAGAGTCCGTCAACGCGGCAGGGCGCCGGTTTTTGTATAGGCTTCCCATTGTTTCTCTGACCAGTTCTTTGGCTTTTGCGTGAGTTTTTCTTCGCCGGGGTGAGGATATTTACTTGCGGACTCGTAGGAGCTTTTGAACGTATCTTCAATGAGAGTGGAGCCATTTGCGGCGAGTACTTTCTGTGTAAAGATGGTTTTCATGCCGCCGTCCGGAGTCCTTGCGGTGATATGAGGACCATCAATGGAGACGGATCGTCCGTCATGTGTTCCGTAGAGACGGAAGACGAGTTCTTTCTCGGATTCGATGGCGACTTGGAGGAGAATGTGTGCCGGCGTATTGTTTCGGAACCTGAAATCGGGTTTGGGGATGTAGATTGTGGCATCCATACCGTAGGGCTTGTAGTACTGGACCGGGTAGGCATGATTCCGGCGCTCGGTAATTTCCTGCCCGGTATTGAGTGCCGCACGGAAGAGTGTTGTCGAAACCTGGCAAATGCCACCGCCGAATTCCGGGAGAGTCTCTCCGCGCTTGATGACGAGTTCAGGGAGGTACCCATGTTCGCCATCCACTTCGCCCAGATGCTCTACGAAAGAGAACTCTTCTCCAGGTGCTATAAGTATCCCTTGGAATTGTTCGATAGCGCGTTTGATATTGAAAATCCGATTTCGCGGGGATCCTGAAAAGTTGGTGCGCCCTTCTCCAAGGAACTGCGTGATGCCGAGACGATTCGCATCCGTTGACGCGACTGTTGGTGGGAGTATTGTTTCCGGAAGGCGGACGGTTACGACTCTCTCTCGAGAGGTAGAGAGGGCATTTCGTATACTTTCGAGGCTGCGTTCCGTGGCTATCTCAGATCCTTCTCGACTTGGCGCAAAGGCGGAGACAGATCCGTTTTCAGCGACCGTGAAGAGCGCGTTGATTGGTTCTTTTCGGGAACGCGATCGAAGATCTTCGAGGGCGTTTCTCACTACGACTTCGTTGAGTGAAAATGACGATGTTGACTTGATTGAATATCGCGCCGTTGTTGAAAGGAAAGCGTCACAAAAAAAGAGTGACAGGGGGCAGTGCCTCGGAGAAAGCGCTTCTGTTTGGGTATGGTTTTGAAATCCCGTTGTCTCTGTGAGGAGAAACCATGTCGAGAGAGTTTCTCCGGAAAGGGTTTCTCCTCCGTTTTCCCATAGAAGCGACAATAATTCCGGGATGGAAGAAACAGATACCCAATTCTCTTCGGCACTATGGGCGGTTTCCGGAAAGGCGCGAGTACCGAAGACAATTGCCAGAAAAAGGAACGATATTCTCAAGTGTCGCTTCTGGAGTTTCATAGAGCCTGTCTAAAAAGTCTGTTTTTCTGGAGAAAATTATTTTTTTGCTTGTCTTCCACTGCGTTCGCCTGCCTGCCGGCAAGGCAGGAAAGCCGCAAAAAAACAATTTTCCCCAGAAAAACGTTCAAATTTTCAGTCTTGTGAAATTTTTTGGACGCGCTCATAGAAAAATATGGAGGAATATCATGATAGGGAAGACAGAGAGAGAAATCCGGCTTGTACAAAAACAAGCCGGCTTCTTAGGGGAGGTGTTTGAATCGTATGAGAATATCAGAACCCCCGAACTTGAATTCGCTTGATTCGAGTTGTGTCCGCCTTTGGAAGACGAATGGTGAGAATGCCGTTCTTGAGGGATGCTTCGGACTTGTCCGCGATAATATCAACCGGAAGAAGAATAGATCGAGAAAACGAACCCCAGTAGCACTCTTGATAGTAGTAGCTTCCTTCAGAAACAACCTCTTCGTTTTTTCTTTCACCCTTTATGGTGACCATATCATTGTTGATGGCGACATCGAGATCCTCCGGTTTTACGCCGGCAATAGTCGACTTGATGACAATCGCCTCATCCGTTTGGTAAACATCGATCGTGAGTTGCCCCTCGGCATCTTCCGCTTGAGCGGACTCTTCCTGCTGAAGCGTTCCTTCCCATCGCGGCATTTCCGGCATCACCGAATGGTGTGGAGTAAATGACTGTTGGGGTTGGAATGTTTCAATGGTTTCTTCGGAGGACTCTTCAAAAATAGGGACCTGCGATGTTGGCTCGTCGATACTTCGCGCGCCGGTCAATCGCTCGAAAAATGATTGTTTTTGTTTTGTCATACGATTGTCTCTGCCCGAAATTATCGGATTAAATGATAAAAGAAGTATACCGAAAAGAGCCTATCTCCGCAAGATGCTTTGTTACGAGAAATATTCGAAGAGTATGGGGGAGAGGAGGAGGTTATACAGGATATGAAGGAGCGCTGCGAGGAAAAAGAGACCGAAGAAGACAAAGGAGCCTCTTTTCTCTTTGGAGAGGAGCCAGGCGATTCCGAGTATTCCGCCGGTTATGATATGGAGTACGCTGCCGCTCAATGCTCCCGGAAGAGGGAGTGCTTCCGCCTCTCCTCGGAAGAGTATTTTGATGCCAACTTCAAAAAGAGCAAAACCGGCGCCTACGAGAAGTCCTTTGAAAGCGGCATTCCGAAAGAAAGGAACTGTTTCAGAGCTGATTCCTCGAAGAACGAAAAACTTCATACCTTCTTCAATGAGCGCGACTACGGCAATCGGAAGGAATGCGGTGTCTTCCGTTTGTCCCAAGAAAAATCGAGACGAAACATTTGACGCAAGAAATGTGGCGCTCAGAAGGATTTCTATAAAGACCGCCGCCATACCGGCGAGCCATCCGCGAACGAGAGCGTAGATCATACGACAATGAGCAATGAACAATGAACAGGGAACGGAAAACAAGGAACAGTGAACGATAAACAATGAAGAGGAAATAGCTGTAACGGTCAACCTTTGGAGAGTTCCGTGAGGGATGTTTTGAGGTTTTCGCGTTTTTGTCGGGATTCGGCGAGGAGTTTCTCAGTGTTTTCGATGATCGATGGCGGCGCTTTCTCAAGGAATTCCGCGTTTGCGAGTCGAGTGGAAAAACTCGCGATATGTTTCTCAATCTCTGAAATTTCCAATTTGAGGCGCGCGCGTTCTTTTGTGGCATCCGCCTTGTCGTATTCCGTGTTTTCAAATGTCAACTCTCCGGAGAAGTGTCGAAACGAAACGGGGATGCCCATACCGGTTGGCGCGTCGAAGTGAATGTTCTTGACGCGGGCGAGTCGTTTGAAAATAGGGGCGTTTTCCTCGAGAACTTTTCGAGCGTTTTCGGGCGTTTCGAACTTGCCATTTTTCGTCTCGCGAATGAAGAGTGTCGGAAGCGCTGAAACGGGAATGTTTCGATCCGATCTGACGGCGCGAATAGTTTCTATCGGTTCCCGAATGAAAAATTCAAATGATCCGGCGGAAGATCCTGAAATATCTCCGCCGGTTTTTTCCCGAAGTTCTCGAAAAATATCTTCCGGCCACGGTTCGATCATAAGGAGTGTCTCCTTGTCGAGATGTTTCCAAAGCGCTTCGGTGACAAAGGGCATAAACGGGTGCCAGAGTTTGAGGATTGTTTCGAAGATGTATCGAAGGATGCCGCTGTTTCCGCCAAAGGCGGATCCGCCTTTGGCGGATTTCTCAATTTTGTGAATTTCGATATACCAGTCGGCGAAATCGTTCCAAGTGAAATCGCGGAGCGTCTCGCCGGCGAGGGAAAACTGGTAACTTTCGAGGAGCCGTGTCACTTCACGCACTGTTTTTTCGAGATGAAAGAGTATCCAATGATCGGCAGGAGAAGTAATTTTCAACTCCTCTGATTTTTTTGTTTCCCGTTCCTTGTCTGACTGTTGAATGACGTACCGCCCGATATTCCAGAGCTTGTTGGTGAAGTTCCGGAAGGCGGCGATTTTTTCTTCGCCGAGTCGAATGTCATTCCCGGGAGTGCTTCCGATGACGAGTGAGAGTCGGACGGCATCGGTGCCGTACTTCGATGTCATATCGAGCGGATCGATCACGTTGCCGAGCGACTTGCTCATTTTGCGACCCTTCTCATCGCGCACGAGTCCGTGAAGGTAGACGGTTTTGAAGGGGATATCGCCCAGGAGATATTCCGACATAAGAATCATTCGTGCCACCCAGAAAAAAAGAATGTCATATCCGGTTTCGAGAACGGAGGTTGGGTGATAGGTTTGGAAGTCCTCTGTTTTGTCCGGCCATCCGAGCGTTGAGAATGTCCAGAGTCCCGAAGAGAACCACGTGTCGAGCGTGTCGGGGTCTTGCTCAATGCTTCCGCCGCAATGCGGACATTCCATGATCGATTCAATCGAAACAATCGGCTCCCCGCATTCTAATTTTGAATTTTGAATTTTGAATTTTGAATTTTTACAGTACCACACCGGTACTCTATGCCCGTACCATATCTGTCGGGAGATGCACCAGTCGCGGAGGTTGTCGATCCAATGGAAATAGGTTTTTTGAAATCGCGCGGGAACAATCTGGATTTTCTCGGAACGCACGGCGTCTTGCATAAGAGACTTAAGTGTCGCTTGTTTGCCGTCTCGTTCGAATTCCTTGTTGACATTCACAAACCACTGCTCTTTGATTTGCGGTTCGATGATGCCGCCGCCGCGACTGTTCACGGCGATATTGTGCACATAGTCTTCTTCGGTTTTGACAATGAGATTTTTTGCGCGGAGCTTTTCGATGATTTTTTCTCGCGCTTCGATGATGTCGAGACCGCAGAACTCTTCCCCGGCAATATCAAGGAGCTTCCCGTCGTAGCCGATGATCTGTTCTTTATCGAGGTGATGTCGCTCGGCGATGTCGAAGTCGGTTGCATCGTGCCAGGGGGTGATGGTCATGGCGCCCGTCCCGAAGTTCATATCGATCGCCTTGTCTTTGATTACGGTTGCGGTGATCGTGCCATTGATCCATTCGATGTTCTCTATTTTTTGACCGTGCGTATAGTCCTTGTAGCGTTCATCATCCGGATGAACGACGACGTACTTGTCTCCGAATTTGGTTTCGGGGCGGGCAGTGCCGATCACAAAGGGACCGTACTGAAGGTAGTAAAAAGGAGCTTTTTCTTCGCGACGCTCCACTTCATCATCGGAGACGGTGGTTTGAAATTTCGGATCCCAGTTGACGATGCGTGAGCCGCGGTAGATGATGCCATCATCATGCATTTTTTTGAACGCGGTATTGACGGCGTGGTGACGGATGTCATCCAGCGTGTATGCCTCGCGACTCCAATCGAGAGAGGCGCCCATTTTTTTGCACTGATTGACGATAGTGTCATGAGAATCTTGTGCGAATTTTTCCACGCGCTTGAGAAAGGCGTCTCGTCCCAGATCATGGCGTGTTTTCTTCTCTTCATTCCAGAATATTCGCTCGACTTTCTCTTGAGTGGCGATTGCGGCGTGGTCGGTGCCGGGAATCCAGAGTGTGCGGTCGCCTTTCATACGGTGATGCCGCGTCATACTGTCTTCGATCGCGAGCATGGCGGCGTGCCCCAAGTGAAGTGTTCCGGTCACATTGGGTGGCGGAAGGACCATTGAGAATATGGGAGCGTCCTTTTTGACAATGCTTTGTTTCTCACACTCGTCCGGGTTAAACAGCCCACTTTTCTCCCATGCTTGATACAGGGTGTCTTCGTGGTCTTTGGGCTCGTAGGTTGTGGGAAGTTCGGGCTTCATATAGCGAGGATGGTAGCATGCGCCTTTTCTTTTTTCAACCGGTTTCCTTTTTTTATGGTACAATTCAAAAAGATAATCCGGTAATACAAATATGAGTATGAAATATACTGTTGCAGGGGAACGAGCGAATTGGAAGACCGCTCTTTTGTCGGCGTCTTTTCTTTTCCTGCTTTCGCCTCTCTCCGCGGGGGCGCAGATAGTATTGCCTGTGCCACCGGAATTGCCGCCGTCTCCGCCTGCGGAACCGGCGCTTTCGTTTTCGGCATCTCCGGAAAATATTGTCTCAGGGGGGTCGGCGATTCTCTCTTGGAGCTCCGAAAACTCTGCGGGTTGTGTGGCAAGCGGGGATTGGAGTGGGACAAAGGCTATTTCGGGAAGTGAATCGGTTTCTCCGGTTTCGGATTCGAATTATCTGATCGCATGTTTCGATGCGTTTCATCTTGTTTCCGTCGAGAAGAGCGTCCAGGTTTCAGTGACGAGCGCACCGGATACGATGGCGCCAACGAAGCCGACAAGCTTCTCGGGTACCGTTGTTTCTTCTTCTCAAGTCAATCTTTCCTGGGGAGTGAGTACCGATCCGGAAGTTTCCGGACAGGAGGTGTCGGGCGTTGCCGGATACGGAATTGAACGGTGTCAGGGATCGGGATGCACAAATTTTGAGGAAATTGGGATGTCGGAAGGAGTTTCTTATTCCGATATGAGCGCTCTGGTGAGCACGTATTATCGCTATCGCGTGCGGTCGGTGGACGGCGCCGGAAATTTCTCGGCATTTTCTTCGGTAATAGGAAAAACAACCAAAGCGCTTGCAAAGCCAACGGGATTTGTCGCCTCCGCAGTGTCGAGTTCGCGCATTGACTTGTCGTGGGCAGTGAGTGAGGACGCGAATGTTTCCGAATATCGCATCGAGCGGTGCGAGGGGTATAGCTGTACCGGATTTTCCGAAATTGGAACGGCGGTGAATACCGCTTACTCCGATGAAGGTCTCAGTGCGAATACGTACTATCGTTATCGAATCCGAGCATCGGATGGAAGAGGGCATTTTTCGAGCTATACCTCCACCGTGAGGAAACAAACTCCTCATGGAGAGTGAGCTTTAGAATGTAAGAAGGAGATTTGGATCCGGAACAAGCGTCTGCCATCGGGCGGACGCTTTTTTCTTTTCTTCCGGGGACATTTTTTCCCATCGGAAGAGCGCGGCGGCGCCGATCATCGCGGCATTGTCGAGAGAATATTGGAAAGGAGGCATACGAAAATGTGTTTCGGAGAAGTCTCTCGCGATCATCTCGCTCATTCTTTTTCGGAGTTCGGTATTCGCCGAGACGCCGCCCGCGATGATGACGGTTTTGGGTTGATATTCAATGATCGCGCGGCGAGTTTTTGCAATGAGAACATCGAGCGCGGCTTCCTGGAATTCTCGGCAGACGGCGTTGATAAAATCTTCGTCGTTTCTTTTTTCTTCGTGTTTTTTCAAAAAATACAGGACGGCGGTTTTGAGACCCGAGAAGGAAAAGCGATAGTCCGGCGAGTCAATAAGAGGACGAGGGAACGAGAATGGTGAATGTTGAATATTGAATGGAGGATGAGTTTTAGTGTGTTCCGTTTCCGGATGTGGAGTTAATTTCTTATTCAATATTCTCCAGTCACCATTCTCAAAGAGCTCCGCTCTTTTGGCGATTTCGGGGCCGCCGGGATAGCGGAGACCGAGCATTTTGGCGACTTTGTCGAAGGCTTCGCCCGCGGCGTCATCTTCGGTTTCACCGAGAATGGTATAGTCGAAGTGATCGTGCATTATGACGAGCTCCGTATGTCCGCCCGAAACAACGAGCGCAAGGAGAGGGAAGAGCTTCGTGAATGGAGAATGAGGAATGGAGAATGAGGAATGAAGAATTCTTTGTTGATTTTTGATTGCTCCTCGCCTCTCGTTTCTTGTTCCTTGATCATTGTTTCTCGCTGATCGTTGGCTGTTAACTGTTGATTGTTCACCAATAAAATTTGCGTAGATGTGTCCCTCGATGTGGTGAATGCCGAGGAGGGGTTTTGTGCGGAGGTAGGAGAGGGTCTTGGCGGCGATGACACCGATCTGGAGCGCGGGCGCGAGGCCGGGCCCTGCGGTGACGGCGATTGCCTCGATATCGTCCCACGAAGCATTCGCCTCACGGAGTGCGGACTCGATAACGGGCGCGATATTTTTCACGTGTTCGCGCGCCGCCAAATTGGGGACGACGCCGCCCCACGCGGCGTGAAGCGCGATTTGCGACGAGACGATACTCGATCGCACACGAACACCGCCACTGTCCTTTTCGACAATGGCGGCCGCCGTTTCATCACACGAAGTCTCGATCGCGAGGAGCATATGCAAGTAGTCCCAAGGGGAGTCGAACCCCTCTTTTCAGGATGAAAACCTGATGTCCTAACCGATAGACGATGGGACCATAATAAGGTTTTGCGGGGCTGTCCTAACCGATACCTGCCTGCCGGCAGGGACGATGGGACCGAGATGGCAACACAACAAAAGCCTTTCGGCTCTTCGGGATTGTAGCACAAAGAAGCTGGCGCGCAAGGCACGTTGCTTGCGAGCGATGCGTCACCTCAATCGGGTATTTCGAGGACATTCTTTTGGCAGATCTCGGCGTAGTATCTCGCGCTTTGGCGGATGGTTCGTTGGCGTGTCGCGCGGTCGACGGCGACGAGGCCAAAGCGTGGCCAGAAGCCCTTGTCCCATTCGAAGTTGTCGAGGAGTGACCAGTGGAGGTAGCCTTTGACCTCCGCGCCGTCCGTTATCGCGCGGTGGACGGCGGTGAGGGAGCGCGTCAGGAATTCTCGGCGTAGCGTGTCGCTTCGGTCGGCGAGACCGTTCTCGGTGATGTAGATGGGTTTCTTGTAGGGCTTCAATTCGATGAGTGCCTGGTAAATAGATTCGGGGAAAAATTCCCAACCGAACTCGGTGAGGCGCTCATTTGGATTTTTGTAAAAACCGTTATCAATGACGTTTCGATTGTAGTGATTGAGTCCGATGAAATCTTGATGATTTCGTAAGCGATTCAAGAACCATTGGTTCCAAAAGTAGTGCGCGGATACTTTGAGTGTTCGATTTATGAATGTATTTTTTCCGAGTTCGAATGAGAGTTGATGCTTGGCAATGCCGATCTGTGCGTTTGGAACGTTCTTTTTGATGACATCGTACGCTTTTTTGTGCGCCGCGATGAGGGCGAGATTGGCGCGGAAGTATTTCAGGAAACCTTTCTCTTGTGGCGGCCATACTGCCTTGAGATACACGTGTCCCGTCACGACATCTGGTTCATTGAGCGTGACCCAAAACGTCACGTCGTTTCCGAGAGTATGCGCCATTTTTTCCGTGAACCGCGAGAAGTATTCGGGGAATCGGGGTGCGAGCATACCGCCTTCTTTGGCGAGCCAGAGGGGAAGTGTCCAGTGCCACAGGGTGACGAAGGGTTCGATATTTCGCGCGCGGAGGGCGCGGACGACATTCTGATAGTGTGCGATTTCTTGCTCGTCGAACCTATTCTTTTCCGGCTCGACGCGCGACCATTCGATCGAGAAGCGGTGCGCGGTATGGTGCAGACTCTTCGCGATATCGAAGTCTTCCTCGAAGCGATGGTAGTGATCGACAGCGATGCCGGAAATATAGTTCTCGGGCTGAGCGGCCTCTGCGCCGAAGTTCTCCGTCCAACCCGGGAGGTGACCGAATTTTGACGCGGCAGAGCGGGCGAGGCGATCGGCATTCGCCCGCTCCCACTCTGACCAGTCATTGGTCGTGCCGCCCTCCACCTGATGCGACGCCGTCGCCGCCCCCCAAAGGAAGTCTTTTGGAAAATGAAGCTGTTTCATAAACGCATTGTACAATATATGTGGCATGCTGAACATGTATGTGAATCTTGCCTTTTTCCTTCAAATAGGGTACTCTTTTTCTATGAATATCGACGAAACAGCGCGGGGGAATTTTGTGTTTCCCAATCCCAAGACGACCGAGCCGGGGGGTCGGCGGGTTCAGCGTACGCTCGAAATGGTGCCGGGGCTTCTCTCGTGGGGGACGCTCATCGGCATGTTCGTCATTTCGTTTTTTCTTCCGATGTGGGCGGCGATTCTCATTATTCTCTTCGATCTTTATTGGCTCTACCGTATTGTTTTTATCTCGTTCTACTCGACGCGGGCGCATTTCCGGCTCGTTGAAGGAAAGAAAACAGATTGGTGGGAACGGTGCCAACATACCCTCGACCCGGAAGCGTTCGTTCGCGAGCTTGAAATTCGTATCGAGAAACTTAACGAGGCGAGGAAGGAGCTCCCTCATTTCGCTTTCGGGAAGCGCCTCGCGATGAGGAAGGAACTCTGTCGAACAAGAGAAACGCTTCACGAGGCGCGGAAACTCGCGTCAATGCGTGATGAGATATGGGATTGGCGAAAAATCATTCATGTGATACTTCTCCCAACCGCCGGCGAGGATGCCGATATTATCGAGCCGGCGATCCGGTCGCTTGCCGAGTCGAATTTTCCCAAAGAGCAGATGATCGTGCTTCTTGCGACCGAAGAACGCGAAGACGAAGCGCATCGCCTTGCCAAGGTTGAGTATTTGAAGCGAAAGTTCGACGGTGTCTTCCGGGATTTCATTGTCACGACACATATTGTTGCGGAGGGTGAAATGAAGTGCAAAGCGTCAAACGCAAAATTTGCCGCGAAGGAATTTCAACGGTATCTCGACGATCGCGGTATTGAGTATACGCGCGTCATTTTTTCCAATTTCGACTGTGACAGTGTCGCGCACCCGGAATATTTCGCGGCGCTCACTTCCGCGTATGTGACCAATCCGAAGCGTCTTCAGCGGGCGTATCAGCCGATACCGGTGTATCACAACAATATCTGGGACACGAATGCGATCGTTCGCCTCGTTGTGACGGGGTCGTCTTTTTGGCACCTTTTTCAAAGCACGCGTCGGGAAATGGTGACGTTCTCGTCACACAGTGAACCGTTTGACACGCTCGTCAAGGTTGATTTCTGGCCGGTCAATATGATCAGTGAAGACTCGGTGATTTATTGGAAATGCACCGCCTATTTTCACGGGGATTATGAAGTGCACCCGATCCATCTCCCGGTGTCGCTCGACGCGGTACTCGCCGAGACATACTGGAAGACCGTGAAGAATCAGTACAAGCAGAAGCGGCGGTGGGCGTATGGTATCGAGAATTTCCCCGTGACGATGCGCGCCATTTGGCCGGATGCGAAGATTCCGTTTCTCAAAAAATTCCGCATCTCATTCGAAATGCTCGAGGGGCACTATTCGTGGGCGACGACATCGTTTCTCCTTGCGTTTTTGGGATGGCTTCCGCTCGTTTTGGGCGGCGCCGCGTTCCGCGAGAGTGTCCTTGCGCACAATTTGCCGCTCATCACGCAACGCCTTATGACGCTCGCGCTCTTTGGTATGGTGGTGTCGGTGCCACTCTCCCTCTTTTCGCTTCCGCCGAAGCCCGCGCGCTACGCATCCTCGCGATATTTCGTGATGCTCTTCCAGTGGGTTTTGTCGCCGCTTGTCGCGTTTCTCTCGGCGCTTCCCGCACTCGACTCTCAATCGAGACTTCTTTTTGGAAAATATTTCGGCGAATTCTGGGTGACGGAGAAAATGCGGAAGAAATAGATGCTATTCCAAATGTACTTCGTCGGTCATTTGATCGAGGGCGGCGCGGAGGAGGGAATGTTTCTCGAGTCTCGGGTCGTCAATGAGGATCGTTTCGGCTTCTTGTCTGGCGATGGTGATGAGGCGCGGGTTTTTGAGGTGACTCATCGCGATATCCGGAAGACCGGATTGGCGGAGTCCGAAGAAGGATCCCGGCCCTCGAAGTTCCAGATCTTTTTCCGCGAGAAAGAATCCGTCGCGGCTTTCGACCAGCGCCTGAAGACGCTCACTCTCGGTATTTTTTCCCGGAAGAAGGAAACAATATGAGGCTTCCGTTCCGCGACCGACACGTCCCCTGAATTGATGCAGTTGGGAAAGTCCGAATCGGTCGGCATTCTCGATAATCATCACGGTTGCATTGGGGACGTCGACACCGACTTCGACGACGGATGTGGAGACGAGTACACGGATGTCCCCGTTCTTAAAATCTCGCATCACTTTTTCTTTTTCAGACGGTTTCATTTTTCCATACAGAA
>Ga0268298_10004526_pt1 | contig 13520 bp, 4 predicted proteins | sample WWTPWeurt_MetaG_FD_194462 | JGI IMG/M metagenome (GOLD analysis project Ga0268298, IMG submission 194462) | Activated sludge microbial communities from WWTP in Nijmegen, Gelderland, Netherland - WWTP Weurt | ecosystem: Engineered > WWTP > Aerobic digester > Activated sludge | place: Netherlands... | reverse complement strand
ACCTATCTGAAGATGCCAGTCAGGATTTATGATCATGCTGTCTTTACCATTGATACGTTCAGCATAGAAAGTTCTCAGTCCCCATCCACCATAAAGTTGATTTCTGTTATATCCTTGTCTGAGATCGCCAAAGTTTGAATAGGTAAAACTGGTCAGTGATCCAAATCTGGATTTGCCAATACTGAAATCAAAGTGGCCTGACATTTCATTTGAAGCCGTTGCATATCGGGTAAAAGCATTTGCCTTCACACGAATTGTTCCGTCATCAGAAAGTAAAGGTGATTTTGAATAGAAATGCATCACACCACCTAATGCATCGCTACCGTAGATAACTGATCCCGGGCCATAAACAACTTCAACTTTTTCAAGCATATTATTGTCTACCGTAATCACATTTTGCAAGTGACCTCCGCGGTAAATGGCATTGTTCATTCTCACACCGTCTACTACCATCAATACGCGGTTTGTTTCAAATCCTCTGAGTACCGGAGATCCGCCACCAAGCTGACTTTTCTGAACAAAGACGTTGCCGCTGTTTTGCAATACTTCGGCGGTGGTTGGCTGGCTCATGTGTGCCAGATCTGAACTTCTGATCACGTCAACAGGTTGTGCTACGTCTTTTGCATTTTCCTCATATCGGTTTGCTGACACGATTATCTGATTGAGCGTAAGACTACTTTCCGTTAACCGGATATTAAATTCGAGACGCATCAATTCCTCATAACTATAGATTTTTGAGGTATAATTTAAATGCGAAAACTCAATGATACCTGCTCCCTTAAAAGAGCTGATATCCGCTTCACCTTTTTGATTGGTAATGGTGTTGTGTTCGTTGGATTTGATCAACACACCGTTTAAAGGCTGAAGTGTTGTCTGATCGACAATTTTTATTGTTTGTGTCCATGAAGTTGCCGAATACATAAATAGAAGCAACATCATGAAATTTATTTTTTTCATGATTGAATATTTTAATGAATACTTGATTTTTTTCCTGCACAGTGTGCAGAATTAATTTTCAGATAAAATAATCCGGTGGATTCAAAATAGGGTTGAGATGTTTATCAGAAAAAATAGTCTGATAATGTGAAAAGTACGCTTGTGATTCATCAGGTCTGACAATGACGATTCTCGAAGGTATTTCAATAAACGAGAGCATTACAATTTTCAAGGGATGCTTTCCATGATGTTTACTGTCCATTGTTTTATCTACCTGTTGATGAAGTGATGCAAATAATTCAGTTTCCTGACTGTCGTTTACGCATTGAAAGATGACTGAATAGGTTCCTGTGATTTTTCGGTGAACTATATCGTACATCGTTCCTCGATACATAAACTCTTTGTGATTGTGCCAGATCAATTCTTTGTAATTGGTTGCATCAATATTTAATGTATGCAATTCAGATTCCGGAACACCTTCTTTAATTTGCTTTTTAATTTCTTTGCGAATGGCTTGTTGTTCCATTCTGAAAAAAATAAATATTCCTGCCGTTTGATAGAGGAAAAGTGCTAGTAACGATATGGCAACAATATTTTTCAGATGGTTAAAATTACAATAAAAAGTCTGAACGCTAATCCGGTTCATTACATAATATTAGCCGGTTGCTAAACGTATTACTGTTAGTATGAAGCCGTGTGGTGATTTTATTTTGTACAATGTCTGCCTTTTCTATTTATGATCCATTGAAAATGATATGATTATAATTAATTTGAGACAATTAGTTATCTTCGCCTGGAATTATTCCGGCAATTTGATTTGTTGTGATTTGGAAAACAGTATAAAATTAAAAATGAACGTATGAAAAAGAATTTAATGATTTTTAGTGCTTTTGCTTTATTAACTGCTTTGACAGTTTCATGCAAAAAAGACAGAACCTGTACCTGCAGCTCTACTTATTCAGGAATCATCTCTGGAACTTTTACCGCAGACACCACATTTATGGATGTCTCAAAAAAGGATGCCGACTCTAAATGTTCGTCTTTGCAGTCTAGTGGTTCAGTTATGGGACAGACCTGGGAAACCACATGCGAACTGAATTAATTCATAATGCGATCTAACTCTAAAAGCCGTAACCTGGTGTTGCGGTTTTTTTTTGATCATTAAGTTCTTGTTTACTGGTTGTTTTTTTCTTCCTCTTGAAAAGAACGGGCTTCTTCAAGCTCTTTTTGAGAAACAAGTCTAAGTGGCACAAAAATAGCCGACTTACCTTTCAGCAGCCATGAGAAACCGAACGCAACCAGCGATGACGTTTCAAAAATATACACCCAATATCCCATATCCACCGGTTCATTACTTAAAAAACCATAGGCAAATAAAATCACCAGAACTGAAATGGATGAAATAACAATCCATCCGAATATCCGGTACCATCTCTTACGGCGTTGATGCCAGACATCATCTTTAGGACTCAGCGTAAACTTATAAACTGACATCAGTCCAAGCAGAATTAAAAAAAGTCCGGCACTCATTAAATGAACGCTTGCAAGCAAAGCGCTGGAGTGTTTATTGGGTGTGTCAAAAATGGCATGGTTATCAAAATCGGTTGGAATCATGGCAACAATCAGTGCAAGGAAACCTGCAATATTAGTGATAGTCACATCTTTTATTTTATGATCATCTTTCAGATATCCTTTGTAACTGATCAACAAAAGACCGAATGAAGCAAGCGTTCCAACAAAAATAATCTGCGCATAACTGTAATTGTAATGACTGATTGACGGAAGAAATGCAGGGTAATTATGGCCATTTATTTTAGTCATTACCCATTGAAAAATTACCAGAACAAAAGGCAGTGACATGCCTAAGGTTCCAATCAGCAATTGAATGCGGCGGTAGTTGTTGTGAAGTTTTTGAGGCATAAATAGAGGTTTGGGTTCATTCAAATATCGATTTTTTTTTGATTAAAGGGTTTGTGTTCAGGTTTGCAAGTTGTGGTTTAGGAGAATTTTCAGAACGGTTTTCTACATAATGTGAACGGGCTCGGCCTAAAAAGAAAAAACGCCAACCCTTGCGGGAAAGCGTTTTTATCACAGTGACCGCGTTAGGATTTTAGCTCCTTAGCGGTCGATGTGCAGTGGATAAAACACCTTGTGCTTCTCCTTGCGTCGAATCACCAGTCATTTTTTGTTTTTCTGTCTTTGCTCGAGCAAAGCTCGGCTCTGCCATAAAACAAAAAACGCCTGCCCCTTTGGGGAAGACGTTTTTATCAGAGTGACCGCGTTAGGATTCAAACCTAAAACCTTCTGATCCGTAGTCAGATGCTCTATTCAGTTGAGCTACGCAGCCAATTTTGAGCGCACAAAGATAGCTATTCAAATCTAATGTGCGAAATTATTTAATGAATTTTTGCATCCAACCCACGTTCTGAAAGGGCCTGACGCATTGGTTTTAACATTTCAAAAGCACCTTTTTTAACAGAACACTTGCCGTTATAATGAATTATCCAGGTGCATTGCTCTGCCTGGATCACATCATGACGACACACTTTTACAAGCGATTCTATCACATGATCAAACGTGTTATAATCATCATTATACAAAACCAGTTCCTTGGTATCTGTAATTACTGTTTCCTGTTCAACAAGTTCCAATACTTCTGTTTCTGTTTCCGTCATCATAATTTGTCAGTTATCAGGGTTGAGCCAATATTTCTCTTGCTTTCTTCACACTAATATCGTCATATTTATGGAAAGCAACAAGTTTGGCATCAGTAAAACCTTTTTGTTTAAGTCTGTTCAGCGTAGCCTCTGCTTCTTCATACGAACGAATATTCTCTGTGTAGAAATACGTTTCTCCTTCAAAAGTCTCTTCTCTTAATATGTTTTCATCTGAATTCTCAAATAATAGATTTGCAAATTCCTGCGGAACATCTTCATTGAATTTTCCTAAATCAACTCTGAAATAAACAGCCTCTTTATTATATAAATATGGGTCAGCACTTATTCCCTCAGGTGTAGGGTAGTAATCTAATTTTTCAATTGGTTTTTCTTGTAAAATAGCTTCTCCTTGTGAGAATGGAATGGCATCATATTTATAATACGTGACAATGTCCATGTCTTCAATTCCAAGTTCATAAAGTTCAACGAGTCTTTCTTTTACGGTTGACATGTCTTGTATTTTGGTAGAAATGACATAGGTGTATCCATCCGCATCCACTTCAGTCTCAAGTAAATTTTCTGTCTGTAAAATAATCGTTGCGTATTCTCCCGGAATTTCATTCTGATATTTTCCGACAACAATTCTGTAGTGAACACCTTCTTTATAAAATACTTCTTTCGGAATAGCCGGTTTGTAAATAATATTTCCAAGTTCATCCACATCGTCTGGCATTTTTTCAATTTGTGCTTCTTTGAATCCTTTTTTGTACAAATCAACTGAACGCTCTTCTGCTTCTTCTCTGCTGGTATAAGGAATGGTGTAGAATGTAATGTTCTTATCACCATCACTTGCAGAAACAATACCTTCATCCTGGTGATCCAACAAGAGTGAAATAAAATCATCTGGAACTTGATCATTAAAGAAACCAACTTGAACTCGCCATAGCCCAGCGGTATCATCCGGAGCATAATTTTTTGGATTTGTATTCACTCCCTGGTTGCTGGTTTGGTTTCCACCCTGATTATTGGTTTGGTTTCCACCCTGATTGCTGGTTTGATTTCCTCCCTGGTTATTGGTTTGATTTCCACCCTGGTTGTTGGTTTGGTTTCCACCCTGGTTGTTGGTTTGATTTCCACCCTGGTTGTTGGTTTGGTTTCCACCCTGGTTGTTGGTTTGATTCCCACCCTGATTGTTGGTTTGATTTCCACCCTGATTGTTGGTTTGATTTCCACCCTGATTGTTGGTTTGATTTCCACCCTGATTTGTAGCAACCTGATTTCCGGTTCCTGCACAATCAAACAAAATAGAAGGACCATTTGCTGCCAATAATTGATTTGCTTCAGTGATTGGAATTCGTTTGCCATTATAATAAGCCGTTACAAATGCATCGGAAATTCCAATCGTAACAATTTCATCTTTGCGTTTAATGGCATCGTTGATATCACAATAAACTCCGGTGGTATATCTGATTTTATTATCTTCTGTCAGCTGGCTGTTGAGCGGTTGAATATTGTATAACAAACTTGCTTTTACAGGTTTTGAGTAAACACCAATCTGAACAGTGAAGAATAATCCTTTCATGATTTCAACCTGATTTGCTTTTGCAGCGTCAGGTGTATTGGTGTAGTAGGAGGTAAGTTGTTTTTCTTCTTCTGTGTTTGGTTTTACAATCGGATCAGTTGAAGTACTTGTTCCGCCTTGAGTATTGTTGGTAGTTGTTCCTTGATTATTTACAGTTGTTGTGGTTGTTTGATTGATGGTCATATTATTGACGGCAATCATATTTGTACCATTACATTGTTTTCTTCCGGCTTCAATTTCTTTGGCTTCCTGAATTGAAATTCTTTCACCGTTGCAATATGCAACAACAAAAGCGTCATTATAACCCAAATCATGCACTTGTTCTTTTGAATTGTCTGCCACGTTGAAATTGGTAAAATAACCAACCATGTAACGGGTAATTCCATCACCAATTTTTTGTCCTGATATCGGCGCAAACTTATTGAAGTATTCTGGTGGCAATGGCTTTCTGAAAGCTCCTACCTGAACCTTATAAACGAGTCCGCTTGGTTGCTGCGCGTCGACAGGAATAGGTTTGTCATTGCTGTAAACTGCCACGTTGTTGGTTGTTCTGAAAATTGAAGAGTTAAGCGCAACCGGAGGAGTGAAATCTGCGTCGATCGGATTTACGGTAACAACAATTTTTTCGATTGGCGCAACGTCACGCTGAGACATCGCAAGCATATTTTCTTCCATTTCAGGGTTACCTGTTTTTTCCAGAATATTCTCAGCCTGTTCATAACTGGCTATCGCTTTGTCGCGATATTGCTGTTGCAGATTTTTCAGCGAATCCAGATCATGTTGTATGTCCTGGAATTCTGGATCAGCAGCGAGCGCTTTGGATAATTCAGGCCCCGTACCGTAAGTAACAATGGCTTCTTTTAATTTTCGTTCTTTTTTCGCTTCAAGTGAAGCAATGTCTAATCCAAGTTCTTCAGCGCGGAACATGTTGGAGTCTCCAATTGTTTTTGCGTCATAATAGTTTTTGTAATCAGATGTTGATGCAACTTCAGTTTTTGTTTTATCATCCACTGATTTATTTGTCTGTTCAGGTAGAACATCTGCAATCGCATTTTCCTGAGATTTTAAGTCGTTGGCTTCAGTTTTTATATCAGCAGCTTCAGCGCGGTAAACATTGGCAAGACTATCAAGTCTGTCTGCTTCAATCACCAAAGCTTCTCTGAATTTCTTTTTCACTGTGAGACTGCTGTCTCTTAATTGCTGCGCCTGAGCATTTAACTCGTTTGCTTTTAAATCAAGTGCATTTGCCTGATTCATTAATTCAGTTGATTTTCTGTCAGATTGATTTTCAGGAACAGAAGTGATTATTTCATTTTCATTTCCGTTCATCTGATCAATTACCGATGCTGTTTTGTAAGTCAGATTTGCCTGATCCAGTAAGTTATTTGCGCGTTGTTCATTTTCAAAGGCCTGATTAAGTTTCTGATTTGCAATCACCGGATCTTTTTCATTCGCCGCTTCGTCTCTGAGCTTGGATGCTTCATCCATCAATCGGTTTGCTTCAGCAATGTTAGAATTGGCTTCATCCAGTGAAGGATCTGAAGGATTATTTGCGTTGGCAAGATCTGCATTAACTACCGTTGCTTCTTTATAGGATTTATATTCTGCCTGATTCACATCTCCGAGATCTTCCAGAATTTCATTTTCAATTTTTGCCTGAGTAGCTTCTTTCTTATCTATTTGTTTTTCAATTTTTGTCTGGGTTTTTGGATCAGACGTATTGGCAAGTTCATTTTCAAGATCATTAATGTCATTCTGCAATTCTTTAATTTCAGCGATGTCCTGTGAATGACTTTCAATCATGTTCTTTCCGTCTTCTGAATTGTAATCATCAGCTGTCATATTTTCTACGGTTTTAACAGATGCGGTTGTGTCTCCCATAGAAGCGAGAAGCTGATTGTTTTTATCAATTTCTGCCCATTTGGATTCTTTCAGTTCGTTTAGTTTATCAATGTCCTGTTGAATAGCAGCAGCCTGTGATGGATTTGATTTCTTTTCATTTTCAAGTTGCGCAATTTTTGCGTCAATTGCATTTATCAATTGCTGATTCAATTTGTTTTTCTCAATCAGTTTTTCTTTTTCAGAAGCCGTTCCGGCATCTATCTGATTCATTCTTGTTTCATAATCCGGCATTAGCGTGTTCAGTGTAATTGCCGGACGTGAAGCAGTGCTGCCCGATTCAAGTTGTTTTATCCGGTCATTATTCAGATTGATTTCAGCTTGTTTTTGTGATTTCAGGGTCTGAAGTGTCTGAATATCCTTATCAATTGCTGCTGCATTTGCAGGATTATTTTTCTTCTCATTTTCCAGATCTGCAATTTTTTTATCAATGGCAGAAATCAATTGATTGTTCACTCCGTTTTTCTCACTGAGTTCATTTTTTTCATCCAGATTTTTCTTTTCAATAGCAGCCATTTTCTGATCGTAATCTGGCATGATTGAAGAGATGGTAAGCACAGGACGCGAAGAGGTATCTCCTGATTCAATTTGTTTGATCCGGTCATTATTCAGATTAATTTCTGTTTGTTTTTGCGCCTTGATAACTTCAAGTGTTTGTATGTCTTTATCAATCGCTGATGCATTGGAAGGATTATTTTGTTTTTCATTTTCCAATTGATCAATTTTAGAATCAATGGCAGAAATCAATTGATTATTCACCGCATTTTTCTCGGTCAAATCATTTTTTTCATCCAGATTCTTCTTTTCAATGGCCGCCATTTTCTGATCGTAATCCGGCATAATTGAAGAGATAGTAATTGCTGATCTCGTTGCGGTTACTCCACCATCAAGTTGTTTGATACGCTCGTTATTTGCGTTGATTTCACCTTGTTTCTGTGATTTAATATTTTGCAGTGACTGAATGTCTTTGTTAATAGCGTCAGCGTTTGCAGGATTGGATTTTTTCTCGTTTTCAAGCTGAGAAATCTTCGAGTCAATTGCAGAAATCAACTGATTGTTCAAAGCATTTTTCTCAGTGAGTTCATTTTTTTCATCGAGATTTTTCTGATCGATGGCTGCCATTTTCTGATCGTAATCCGGCATCACTGATGAGATTGTCATTGCAGGTCTTGAAGTGGTCGAGCCTCCATCAAGTTGTTTAATACGTTCATTGTTTGCATTAATCTCTGCTTGTTTTTGAGATTTGATATTCTGCAACGTCTGAATGTCTTTATTAATTGCATCCGCGTTGGAAGGATTAGCTTTTTTCTCATTTTCCAGCTGCGCAATTTTTGAATCAATTGCAGAAATCAATTGATTGTTCAATGCATTTTTCTCAATCAGTTCATTTTTCTCATCCAGGTTTTTCTGATCGATTGCCGCCATTTTCTGATCGTAATCCGGCATTACAGAAGAGATCGATATTGCAGGTCTTGAAGATGAAGTACCTCCATCCAGTTGTTTGATGCGATCATTATTTGCATTGATTTCACCTTGTTTTTGAGACTTAATATTCTGCAGCGTCTGAATGTCTTTATTAATAGCATCCGCATTTGCCGGGTTTGATTTTTTCTCATTTTCAAGCTGCGCAATTTTAGAATCGATTGCAGAAATCAATTGATTGTTCAACGCGTTTTTCTCAATCAGTTCATTTTTCTCATCCAGGTTTTTCTGATCGATAGCCGCCATCTTCTGATCGTAATCCGGCATCACTGCGGCAATATTCATTGCTGGTCTTGAAGATGAAGTACCTCCGTCCAGCTGTTTGATACGGTCATTATTCAGGTTGATTTCATTTTGTTTCTGAGATTTAATCGTATTTAATGTCTGAATATCTTTATCAATGGCTGACGCATTTGCAGGATTAAGATTTTTTTCATTTTCAAGCTGCGCAATTTTTTGATCGATCGCTGTAATCAACTGATTGTTGACTGTATTTTTTTCAGAGAGTTCTGTTTTCTCATCAAGGTTTTTCTTTTCAATAGCGGCCATCTTCTGATCGTAATCCGGCATAATTGAAGATATTGTCAGAACAGGGCGAGATGAGGTATCACCTGATTCAATTTGTTTGATGCGCTCGTTGTTGAGATTGATTTCAGTTTGTTTCTGTGATTTGATATTTTCCAGTGTCTGGATGTCTTTATTGATTGCATCTGAATTTTCAGGATTGGATTTTTTCTCATTTTCAAGCTGTGCAATTTTGGAATCAATGGAAGAAATTAACTGATTGTTCACCGCGTTTTTTTCAGTGAGATCATTTTTTTCATCCAGATTTTTCTTTTCAATGGCTGCCATTTTCTGATCGTAATCAGGCATTATTGAAGAAATGGTAATTGCAGGTCTGCTGGCAGATGTACCTCCATCCAGTTGCTGTAAGCGATCATTATTGGCATTTATCTCAGCCTGTTTTTGAGATTTTATGTCTTCGAGTGATTGAATTTTCTGATCGATCTGAGCGGCGTTTGACGGATTTGCTGTTTTTTCATTTTCCAGTTGATCAATGCGCGTATCAATTTTACTGATCAATTCGTTGTTCACAGAATTTTTCTCAGTGAGTTCAGTTTTTTCTTCCAGATTCTTTTTGTCAATAGCGGCCATTTTCTGATCATAATCAGGCATCACATCCTTGATAGTAAGTGTACCTGATGTAGTAGTGGATCCGCCAATTTTATCCTGACTTGCTTTTATTTCACCTTCTTTCTGTGTTTTGATTTCATTCAATCCGGCAATTCGCTTATCAATATTTTTTGCCGCTTCCGGATGTGTTGTTTTAGCATCTGTCAGCGATTCAATCTCTGAATTGATCAATGAAACTAAATCAGAGTTAAGCTCAATTTTATCTTTTTCTTTATCAATAGTGGTTTGAGAAGAGCCATTGATTCCGTTCATTTTATCCTGATAGTCAGGCATGATTTCAGAAATGCTTGGTTTAGTATTGATCGCGCTGTAGTCAGTTGGGTCAGTCAAACTTTTATCCGGGTTCTGCTCAATCTGATTTTTCATCTGAATCAATTCCTCTTTTTCTTCCTGAGCTGATTTATCACCCGGATTTTGCGCCAAGGTTTTATCCAATTCCACAATCCGGTCATCAATTTTATCTACTGTTTCATCATTGAGTTCTTTAATTGCGTTTTTTTGCTCGTCCGGGTTACCGGTTGAATTTATGGCATCCACTTTTTCCTGGTAATCCGGGTTAATCAATTTCACGTCGCTGTCATCAACAACCACATCATTGTTTTGAGGATTTGCGGCAAGCCATTTGTCATTTGCAACAATAGAAGCATTCAGTTCATCGTCCAGTTTTTTCAGATTGGTTATTCTTCCGGTTATTTCTGTATTTCCCGGATTGTCTTTCTGCAATTGTTCCAGCTCTTTTATTTCACTTCGAATCTCCGCACTTAGTTCTTTATTCAGATTATTCTCAGCCGTCTTTTTATCGTACGGATCAGTGATTTTTGAAATGTCTGTTTTACGGTCAGTATAATCAGGGATGAGCTGATCAGGACTCACTTTGGAAGTAACGGTGGCAACATCAAGCACAACCGGTTTTACCAGCGGCTGCGTTGCATCTGTGGATATTTGATTATTCAGTCTTTTTAATTCCGCCAGTTCTGCTTTTGCAACAGCATCGTTTGGATTTGATTTAATGGAAGCTTCCAGTTCCTGAATTCGTTCGTTGGATTTTTCAGCGAAAGATTCATTGAGAATCTGCATTTGATTTCCCCGTTCAGTTGGATCGGATGTTTTATAAATTTCATTGACTTTAGCCTGATATCCCGGATCAACAATTGCAACTACTTTATCTGTGTCAACAACTACCGTTCCTTGATTTTGGGCGAGCCATTTTTTGTCTTCTGCAATTTTCTGGTCTGTTTGAACAATCAGTTTATCAACATTGGCAATGCGTTCTTCAATATTTTTATTACCGGGATTTTCATCCAGAATTTTTTGAAGATTTGCTTTTTCTTCCAGTAATTCATCTTTCAGATCTTCATTGAGCGCCAGATTTTGAGTGCGTTTTTCACCTTCATCGGTAATTTTATTTATTTCATTCTGCTTAGTAGTATAGCCAGTTACCAGGTCTTCAGGATTAATTACTGGATCAATTTTATCCGGATCAACAACTACATCAAATTGTTTTATCTTTTCTTCTCTCAGATCTTCATAGCGCTGAATCTCCTGTTCAATTTTTTCTTTTTCAACGCCGGTTGTATTCATTTTCAAAACATTTAACCGGTCAATTTCATCATCAATGGCATCATTCCATTGTTGAAGCGTATAGTTTTTGGTTTGTTCATCAGATGCAAACAAGTTTAGCGCCGGACCACCAATGTTGTTTTCGTCCAGTATCTTATTCACTTCAGCAATGTTGGCATCCAGTGAATTGGTTTCTACTTTGTTTGTGATTGAATTTTTTTCTGAGTCAGAAAGAGCGATTGTATTTGTTGATGTGGCGTTTGAAGGGTTGTCAACGATCTGTGATGCATTCCCTAAATCTGAATTTGTTCCTGACTTAACAGCAAGATCATATTCTTTTTCCTTGGCATCAATCTGCATTTTTAATTCTTCAATCCGGTTTTCATTGTCACGAATCTGTTGCTCAAGGCCCGCTCTTTCTTTTTTGTTGGAAGTATTGTTCAACTGGGTTTCAAGTTTGGTATTTTGAGCTTCCAGCTGATTTTTTTCTGATCTTAAGTTGGTGAGATCATTATTGATTTTTTCTGCAGTATTGGCCTGAGCGACATTCGTATTAATTATATTTTCCACCACATTCTCATGAGGTGAATTGTCTTTTACATTTTCAACAAAGAAATTCTGATTTTCAGCAATTGTATTTCCAAGTGCAGTTTTGTCTCCGTCAGGCGTATTATTCAAATCCTTTTGCACCTGATCAGCAGCAATCAGATCATCCTTTTTTTCCTTGATTGATTCGTCAATAATTTCTCCGAGAGCTACTAAATCTTTTGCGTCGTTATTGAGCTGCTCTACTTTTTTGGTGTCTTCATAGACATCTGTTAATATGCGGTTTTTCTCAGTAGGATCTGTAGTGTTTTCGGCTAGTTCTATTTGTTTGTTTATTTCCACCATCAAAGCGTTGGCAGAGTCATTTTTCTCTTCAGCAAGGTTGTAAGCAAGGGCTGCGTTTTTCTCATCTTCAGCGATAGCGGTGTTCAGATCTTTGATTTCATCTGCAACCACTTTTTCAACGTCTTCTTTTGTTACAAATGGGTCAAGACCAGCATCAGTAAATACTTCATTTCCTTTGTTGACTTTATCTAAACTGTCAAGATCGTATTTATCTGAATTAGGCAATAATTCAGACATTTCTTTATAGATCTCTGCCATCACCGCAATCGGATCATCAAATTCTTCATCAAATAAATTTTCCACCTTGACAAATTCCTGCCCCATGTCATCACGTGAAACCGTAATACGCTGTTTGAGCGGTTTGAAATCTTTCTGATAAGGAATATCGATAGTTGCCACGTGAGTATCTTCACTACCCTTGACTGTGATCAGATATTTATACTTACCCGGTTTTGGAAATGTAATGAGATAATCTCCGTTTGATTCTTTTGAATTAAAAGTTCCGACAACCGCTCCAGTAGAAAAATCAACGATTTGAATTGCAACAATTTTATTTGATGCGTTGATGGCGTTGACAAAATTTCCTTTAATAACTGCAATCTGCAACGGAATGCGATCAACGCGCACTTCATAAACAAATATTTTTCCATCCTGACTTTCACGTGCTGATGAGAAATATGCCATGCGGTCAAGACTGTCTACAACAAAGAAAATGTCATCATCCGGTGAACTGATTGCAAAGTCCAGATTTTCTGCCGGTCCAAATGTATTTGTCTGTTCGTTATAAGCAGATCTGAAAACATCATACCCCCCCATTGAATTGTGTCCTTTCGAGCAGAAATAAAGATATTTTCCATCCGGATGCATGTAGGCAAAATCTTCATCAAACTCTGTGTTGACTCCTCCCTGAAGTTTTTGCGCAGGTGCATATTTTCCATCCGGTAATTTTTTCTTTACATAAATGTCCAAACCAGTAGTTCCGTCTTCACCATAACTTGAATAATAGATTCCAGGAGAGTTTGTAGGGAAGTGAATGACTGCACGATGTCCTTTTTGTTTGTCAATTTTGGATTGAAATTCATCCGTAACCAGAATTGTTCCCCCGATATTATTCAGTTTATAGATCTCATAAAAATCTTCGTACCTGATTTCCGTTTTCTGAATGACAATCATGTCTGTCACATTGGACAACAACTTCTTTCCGTTTTTGCAGGCTGTAATCTGCCTGTCAACGGCAAATTCTTTCAACTGAGTTGGGCTGGCAACTGATTTGAACTTTTCATATTGAATGATGGCGTCATTAAACTGATAATTGAGAT
>Ga0268298_10004525_pt1 | contig 13524 bp, 7 predicted proteins | sample WWTPWeurt_MetaG_FD_194462 | JGI IMG/M metagenome (GOLD analysis project Ga0268298, IMG submission 194462) | Activated sludge microbial communities from WWTP in Nijmegen, Gelderland, Netherland - WWTP Weurt | ecosystem: Engineered > WWTP > Aerobic digester > Activated sludge | place: Netherlands... | reverse complement strand
CGAACATCGCCCAGGCGATCAGCGCGGTGGTCGGCGGGGTCAGGTAGAAGAGGCTCGCCACGTTGACCGCGCTGCCGCTGCGGATCAGCAGGTTGAGCAGGCTGATCGCGCCGATCGACAGCACCAGCACCAGCCAGCCGAGGGCGAAGACGAAGTCGCCGGTCCACTCGATTATCATCGTCTCGGTCTGGCTGGCGACGAGCAGCGTGACCATCAGGCTGGGCAGGAACTGCATCACCGAACCCGTGCGCAGGTCGAAGCGCGGGCAGTAACGCTTCTGGTACAGCGTGCCGGCGGTGATGCCGAGCAGCGCCGCCAGCGCGGGGATGAGCATGTGGACCAGTGCACCGCCATCGACCCCATCCACGTTCGCCTTGCTGCCCACCACCAGCGCGACGCCGCCGAAGCCGAGTGCGAGCCCGGTCCACTGCCGCGCCGACACGCGCTCGCCAAGCAGCACGCCGGCCAGTGCCGCGGTTAGCAGCGGCTGCATGCCGACCACCAACGCCGAAACCCCCGCCGGCAGGCCGCGGTGGATGGACATGAACACCCCGCCCAGATACAGCGCCTGCACCAGCAGCCCGGTGACGCCGATGTGGATCGCCTCGCGCGGGCTTGCCGGCCACGGCGCGCGCATGGCCAGCGCCAGCAGCCCCATCACGCCGATCACCAGCACGTAGCGCGCGACCAGGAAGGTGAGCGGCTCGGCGTAGGGCAGGCCGTACTTGGCGCCGATGAAGCCGGTGCTCCACAGCAGCACGAACAGCAGGGGAGTCAGGCGGGTGAGGGCGGGCATCGTGTCGGGTCCATCAAACAAAAAAGCGGCGCCGGGGCGCCGCTTTCCTGGGGCAGATCGGGGAAGTTACTCGTCCATCTCGGCCGAGGTGTACACCTCCTGCACGTCGTCCAGGCCTTCGAGCGCGTCGAGCAGCTTCTGCATGCGCACGGCCTCGTCGCCGGCGAGCTCGATCACGTTCTCGGGCTTCATCGTCACTTCGCCGAACTCGGCGGTGAAGCCGGCTTTCTCCAGCGCTTCCTTCACCGCGGTGAACTCCCACGGGCCGGTGATGACCTCGATCGAACCGTCGTCGTTGGGGACGACGTCCTCGGCGCCGGCCTCGAGCGCCGCTTCCATCAGCGCGTCCTCGCTGGTGCCGGGGGCGAACAGCAACTGGCCGCAGTGCTTGAACTGGAACGCCACGCAGCCGTCGGTGCCCATGTTGCCGCCGTACTTGGAGAAGGCGTGGCGCACGTCGGCGACGGTGCGGGTCTTGTTGTCGGTCAGGCAGTCGACCATGATCGCCGAGCCGCCGATGCCGTAGCCCTCGTAGCGGATCTCTTCGTAGCTCACGCCCTCGAGCTCGCCGGTGCCCTTCTTGATCGCGTTGTCGATCTTGTCCTTGGGCATGTTGACGCCCTTGGCCTTGTCCACGGCCAGCCGCAGGCGCGGGTTGAAGCCCGGGTCACCCCCGCCCATCTTGGCGGCGACGGTGATCTCCTTCGCCAGCTTGGAGAACGCCGCACCGCGCTTTTCGTCCTGACGACCCTTGCGGTGCTGGATGTTGGCCCATTTCGAGTGACCCGCCATATTGAAACCTCTGTGCTGCCCGAGCGATTGAAGAGGCGCGCATTATAGCGCCCGCCCGCCGCGCGCGCCGCGCTTCCCGGCGCCCGTGCAGAAACCGCCGCGCTCCTGTAGGAGCGGCGCCAGCCGCGAATCGGGCGGTCGATCGAACGAGCGCGTGCGGGCCTCCGCCGCGGCATTCGCGCCTTGCGGCGCTCCTACAGGAGCCGTCGGGGCCCGGATCTCATGTAGGAGGGTGACCGCCGCGAACGATGGCGGCGCGGAGGCGACGGGCGTACTCGGGCGCGGAGGCGCCGCACGAGCCTGCTCGCGGGGCTGCTAAACTCGACGCATTCCGAACCGATTCCCGAGGAGCATGAAATGGCCGACCCGATGCTGATCGCGCGCGCGCACGACAAGGACGCGTTCAAGGACATCTGCCTGCTGCCGCGCCTGGCCAACCGCCATGGCCTCATCACCGGCGCTACCGGCACCGGCAAGACGGTGACCCTGCAGAAGCTCGCCGAATCCTTCGCCAACATCGGCGTGCCGGTCTTCGTCGCCGACATCAAGGGCGACCTCTCCGGCATCGGCGCTGCGGGCAACCAGTCCGACAAGCTCATGCAGCGCCTGGCCGCGATCGGAATCACCGAATACACCCCGCGCGCCAACACGGTGGTGTTCTGGGACGTGTTCGGCGAACAGGGCCACCCGGTGCGCGCCACCATCTCGGACATGGGGCCGCTGCTGATCGCGCGCCTGCTCAACCTCAACGACACCCAGACCGGCGTGCTCACGCTCGTGTTCAGGGTCGCCGACGACAACGGCATGCTGCTGCTCGACCTCAAGGACCTGCGCGCCATGGTCCAGTACGTGGGCGAGAACGCGAAGACCTTCACCACCGAGTACGGCAACATCTCCACCGCTTCGATCGGCGCCATCCAGCGCAACCTGCTGGCACTCGAAGAACAGGGCGGCGACGTGTTCTTCGGCGAGCCGATGCTCGACATCAATGACCTGATGCAGACCGGCGCCGACGGCCGCGGCGTGATCAACGTGCTGGCGGCGGACAAGCTCTACCACTCGCCCAAGCTCTACTCCACCTTCCTGCTGTGGATGCTGTCCGAGCTCTTCGAGCAGCTCCCCGAGGTCGGCGACCCCGACAAGCCGAAGATGGTGTTCTTCTTCGACGAGGCCCACCTGCTGTTCAACGACGCCCCCAAGGCCTTGATCGAGAAGATCGAGCAGGTCGTGCGCCTGATTCGCTCCAAGGGCGTGGGCGTGTACTTCGTCACCCAGAACCCGCTCGACGTGCCCGAGACCGTGCTCGGCCAGCTCGGCAACCGCGTGCAGCACGCGCTGCGCGCCTTCACGCCGCGCGACCAGAAGGCGGTGAAGACCGCCGCCGACACCATGCGCCCCAACCCGGCCTTCGACGCCGTGGCGGCGATCACCGAACTCGGTGTGGGTGAGGCGCTGATCTCCTTCCTCGACGAGAAGGGGCGGCCGCAGGTCACTGAGCGCTGCAACGTCATCGCGCCCGATTCGCGCCTCGGCCCGCTCGATGCGGCGGAGCGCAAGGCGGTGATCACCGGCTCGGTGATCTACGGCCACTACGAGCAGGTGGTGGACCGCGAGTCGGCCTACGAGCTGCTCAAGGCCAGCGCGGCCACCAAGGCCGCGGTCGAGGCCGGCCGTGCGGCCGCGAAGGAGGTCGGCGGCGAGGACACCGGCAGCATGGTGAGCGACATCCTCTTCGGCGCCACCGGCCCGCGCGGCGGCAAGCGCGATGGCCTGGTGCAGATCGCCGCCAAGACGGTCACGCGCACCATCGGCAGTAGCCTGGGACGGCAGATCGTTCGCGGGATATTGGGCTCCTTGCTCGGCGGCAAGCGCTGAGGGGGCGAGGGCGGCCGCGCACCCGGGGCTCAGCAGCATCGATGGTTCATGTAGGAGCGCCGCAAGGCGCGAACCGGCGGTTCAGGGGCTCCCCCGCAATTACGTGCCGCCCGCAGGCCAGCCTCTTACGCCTTATCCCTCACGCCTCACGGAAAACACCGCATCTGCCCCTGCACGACCACGCAGCTGCGGTTGCGTCCGGCCTGCTTGGCGCGGTAGAGCGCACGGTCGGCCGCGTTGACGAGCGCGTCCGTCTCGGTCATGCCGACTTCGCGGGTCGCCACGCCGATGCTCACCGATGCGCGGATCTCGACGTCGCCGGCCTGGATGCGCAGGCGCTCGACCATGCGGCGCAGGCGCTCGGCGGCCTGGATCGCGGCCTTGAGGTCGGTGTTCGAGCAGATCACGAGGAACTCCTCGCCGCCCATGCGGCACACGCTGTCATCCTTGCGCGCCGACTGCTGGATGGCCTGGGCGACGTCGCGCAGCACGGTGTCGCCCACCGCGTGGCCGTGGCTGTCGTTGACGCGCTTGAAGTGGTCGATGTCCAGCATCATCACCGACAGCGGCTGCTCGAAGCGGCTGGCGGCGGCCCAGGCCTTGGCGAGCGCGTTCATGCCCGAGCGCCGGTTGGGCAGGTTGGTGAGCAGGTCGGTCATCGCCGCGTGGGCGAGGCGGCGGTTGCTGATCGCCAGCTCGGCGGCGAACTGCTTGAGCTGGGCGCGGTCGCGCTCCCAGGCGTCGAGCAGCTGCACGTAGTGCCTGGCCGCGCGCAGGCGGGCGCGCAGGGTGCGCACGTTGACCGGCTTCACCAGGAAGTCGTCCACGCCGGCCTCGAAGGCCTCGCTGACTTCGTCCTCGGTCTCCAGCCCGGTGAGCATGATCAGGTAGATCGTCTGCCCCCACTCGGTCGCGCGCAGCGCGCGCGCGAGGTCTAGGCCGTCCATGCCCGGCATCATCCAGTCGGTGATGACGATCTGCGGCTGGGTCTCGACCGCCAGCGCGAGCGCTTCACGGCCGTTGTTGGCGCATACCACCGAGTGGCCGAGCGCGCCCGAGAGCACGCCCTCCATCATGCAGCGCGTAGTCGGGTCGTCGTCGACCAGCAGGACGCGCAGCGCTGCGGCGCCATCGTGCTTCTCGTCCCGCATCGCGTGCGCCGCCGACATGTGCGCGAACGAGGGCAGCGCCGAGGCCGGAACGCGCAGCAACTCGCCCCAGTCGCGCCACTGCTGCACGAGGTCGTCCACCGTGGCGCCGAGCTGTTCGGCGTCGAGGCCGATCCTGCCTCCGAGCAGCAGCAGTTCGGCCGTGCAGGCCTTGCGTTCGCTCTCGCCGGCGAGCCCGAGGTCGGCGACGCGGCGGGCGAGGTAGAAGAGGTGTACCAGCTGGTAGGGCCGCGAGCCGGGCGAAAAGCCGGAGTGTCCGGGATCCTCGTGGTGGTAGATCGGCTCGATGAGCGCGCCGGGGATGCCCCATTCGCCCAGCAGCGCGGCGGTGAGCTCGTTGTGGTCGGTCTGCAGGTGCTCCTGCTCGAGCGCGACCAGATCCCCCACTGCGCCGTCCTGGCGTTCGAGCAGCCGCCCGTATTCCATCGGATAGACGGTGGCGAGCGAGAGCCGGCCGACCTGGGCGAGCAGGCCGCAGGCGAAGAGTTCTTCGCTCGAGCCCGCGCCGGTCATGCTGCTGAACTTCTGCATCGCGAGCCCCATCAGCAGCGAATGCGACCAGAAGCCCTGGTAGTCGAACTGCCCGCAGGGGCCGTTCTGGTACTGGTCTACCAGCGAGAAGCCGAGCGCGAGGTTGCGCACCGTGCCCATGCCCAGGCGCATGATCGCATCGGTGACCGAGGCCACCGGGCGCCCGCCGCCATGAGCCGCCGAGTTGGCCTGGCGGATCAGCCGGCTCGCCAGCGCTGGATCGGTCTGTGCGATGCGCGCGACCTCGACGATGGTCGCGTCGTCCTTGCGGCAGAGTTCGAGGATCGCCAGCGCGACGCCCTTGGGGCTCGGCAGCTCGCCGTTCAGCGGGATGTGTTCGAGGGTTTTCATCTGGTGTACGGCGGTGCGCTGGACCAGCCTGCTAAGATACCTGATTTGGGCGTGGGCAAATATGCCGGATTGGAGCGGGGAGCGGGAACGGTCGTGAATGTTCGTCGGTTGAAGGTGGTTTTGCTCGGCCTCTGCGCGCTCCTGGCATTCCAGCCAGCTCAAGCTGCCGTGGAGGGCGACCTGACCTCGCTGCCTTTCGAGGAACTTCTCCAGCGCGACTTCGTCTCGGCGTCGCGGCTGGCGCGCCAGGTGAGCGACGCCCCGTCGGCGGTGGCGATCGTCACCGCCGAGGATATCCGCGCCTACGGCTACCGCACGCTCGCCGACGTCATCAACGGCATCCGCGGGCTCTACACGACCGACGAGCGCACCTACCACTTCATGGGCGGGCGCAGCTTCGGTGACGTCGAGGACTATGCTGGCCGCGTGATGCTGCTGATCGACGGCTACGTGGTCCAGGACAACCTCTTCGACCAGGCCTACATCGACGAGTCCGGCCTGATCGATCTCGAATTGGTCGAGCGCGTCGAATACGTTCCCGGCACCGGCTCGGTCACCTACGGCAACAATGCGTTGCTCGGCATCATCAACGTCGTCACCCGCCGCGGGCGCGACTTCGACGGCGCACGCGTCTCCGCCGAAGTCTCCAGCCGTGGCGCCAGCCGCCAGCGCGCCACCTGGGGAAAGCGCCTCGAGAGCGGCGCCGAGGTCCTGCTCTCGGCCTCGACGCTCGACATCGACGGCCGCAACCTGTACTTCCCCGCCTACGACACGCCCGCCACCAACTTCGGTGTGGCCGAGGGGCTCGACGGCGAGCGCAGCCAGCGCGTGTTCGGAAAGCTGTCGTGGTCGGGATGGACCGTCCAGGGGGGCTGGGTGGAGCGGCACAAGAACGTTCCCACGAACCCGTCCCGGTACACGGCGTTCAACACGCCTTACCCGACCCGGGACGAGACCGCCTTCCTCGGTGTCCGCCACGAGACCGACCTCGGCCTGCAACTGTCGTCCTCGTCCAGTCTGATGCTCGGGCGCTATGCCTATGGGAACACGCGCGAATACGCCCTGAACGAGGACGGCGAGTACGACGAGGGTGAGAAGTACGGCGTGCGCGACTACCGTGGCGGGTGGTGGCGACTGGACCAGAAGTTCGTCGGGCGCTGGTTCGCCGACCACACCCTGGTTTTCGGGGCGGAGATCCGAGACGACCATCGCCAGTCGTTTGGCCGCCGCTTCCTCTCGCCCGGCGGCGAGGTCACCTATCGCGACGACGCGGAGCTTTCGCGCCGCACGTTCAGCCTCTACGTCGCCGACGACTACCGCCTGAACGAGCGGTGGACGCTGAATCTCGGCATGCGGTACGACGACTCCGACGACCTCGACGGCAACCTCAGTCCGCGTGCGGCGCTGATCTGGCAGCAGGACTCATCGACGATCTGGAAGGCTTCCTACAGCGAGGCCTTCAAGATGCCCAACGCCAACGACCGCTGGATCTCGGATGATGAGGCGGTCCCCGAGTACGTCGCCGCCACCGAGCTCGTGCTGCAGCGCCAGCTTGCGCCGCAGACGCGCTTCACCGGCTCGGTCTATCGCTACCGGCGCAGCGATCTGTTGATCGAGAACGCGGAGGGCGAAGCGGTTCCAGAGGGGACCAGCCGCGCCCACGGGGTCGAGGCCGAGATCGAACACCTGTGGGAGCGCGGGGCGCGTGCGCGCGCCAGCCTGGCCTGGCAGCGCTCGCGCGACGTGCATGGGCGCGATGCGATCAATTCGCCCGACCTGCTCGGCAAGCTCAACTTCACCTTCCTGCTGCCGGGAGAGGCGTTGCGTGCCGGCTTCGAGGCGCAGTACCTCGGTCCCCGCCTCACGCGTGCACGACGTGAACTCGGCGGCGTCACGCTCGCCAACCTGACGCTGAGCACCGAGCGCAACTGGCATGGGTTGTTCGCTTCGCTGAGCGTGCGCAACCTCCTCGATCGCCGGTATGAGACCGTGTCGGGTCTCGACTGGGCACCCGCCAGCGGGATCATGCACGACGGCCTGCGCATGGACGGGCGCACGGTATGGCTGCAGATCGGCTTCCAGCCATGAGGACGCAACTCTTCGCCCTCCTGTGCCTGCTCCCGCTCGCCTCCGGCGTTGGCGCAGAGGCGGTGCCCGAGCACGAGTTGAAGGCCACCTACATCTACAACTTCGCTGCGCTGACACAGTGGCCACCACTGCCTGGCGAGAGCTTCAATATCTGCGTGCTGGGTGGAGCGGACCCCGTGGTGGCGATGGAGCGCCTCGAGGGGAAGACGGTCCACGGTCGTGGGGTGGTGGTGGTGCCGCTGCGCTCCCTGGCCGCAGTGCGCGAATGCCAGGTGCTCTACGTCGCCGAGGAGGAGGCGTCGAGCCTGGCTCAGGTCGAGAGGCTGCTCGGCGATGCGCCGGTGCTCATCGTCAGCGATGCCCCCGGAGCGCAGGAGGCGGCGATTCGCATCGTTCCGGAGGGAAGCCGGCTCGCCTTCGAGGTCGACGTCGAGCGCTGCCGCCGCGTCGGCCTCAGGCCGGGTGCGGCCCTCCTCGGGCTCGCGCGCAACCTGCGCCGGGCTGTCAATTGAGCCTCCGGAAGGAGGTTCCGGCGGGCGCCGCCGCAATCGAGCCTTGCTGCGGGTTCAGCGCGCACTTGCGCTCGCGTCGATCATCCACTTGCGTGCCGCGATCGCTGCGATCTCGGCCGCCACGACCGGGCGACTGAACAGGTAGCCCTGCAGGCTGTCCGCCTCCAGTCCGGCGAGCAGGGTCGCCTGAGCGGGGGTCTCCACGCCTTCGGCGGTGATGCGGAAGCCGAGGTGGCGGGCCAGGGCGAGGATGGCGCGCACGATCGCGAGATTGTCGGCGTCGTCGGGCAGGCCGGCGACGAAGCTGCGGTCGATCTTGAGCCGGCCGAGCGGGAGGCGCTTGAGGTAGCTCAGCGAGGAGTAGCCGGTGCCGAAATCGTCGAGCGCGATGCCGATGCCCAGGCTGCAGAGCGCGGCCAGCGTGGCGCGGGTGCGCGAGTCATCCTGCATCAGCGCGCCTTCGGTGATCTCCAGCTCCAGCAGGGTGGGGGGCAGGCCGCTGCCGTCGAGTGCCTCGCGCACCTGGTCGAGCAGGTCGGGGGCGCGGAACTGCAGCGGCGACAGGTTGACCGCAACGGTCAACGCGATGCCGTCCCGCATCCAGGCGGCAGCGTCGTGGCAGGCCTGGCGCAGCACGCAGGCGCCAATCTGCGCGATCAGCCCGCATTCCTCGGCGAAGGGGATGAAGTCGAGCGGCGGCACCATGCTGCCGTCCGCGCGTCGCCAGCGCACCAGCGCCTCGACTGCGCAGACACGCCCGCTGCGCACATCCACCTGGGGCTGATACAAGAGTACGAACTCGTCGCGCTCGAGCGCCCGGCGCAGGCCCATCTCCAGCTCGACGCGGTGTACCGCCTCGGCGGTGAGATTGGGGTTGTAGTAGCGACAGCCGTTGCGCCCGTGCGCCTTGGCGTCGTACATCGCGGTGTCGGCGTGCTTGATCAGGGTGGCGGCGTCGTGGCCGTCGTCGGGGTAGAGCGCGATGCCGATGCTGGTGGTGATTCCCAGCTGCTGACCTTCCAGGACGTAGGGTGCGCTCATGTTGGTGCGGATGCGCTCGGCGATCGGCAGCGCGTCCTCGGGCTTCTCGATGTGCGGCAGCAGTACGGTGAATTCGTCCCCGCCGAGGCGGGCGAACTCCGCGCTCTCGAGTGTCTGTGCGCCGTGGGAGACGAAGTCGCCCGGCCGGATCGTGCGGCGCAGGCGCTCGGCGGCCTCCTGCAGCAGGGCGTCGCCGGCGGCGTGGCCGAGGGTGTCGTTGACGCTCTTGAAGCGGTCGAGGTCGAGGAAGAGCATGGCCAGGCGCTGGCCGCTCTGGCGCGCGCGGCCGATCTCGCGCTCCAGCCGCTCGATGAAGCCGCGCCGGTTGGCCAGCCCGGTCAGGCTGTCGTAGTAGGCGAGGCGATGGATGCGGAGCTCGTACTCCTTGCGCTCGGTGATGTCGCGTAGCAGGCAGAGCGCCTCGCTGCCGTCGATGGAACTCAGGCGCGCCTCGTAGTGGCCGGGGGAGGTGTCCGCGTCCGCAAGCTGGAACTCCACCGAGCGCGGCTTGCCGCTACGCCGGGTGTCCTCCAGCGCACGCTCGAGGATCGCGCTCACCCCCGGAGGGTAGGCCATCGCCAGCGCCTGCCCTGTGATTGGCGCGCAGTGGCACGCCCCGTCCGGGTCGGTGCGCACCTCGACGATCCGGTTGGAGCCGTCGATCCGCATCAGGGTATCGGGCAGCGCGTCGAGCATCGCGGCATTGCGCGCGTTTGCGCGGCGCAGCGCGGCCGCGGCGCGGGTTGCACGCAGCACGTAGCGGACGCGGTGGCCGAGCAGCGGCCAGGTGATCGGCTTGCTGATGAAGTCGGTGGCGCCGGCGTCGAAGGCCGCTTCGATCGAGGCGGTGTCGTCCATCCCGGTCACCATCAGGATGGGCAACTCGTCGCCGCAGCGTCGGCGCAACTCGCGGCAGACCGCATAGCCGTCCAGGCGGGGCATGTCCACGTCGAGCAGCACCATGTCGAGGTGTTCCCGGGTGGAGGCCTGCAGTGCCGCCTCGCCGTCGGCGGCGAGCACGACCGTGAATCCCGACTGGACGAGCGCGGCCTGCATCAGCAGGGCGGTGGTCAGGTCGTCGTCGGCGACGAGGATGCGGGCCGGGTTCATCGGCCGATCTCCAGCCGCAGCGCACGGAGCTCCTCGCAGGCACGTGCGTAGGCCTGGCGCAGCTCGTCGAGGCGGGCACGCGCTTCGTCGATGCGCCCGTCGCGGCCGAGCCCCTCGATGTCGCGCAGCAGCGTGTGGAGCCGTGTCGCACCGACGTTGCCCGAGCTCGACTTGAGGCTGTGGGCGGAACGCCGCAGGCGCTCGCCATCGCCGCCGGCAACCGCCGCCTCGATCTCGGAGAAGGTCGGCGCGCAAGTGTCGAGGTAGACCGAGAGGATGCGGTCGGCGAGCGCCAGCCCGCCTTCCGGGTCGAGCTCGCGGAACTGTGCGAGGAAGCCGCGATCGATCGCCGCCACTGTCTCCGTCCGTTCCGTGTCGGCCGGGGCGGGCTTTGCGTCTGTCTCGGCCGCTCGGTCTGCTGCGACCGCGTCGATCGTGGCGCTCATCCAGCGCCGCAACACGTCCTCGAGCTGTTCGAGCGAATAGGGCTTGGCGAGGAAGTCGTCCATGCCGGCGGCGAGGCAGCGCTCGCGGTTGCCCTCCATCACGTTGGCGGTGAGGGCGACGATCGGCACCCGGTGTGCGGGGGCGCGCATGCGGATCGCCGTGCTCGCCTCATAGCCGTCCATGATCGGCATGTGGCAGTCCATCAGGATCAGGTCGAAGGCCTCGGCCTGAGCCAGGCGCACCGCCTCCTCTCCATTCGCGGCGAAGCGCACTGCAATGCCGAGCTTGGCGAGCATCGCCTCGCCCACTTGCTGGTTGACCGGGTTGTCCTCGGCCAGCAGCACCTTGCCGGCGAGCCCCGTCGCTGCGGTTGCCGGGGGCGCAGCGTCGGCCGCGGTCTCGAGGGTGGCGCGCAGCGCGCTGCACAGTACCTCGTGCAGCTCGGCCTGGCGGATCGGCTTGTGCACACAGCGCAGGATCCCGGCGCGTTCGCGTTCGCGCACGGTGGCGCTGGAGTAGCTCGAGGTCAGTACCACCAGGCGGGTGGCGGCCAGCGCCGGGTTGGCACGGATCGCGCTGGCGAGCTGCAGGCCGTCGGTGCCCGGCATGTGCATGTCGAGCACCGCGAGTCGGAATCCGTTGCCGGATGCGCGTGCCCCCGCGAGAAGTGCGAGCGCCGCCGCGGCGTCGGCGGCGCATTCGACCACCATGCCCCAGCCCTCCAACTGGCGTTCGAGGATCTCTCGGTTGGTGGCGTTGTCATCCACCACCAGCGTGCGCACCCCGGCGAGGGCGACGTCGCAATGCAGCGCCTCGGGCGGGTGGGTACCCTTTCGCAGGCGCAGTTCGATATGGAAGTGCGCGCCCTCTCCAGCTTCGCTGTCCAAGCCGATCACGCCGCCCATCAGGCCCACGAGGCGGCGGCAGATCGCCAGGCCGAGGCCTGTGCCACCGTATTGGCGGGTGGTCGAGCCGTCGAGCTGGGAGAACTGCTCGAAAATCTTCTCCTGCGCCTGCGCGGGGATGCCGATGCCGGTGTCCTCGACGCTGATGCACAGCCGGCAATGGGTGTCGTCCTCGCCGAGCAGGCGGGTGCGCACCACGACTTCGCCGCGATCGGTGAATTTGATCGCGTTGTTGAGCAGGTTGCCCACCACCTGGCGCAGGCGGAAGGGGTCGCCGCACACGCTGCGGCGGGTCTCGGGTGGCAGGTCGGCGAGCAGCTCCAGCCCCTTCTTCTCGGCGGGCTGGGCGAACATCGTCAGCGTGTTTTCGAGCGCATCGCCGAGCTCGAACTCGACCTCCTCGAGTTCCAGGTGGCCCGATTCGATCTTCGAGAAGTCGAGGATGTCGTTGATGATGCCGAGCAGGTGGCGACCGGAGTTCTCCACCGCCTCGGCGAAGTGGCGCTGGTCGTGGCCGAGTCCGCTGTCGAGCAGCAGCTCCGTCATGCCCAGCACTCCGTTCATCGGGGTGCGGATCTCGTGGCTCATGGTGGCAAGGAAGTCGCTCTTGGCCTGGCTGGCGGCTTCCGCGGCCTCCTTGGCACGCACCAGCTCTTCCGTGCGCGCGGCGACCTCGTCCTCGAGGTGTTCGCGGTGCGAGGCCAGGCGTGCGTCGCGCTCGGCGATCTGGCCGAGCATTCGGTTGAAGCCACTCGCCAGCGAGTCGAGTTCGGTGATCGAGCTCGGTGCGGCGCGTGCGCTGTAGTCCTCGGTGTGGGCTACGCGTTCCATCAGCGCGGACAGCCTGGTCAGCGGGCGCAGTACCGCGCGGTTGAGTCGCCTGAGCATCATGGTGGCGAGCCAGAGCGCGAGCAGCGCGGCGGCGACGACGATCGAGGTATGGGCGATGACCTGGGTATAGAGCGGCTTCAGATCGAGGTCGAGATCGAGCACGCCAACCACGTTCTCGTTCTCGATGATCGGCTGCGTCAGGTGCAGCGTCTCCAGGCTGAAGTGCGCGCGCTCGGCGGACAGGCTCGGCGGCTCGCGACCCTCGGTGCGAAATTTCCCGTAGCGTGCGAACTCGGTCTGTCCGGTATCGAAGATCGCCGCGCCGCGCACGTCGGGCAGGCGCTCGAGGGTGGCGAGCACGCGCGCCGCAGCCTCCTTGTCGAGGAACATCAGGCTCGCGGCGGCGTTGTCGGCGAGCACGCGGGCCATCACACGGGTGTTGCTCTCGAGCGCGAGCGCGCTGATCACCAGGCTGCCGAGGGTGATCACCAGCGCGAGCAGGCCCACGGCGAGACCGAGGGCTCGCTGATTGACCCGGCGCAGCTTCTCGCCGAGGCTCATGCGGGTGTCGTTCGAGGAGGGGGGAGGCATCATCGGGAGGCAGGGCTGCGATACGCGAAGGATGGCGGAGCGCACCCTGCGCTGGCTGCCGAGGGGCCAGGCCGGAGGCGAATCATGATCAGGGGCGGGGCGGCGGGGGCAATCGGTCCTTCGTGCTGCTTCGCACACTCTACGTCCGACTGCTCCCGCCCTTGAGACGCAAATGTCACGTTCGTCGCGTGATCGCGCGCATGGATGCTCCGAATCAGGTGGTGATGCCCAGCCGCCTGCAGATCTCGATGGTCGGGCCCGCCATGTTCATGCTGTAGAAGTGCAGCCCGGGCGCGTCGGCGGCGAGCAGCTTTTCGCACAGGTCGGTGACCACGTCGAGGCCGAAGGCGCGGATCGAATCGCTGTCGTCGCCGTAGCTCTCGAAGGTCTTGCGCATCCAGCGCGGGATCTCGGCGCCGCAGGCATCCGAGAAGCGCGCCAGCTTGCTGAAGCTGCCGATCGGCATGATGCCGGGCACGATCGGC
>Ga0268298_10004524_pt1 | contig 13527 bp, 12 predicted proteins | sample WWTPWeurt_MetaG_FD_194462 | JGI IMG/M metagenome (GOLD analysis project Ga0268298, IMG submission 194462) | Activated sludge microbial communities from WWTP in Nijmegen, Gelderland, Netherland - WWTP Weurt | ecosystem: Engineered > WWTP > Aerobic digester > Activated sludge | place... | reverse complement strand
AGCGGAAGTTCTGAAAGCGAGGCAAAAGCGCAGAAGTGGAATGGACCTCCGAGTTGTGAAGAGAAAGCCCCATGGGCGAGTACCAGAGACGGGAACTGCACCCGTTACCCCGCAGAGTTTCTTAGAACGATAGAGATTAGATAATTAGAGAGTAGTGATTAGTCTATCGAACTAGCAAACTAAAAGAGTGACGCTGGCTTCCTTTCCTGTGTGCATCACGCAGGAATTTTTTGTTAATAGCGTTTAACTTGGGTGGCACCACGAGAATCCCCTCTCGTCCCAATGGACAGGAGGGGATTCTGTTTTTAATTACTAATCACCAATTACCAATTACGAGATTAGTAATTGGTAAATAAGGAGAACCTATGTTATTAGAGTCAACCACCGTCCAAACCATCATCCGCGAAATCTCCGCTGACCTCGAAACCCCCGTCAGCCTGTACCTCAAACTGCGCGGAGACGGCGCGTCGTTTCTGCTGGAGTCTGTCGAAGGCGGCGAGCGGATTGCGCGCTATTCGTTCATCGGCGTTCAGCCCAAGGCGTTGTATATCTTGCGTGACGAAGAAATTGAAATTCAAGATATCCACGGTTCACGTATCACGCATCACACTGGCGACCCGACCCGCTTTTTGCAAAATGAAATGGATCGCTTCCCCGCCGTCCGCGTGCCGAACGCGCCGCGCTTTGCGGGCGGGTTGGTGGGCTTTCTCGGGTTCGAGGCGGTTCGGTTTTTTGAACCAACTCTCGGCGCGAAGATGAAGCGGGGTTTTATCCCCGATGGCATTTACATGCTGGCAGATACCATCATCGCCTTTGACCACGCGCGTCGCAGTATCTTCCTCATCGCCAATGTGTTGGATGGCAATACCGAAGCCGCGAATCAAAAACTGGACGCGATCGAAGCGCGCATTCAACAACCATTGCCGCCCGCGCCCAAAAAAGAGATCGTGCCATCAAAAATTAAATCGAATCACACGCAGGGCACGTACGAAGACATGGTGCGCGCCGCAAAGGAAAATATTTTGGCGGGTGATATTTTTCAGGTGGTGCTTTCGCAGCGCTTCACGCGCGAGACCAACGTCGAGCCGTTCGATGTTTATCGCGCCGTGCGCCGACTCAACCCGTCGCCGTACATGTTCTTTTTTGATTTCGGAACCGTGGACGGTGAGCCGCTGTACCTGTGCGGATCGTCGCCTGAGATGTTCGTGCGGTTGGAAGGAAGAACCGCCTCACTCCGCCCGATTGCTGGGACACGACCCCGAGGCAAGGACAACGCCGCTGACGACGCGCTCGCGCAAGAACTGCTCGCCGACCCAAAGGAACGCGCCGAGCATGTGATGTTGGTTGACCTCGGGCGCAACGACTTGGGGCGCGTTTGTGAATACGGCACGGTGCGCGTTTCGGATTTCTTCACGGTCGAAAAATATTCTCACGTCATGCACATCGTCTCGCACGTCGAAGGAAAGTTGAAACCTGAACTGACTGCGTTTGATCTGGTGCGTGCGGCATTCCCCGCTGGTACTGTCAGCGGAGCGCCGAAAGTCCGCGCCATGGAAATCATCGCCGACCTCGAACCTGACGCGCGCGGCGCATACGCGGGCATGGTCGGCTACTTCGGCTTCGACGGCGCTATGGATACCTGCCTCGCCATCCGCACCATGGTTGGGCGCGGCAACACCGTCAGCGTGCAAGCAGGCGCAGGCGTGGTCGCGGATTCGAACCCGACGAGTGAGTTTCAAGAGACGGTGAATAAGGCGTCTGCTATGTTGAAGGCTATTGACGTAGCAGAGAGCCAATGATGAATGATAAATGATGAGTGATGAATATTCATCACTCATCATTCTGACTTCTGCATTTTATAAAAGGAACCTAACCCATGCCAAACACTAAACCCCGTTTACTTACTGGCGACCGCCCTACAGGACGCTTGCACCTCGGACATTACGTCGGCTCGCTGGCAAACCGCGTGCGCTTGCAGCATCAATATGACTCCTTCTTCATCATCGCGGACTTGCACACGCTGACCACCAAACCCGAGCGCGAATACATCAAGGAAGTGCCGACCTTCATCCGCGAGACCGTGCTGGACTATCTCGCCGTCGGCATTGACCCGAACGTCAGCACGATTTTCGTGCAATCGGCGGTGCCTGAAACATTCCAGTTGAATTTGCTCTTTGAAATGCTCGTTACCGTTCCGCGTTTGGAACGTATGCCCACGCTCAAAGACATGGCGCGCGACGCCAACATGGACTCCATGCCGTTCGGTCTGCTCGGTTATCCCGTTCTGCAAGCCGTGGATATTTTGCTCCCACGCGCGCAAGCCGTCCCCGTTGGGCGTGATAATCAATCACACGTTGAACTCGCTCGCGAGATGGCGCGTCGCTTCAATAATCTTTATGGCGAAGTTTTCCCTGAGCCCGAATCCATTATCGGTGATGTTCCGCTTTTGGTCGGCACAGATGGACAAAACAAAATGTCCAAGTCGCTCAACAATGCCATCTATCTCTCCGACGACGCGGAAACGGTCAAGCAAAAGGTGATGAACATGTACACCGATCCGAAGCGACTCCGCGCCACCGATCCTGGGACGGTCGAAGGCAATCCCGTCTTCATCTATCACGACGCGTTCAATCCCTCCTATGCCGAAGTGGACGACCTCAAGGAACGCTATCGCCAGGGCAAAGTCGGCGATGTGGAAGTCAAAGAAAAACTTGCCCGCGCCATCAACAACTTCCTTGAACCCATCCGTGAAAAACGCGCCTACTTCCTTGCCCATCCCATGATCCCACGCGACGTCCTCGCCAACGGCATCCGCCGTATGCAAGCAGAAGCCAAACAGACCATGGAACTCGTCCGCGAGAAAACAGGCTTGTCCTACTCGCTCGATCTGTTCGCGGATGAATTGGATATTTTCGGGAATGAAGACTAAGAGAACCCTCGGTGGTCGAGTAGCCCTGAGCGTTCTTTGCAAAGGGCGTATCGAGACCACCAGTTCGAGAAGGTATCTCAAAAATAGAAATTGATTTTGTCACTTGCTGGTTTCGATACGGGCTCGAAAATCACTCGCCCTACTCAACCAGCGGAGTATTTCGGAGAATAAAATGTTAGTACTCATAGATAACTACGATTCTTTTACATATAACTTGGTTCAATACTTCGGCGAACTCGGCGCGGACATTCGCGTGTACCGCAACGACCAGATCTCGCTCAACGAACTCATCGCCCTCAAACCCGACCACCTCGTCATCTCCCCAGGTCCAGGCGAACCGCTCAAAGATGGCGGCGTCTCGCCTGAAGCCGTCAAATACTTCACGGGCAAAGTCCCCGTGCTGGGAGTCTGCCTCGGGCATCAATGCCTCGGCGCCATCTACGGCGGCAAAGTGGACCGTGCTCCGCGCCTCATGCACGGCAAGACCTCGCCCGTCAAACACAATCAACAGGGCATCTTCAAAGACATCCCAACTCCCTTTGAAGCCATGCGCTATCACTCGCTCGTCGTCTATGACCCTGTCCCCGCCGAACTCGAAGTCATCGCCCAAACTGACGAAGGCGAGATCATGGGACTCAAGCACAAACAGCACCCGACCTACGGCGTGCAATTCCATCCCGAGTCGATTCTCACCGAGCACGGCAAGCAACTGCTCAAGAACTTCCTCGATATCAAAATTGCGCCTCCGCCATCCACCGAACCCGTCATGCTCAAGCCGTTCATCGCCAAGGTTATCAACCGCGCCGACCTGACCGACCTCGAAGCCGAAGAAGCGATGACCGTCATCATGACAGGCGGCGCGACCCCTGCGCAGATCGGATCGTATCTCACCGCGCTCCGCATGAAAGGCGAAACGATTCCCGAGATCACAGGCTCCGTCCGCGCCATGCGTAATGTTGCGGTGAAGGTCAATGTCAACGCTGCCGATCCCATCTACGACATCGTCGGCACAGGCGGCGACGGTGCGCACACCTTCAACATCTCCACTGCCGCAGCGTTCGTCCTCGCAGGCACAGGGCGCAAAGTCGCCAAGCATGGCAATCGCGCCGCGTCCTCGCAATGTGGCAGCGCCGATGTGCTCTCCGCGCTCGGCGTCAACCTCGACCTCACGCCCGAAAAAGTCGCCGCCGCCATCGAGCAGGTCGGCATCGGCTTCATGTTCGCGCCCAAGTTTCACCCCGCCATGAAATACGCTGTCGGTCCGCGCAAAGAGATGGGTCAGCGCACCATCTTCAATGTCCTCGGTCCGCTCACCAACCCCGCGGGCGCGCGCATCCAACTCACGGGTGTTTACGACGCCAAACTCACCGAGCCGCTCGCGCACGTTCTCAAAGAACTCGGCAGCCAAGCCGCGCTCATCATCCACGGCGCCAACGGTCTCGACGAACTCAATCCCACAGGCGTCAATCGCGTCAGCCATCTTCGCAACGGCGCGGTCGAAACCTACGACCTCAATCCCGCCGACCTTGGTCTCGCCCCTTGCACTGTCGCTGATCTTCGTGGTGGCACGCCAGACGAATCTGCGCAGATGATGAGAGACATACTCTCCAACAAACTCACAGGCGCTCGCCGCGACGCCGTCCTGCTCAACACCGCCGCCGCCCTCGCCGCCGAAACAGGCGATTTCAAATCCGCGCTCGCCGAAGCCGAAGCCTCCCTCACCAGCGGCAAGGCTCTCGAAAAACTCAATGCCCTAATTGAATTCACTCACCAATGAACATCCTCGAAAAAATCCTCGACCAAAAACGATTGGAAATTGCGGCGCTCGACGCCCAAGCCTTACGCGCCGCCGCCGAGCAGAGTCCAATGCCCAGAGATTTCCTTGCTGCCATACAGCGCCGCCGCTTCGGGACTCACCCGAGCCTGATCGCTGAACTCAAGCGTGCTTCACCCTCAAAGGGAATCCTCGCCCCGCACCTTGACCTCTTCCAAGTCGCCGACCTCTATACCCAAAACGGCGCATCAGCGATTTCTGTTCTCACCGATGAAAAATTCTTCCAAGGCAAACTCGAAACACTTCGCGATTTACGTTTCACTTATCACTCACCGCTGCCTTTGCTCAGAAAAGATTTCATCATCGACGAATCCCAAATCTACGAAGCAAGAGTAAATGGTGCGGACGCGATTCTTCTTATCGCCGCAGCATTGCCCGACGACAACCACTTCGCCGACCTCCACGTCTGCGCTTTGAGTTTAGGTCTCACCGCCCTCGTCGAAGTTCACGACGAAGCCGAAACCGAACGCGCCCTGAAAATCCCAAACATCCAACTCGTTGGCATCAACAACCGCAACCTCGCCACCTTCGAAGTTACACTCGCCACCACCGAACGCCTCCGCCCGATGATTCCATCCAACATCACCGTCGTCGCCGAGTCAGGCATCTTCACCGCCGCCGATGTACAACGCCTGGAAAAAGCCAACATCGACGCAATTCTGGTGGGGGAAGCGCTAGTCACCTCCGAAGACATCCCCGCGAAAGTGAGGGAGTTGGCAAGTTCGAACGTTTGAAAGTTTGAACGTTAAAACCTGCCAACCTTCAAACCTTATGACGATTGTAAAAATCTGTGGCATCAAAACACTGAAAGACGCACACGCGGCAATTGACGCAGGCGCCGATTATTTAGGATTTAATTTTTATCCCAAGAGCGTCCGCTTCATCGAAACACCCGCCTGTGCCGAAATCACATCTGCGTTGAAGCGTGAGCATCCGCAGATCAAACTTGTTGGAGTGTTTGTGAATTCATCGGTAGAAGAAATCAAAGACACCCTGCAATCATGCTCTCTCGACCTTGCCCAACTCCACGGCGACGAAACGCCAGAGATATTTTCCCAACTCGCTCCGCACGCCTTCCGTGCCTTTCGCGGAATCCCCGAATCAAATGCAGGTTATGAAAGAGGCGAAGCGCCATTCATGTTGATAGACGCTGCCGTCAAAGGCGTCTACGGCGGCAGCGGCGTCACCGCAGATTGGACAGCCGCCGCGAAACTGGCTCAGCAATATCCGCTCCTGCTCGCGGGCGGACTCACCCCCGAAAACGTCGCGGACGCCGTTCGCCAAGTCAGCCCTTGGGGCGTGGATGTGGCTTCGGGTGTTGAATCCGCTCCAGGGGAGAAAGATGCGGCGAAGATGTCAGCATTTGTGAAAGCAGTCAAGCAGACCATTGACGATGGACGATAGACCACAGTGGTCAACGGTCTGTCGTCCATCGTCAAATCAAGGAGAACTTATGTCAACATTATTACCCCCCAAATTTGGCCCCTACGGTGGGCAGTTCGTGCCAGAAACGCTCATGCCCGCGCTCATCGAGTTGGAGCAGGCGTTTGTAGATGCGCAAAAAGACCCAGCCTTTCGGCGCGATTTCGAGGGCTTATTGGAGTCATTCGTTGGTAGACCCACGCCGTTGACTTACGCAAAACGACTCTCTGAAAAATTAGGCGGCGCACAAATTTATTTGAAGCGCGAAGACTTGGCACACACAGGTGCACATAAAATTAATAATGCGTTGGGACAGGCATTGCTCGTCAAGCGGATGGGAAAGAAGCGCATCGTTGCCGAAACTGGGGCAGGGCAGCACGGAGTGGCATCTGCCACCGCTGCGGCATTGCTCGGACTCGAATGCGTGGTCTACATGGGCTCCGTGGATATTGCTCGTCAGGAACCAAATGTCTTTCGTATGAAATTGCTCGGCGCGGAGGTGCGCCCCGTGGAGTCGGGCACGAAGACCTTGAAAGACGCCATCAACGAAGCCATCCGTGATTGGGTGACAAACGTGCGTGATACACATTATCTGCTTGGCTCGGCGCTAGGACCGCATCCGTATCCGACCATTGTGCGTGAGTTTCAATCGGTGATCGGCATTGAAGCACGCGTACAGATGCTGCAAGATGTGGGACGTTTGCCCGATACAGTGATCGCTTGTGTGGGTGGCGGCTCGAACGCCATTGGTGTCTTCAGCGGATTTGTGGATGATGAAGGCGTGGGACTCATCGGCGTAGAAGCAGGTGGCAGCGGAATCGCTTCGGGCAAACACGCGGCTCGCTTCGGCGACGCGGAGAAAGCGCGGGTGGGAGTCATTCATGGCACACGAACGTATGTCTTGCAAGATGAAGATGGACAAATTGCCGAGACGCATTCAGTTTCAGCAGGGTTGGATTACGCTGCCGTCGGTCCCGAACATGCCATGCTGCGCGACAACGAACGCGCCTTCTACACCTCTGCAACGGATGAAGAAGCGCTGAACGCTTTTCAGATGTTATGTCACACCGAAGGAATTATCCCTGCGTTGGAGTCATCCCATGCGGTAGCAGAAGTCATCAAGAAAGCGCCGACCATGCGTAAGGATCAGGTAATCTTGGTCAATCTTTCGGGACGCGGTGACAAAGACTTGAATACGGTTATCAAGGAATTAGGTAATTAGGGATTAGGAATTGGGTTCAACGCCTAATCCCTAATTCCTAATCTCGAATATCGAGGAACACATGAACAGACTTGAATCTGCTTTTACCAACAAACCCATCTTCATGCCCTACTTCCCGCTGGGCTACCCTGACTTGGAAACATCTGTGGATGTGATCGAAGCCCTCGCCAAAAACGGCGCGGACTTGATTGAGGTGGGTCTTTCTTTCTCTGATCCGCTCGCGGATGGACCTGTGATTCAACAAGCCACACAGGTTGCGTTAGAAAAGGGAATCACGATCAAGAAATCACTTGAAGCGGTAAAAGAACTTCGCGCCCGCGGCGTGGACATTCCGCTGATTCTGATGGGGTATTACAACCCGATGCTGGCATACGGATTAGATAAATTCATCCGCGATGCGAAGGAAGCAGGCACGGATGGATTCATCATCCCTGATTTGCCGATGGAAGAAGCGGAGGAATTCACATCCGTAGCAGGGGATATGCCGTTGATTCAAATGCTCGCGCCGACATCACCCGATGAGCGAATGGAAACGATTGCGCGCAATGCGAAGGGATTTATTTATTTGGTTTCGGTTACTGGGGTAACAGGTGAACGCAGGGAAATTTCAAACGACCTCGGCGCGTTGATTGCTCAGGTGCGAGAACATACGTCCGCGCCAGTGTGCGTGGGATTTGGCATCAGCACGCCTGAACAGGCGAAGCAGGTCGGTCAACTCGCGGATGGAGTCATTGTCGGCTCGGCGTGCGTGAAGACGATTGGGAAAAGTATGAATCCAGTAGAAACAGCAAGACAATTTTCCAGAGAATTTAAGGATGCTCTAAAATAATGGAATGTGATATAAATTTTTAAGGGCCTGTAATAAAAAATACCTCTCGCCATGAGAGGTATTTTTTATTCAACACATATCAGCTTAAGGCATCGGATTCATCAATTGAAAATAGTTTCCATCGGGGTCAGCCAGGGTGGCTATGAATCCGCTGCCCATTTCATACGGATCTTTAACGACCGTGCCGCCAAGGGACTTGATGCGATCAAATTCCTCTTTGACTTGAGGGGTTTCAAAATTGATCATCACACGCCCAGGGTCTTTTGCGTTGCCTCCCATTTCGGAATGGGTCAGGATTCCCACAAAGCCACTTCCAACCTGCCATCCCCAAAAGCCATTTTCCTGATCGGCCATGTCTGCGGGCTTTCCAAATACTTTTTCATAGAAAGCCGCCAACACAGCGGGTTGCATTGTGCTTATCATTACTGAATTCAAATTTAACATTTTACGCATCCTTTCTAAAGTAGGTCAACACGATCATTAATAAAACGTTGAATTCATTGTAGAACGAATATTCCATTTTGACAAGTGCGTGGTATGAAAATGATCGGAAGTAGTGATAAGCCCATTGAAACAGCGAAACAGTTTGCGACGGAGTTTCGAAGCGCGTTGTCTATGTTGTGGAAATAATATCAGACGGTCAGTTCCCCGCGCAGATTCATTTGCATCAGGCGCTTGATTTCATCCACCGGAAGATTTTGGCTGAATAGATAAGATAGCTTGACAAGAGCGGCTTCGGCGGTCATGTCGAAGCCGCTGATAACTCCGGCTCGGGCTAAGGCGGAGCCTGTGGCGTAGTCACCAAGGTGGACACTACCCCTGAGACATTGTGTGCAATCTACAATGACCACGCCGCGAACAGTGGCTTCTTCGAGCGCGGCGAGAAAGTCCGCGTTGTTGGTGGGACCGTTGCCCACCCCATAGGCGCGTAGAATTAATCCTTGCAGCGGGGGTTGTAGAAAATTGCGTACGACCTGCGCGGGAATGCCGGGCCACAAAGGCAATGCACCCACGTTGACTTGTTTCAACTCTTGCACTTGCAATTTGCTTTGTGGCGCGGGCAAGACTAAATTTTTGTTGACGCGAATCTCCACGCCGATTTCGCCAAGCGGCGGCAGGTTGGGGGAGGCGAAGGCATCCAAGCCATCGGTGCTGACTTTGACCGAGCGGCATCCGCGCAGGAGTTGGGTTCCAAAGCATAAGCAGACTTCGGGGATATTGAAATTAGCGGCGACGGTCAATGCTGTGATGATGTTGGCTCTTGCATCGTTGCGGACTTCGCACAGTGGGATTTGTGAACCTGTTAGAACAACGGGTTTAGCCAGACCTTCCAACATAAATGGTAACGCGGAAGCCGTATATGCCATCGTGTCGGTGCCATGCAAAATGATGAAGCCGTCATAATCGTTGTAATGTTCCCCAATATCATGAGCGATTTTGTACCAATCTTCGGGGGTCATGTTTGCTGAATCGAGCAGCGGATCGTACTCATGGATGTCCACATCGGGCATCAGGCCGCTCTTTAACTCCGGCATCGAAAGAAGTTGTTCGGCCAGGTAACCCGGCGCTGGTGCATATCCTTCAGGTGTAGGCTGCATGCCGATGGTCCCGCCGGTGTAGATGATGTAGACTCGTTTTTTCATGGGTGAGTTCCCTATGTAGAAATAAAAGGTTCAGGGGAGAGGATAGTTAATGGGTTTGGTTAATTTTCGGCGGAGTCTGAAGCGGATTCAATCTCCAAATAATAGTTCCAGGCCATGCGAGACGTCGTCGCGCCAGCAGGTGTAGTTATGTCCGCCACTGAATTCATGGTAATTGACATCATAGCCATGTTCTCGAAAAATAGGCTGCATCCGGCGATTATCTTCCAGCAGTGAATCGTATTCACCGATGTCCATCCAGAGATTCAATTTCTGCGCCTGATGCGCGCGGATCAGGTCTACGGCGGAGAAGTCGCGGCCTTCGAGTTCAAAGACTCCAGACTGACACAGCACTCTGCCGAAGATATCAGGCATGCGCAGCCCGGTATAGACAGACATCAGGCCGCCGTAGGAAGCGCCCAGGACGCCGAAGGCACCGGGATGATGTAGGATGTCCAGCAGGTTGAGTCTCTTATGGGCGAACGGTAGTACCACACCCGCCAGCCATAAGAGCACAGCGTCTGAACAGGCGTATTCCACACTGCGGTTTACGCCACCGTTTTGCAGGAAAGCAATGGCGATGGGACGAATGCGTTTTTGGTGAATGAGGTTATCGACGATGTAATTCAGTCTGGCGCGCTTCAAATAATCGGCGCCATCGTACACGATAAGCAACGGTGCGGGCTCGCGGCTTGGCGGATGATAAAGGTGGATAACCCTGTGGGCATTATCTGTAATGGCATCAGCATTTACGATGTGACGGGTGATGCGCCCATGTGGAATTTGTAAATTGCGCCGGGCCAGTTCTGTAGGGTGCGCCTCAGGCATATAAAAGAAATGATTATCACTCCCAAAGCCATTGTAGACCGTGTTCGTATTCAGCGGGTCTTGAAGCCGCTGCTTTGTATGCGGGTCGAAGAATGCGTATTCAATGTAGGCAGTGGGGGATACCCGCATGGAATATGCCCACAGGTCTTTTTCCAGGCGATTCATTTTTTGTGGAACATTTTCCCAGCCATGCAAATCGCTAATGACCTGCGGAGCATTTGACCCCTGCCAATACAGGGTCGCCCGGTTCCCTGCGATGACCGGGTTCTTTATCTTCATCGAAGTTCGTTCGATCTTTCCACGCCGGGGAACTGCAGGATGAAATCCGGGCCGTAGGCTTTGCTCGGGGTTTGAAAACCCGGCTTGAAGTCGCCGGAGAGGATGCGCTGGGTGATCTCCACCGCCGTGAGTGCGGTCAGGTGATAGGCCTCGGGGGTTCGCAATTTGGCGCGGACCGTTCGGTCTCCATCGCTGACTTCGGCGATCATCAGACTAAAACCGGTCTCATTTTGCTGGCGGGTCGGCCCCGGCGCAAAGAAAATACCGATCAACCACTTGATGAAGTTCTTTGCGGCGCGGTTATACAGCAAAGGTCCTGCTATACGCGTGAAGCGCATCATTTGGATCATGGCTTTCGGAAAACTCATATACACCGTTACATTCGGAATGCCGGTGCTGTGATAGGCTGTGCTCACATCGCCCCAACCCATCGAAACGAGTCGCGATGGCCCTCGCCCAAAATCCACATCCTTGAGGCCCCACAAGTTCGGCACGCTGATAATTTTTCCGTCGCGGCGGATGCGTCCCTGCCGGTGGCTGTTCTCGATCCCGGAGCGGGCCGTGCCGCGCGAGACTCCGCTGCCGATGCTTTTGATATATAACTCCAGGTGGGTCGCGCCGGGAAGTTGACTCGCGGTATGCGCGATCAAACAATCGGAGGGGACCACATCGAAGCCACCGCCAGGCAGCAGCATCACGCCTGCGCGCTTCGCTGCTTCGTCCATGTTGACCAGCGCTTCGAACTCTTCGATCTCGCCGCTGATGTCCACATAATGTTTTTTATGCCGGATGCAAGCCTCGGCCATTTGTTGAAAAGTCAGCACGAACGGACCGGCGCAATGCAGCACCGCATCCACTTCCTGCAGGGCTGCATCCAGTGCTGCCGTGTTCTCCAAGGCGAAGGCGCGATATTCCAACTTGTGTCTCTCTGCCTGTGCCCGTAGTTGACCTTTATCCCGTCCGGCAAGGATCAAACTCAGACCTGATTTCAACGCCTGTTCTACGATTAAATTTCCCGTATAACCGTACGACCCATACACCAAAACTTTTTTCATGATCGCTCCGTCCATACAGGATTCGCATATTTTTCTTTGACGAGTTCTTCGGTCCTTTGGATCTCCGATGGAGACATTTCTCCAATCTCGAACCGGATGCCCAACTCCTCTTCAAACCCGTGGACGAGGGACTGGGCGGCAGTCTCCCAGGCGACGCCGACCCCGAGAACGGATTCAACGGTGGTTGCCCGCGCAAGCAGCCTTTCCTTTGCCGCGTTCCGCGCGGATTCATCTTCAAAGACCAGCGCATCGCAAATACGCGTCAGGTCGCCGGTCAGCGGCAGAGATCCGTGTTGCAGCACGCCTTCTTTCTTTCGCGCCTGCGCCGAGCCGATGAGTTTCTTCCCATTGACAGTGATCTCATAGGTCGATGGGACCTCAAAGCAAACCGGATTCAAATTTTGCTGGGTGTGTCCGTCTTCATGCTCTTTCATTTCAACCGGCATGCTCAGGGATTTAACGGCATGTAACAAGGCTTGCGCAAGCCGATTATAGGATTCCAGAACGCCGCCCGAGAGTACAGGTTCCTCGGCAGGACCAGCCACAGAGTAGGTCAACTCATCGGTGTGCAGGATCGCCCTTCCCCCGGTGACGCGGCGCACTACATCCCAGCCATGCGCGTGGAGTCGTTCCACATCAACATCATTGAAGGATTGGGCATATCCCAGCGAGAGACAAGGTGGATCCCATGAGTACAGCCGCAGGGTAGGCATGGCCTCACCGCGATAAATATGCTCAAGGATGGCTTCATCTGCAGCCATGTTCCATGCGCCGCTGGAAGGAGGTGTGTGAAGTAATCGCCAAATGGTCATATGAAAAATAAAATAGTAGGGGCGAAGCATTGCCTCGCCCGCTAACTATAGGTTCGAAAATCCTTCCGCTGCCTCTGATAATACCTTCTCATCCATGCTCTCCAGCGGATAGCGGAGCGCCCAGTTGGGAAGACCATGAACTTTGTGCAACAGGCCTTTCAGCACCGGCGCAATGGGGGAGTACTGTTCGAGGAAGTGCCGCTGTGTAGTGACTTTGGCCTGCGCCTGTGACGGGTCTTTGCCGGCCTGGTACAGGTCCCACACTTCGCGCAAGGTATCTGAGATGAGGTTTGCCGGAGCTGTGATGGCTCCCTGGGCATGGTTCTGAAGCGCGTGCTGAAAATAGGAATCGGTGCCGTTCAGGACGAGCAATTCACTCCCAAAGCGCTGACCGACGGCTGCCGCGAAAGCCTCATCATGCGATGAGTCTTTGATGCCCGCAAAGCGCCCCGGGAATTTACTCCTGAGTCGTTCGAGCAGGTCCAGTGAAAAGCCGATGCCTGTCATCACCGGGATGTGATAACCGAGCAGGTATTTTCCCTGCGGCACGGCGTTCTCGATTAACTCGCTGAACCATCGGAACAGACCCTCTTCACTGGCCTTGCGGAAATAATAAGGGGGCAGCACCACCGTCCCATCGTAGCCGAGTTCATACGCCAGGCGGGTCAACTCTATGG
>Ga0268298_10004523_pt1 | contig 13528 bp, 8 predicted proteins | sample WWTPWeurt_MetaG_FD_194462 | JGI IMG/M metagenome (GOLD analysis project Ga0268298, IMG submission 194462) | Activated sludge microbial communities from WWTP in Nijmegen, Gelderland, Netherland - WWTP Weurt | ecosystem: Engineered > WWTP > Aerobic digester > Activated sludge | place: Netherlands... | reverse complement strand
ACCACTTTCAAGATTCCAATAAGAATCGATAACCACACCATCGAGGCAGGCTTTAATTGGCGTATTTTCAGGAGCAACGATGTCGATACCATAGTGCCCTTCACGCGGCTGAAACCCTGATGTGACGGTGCCTTTGAGCGGAGGAAAAAAGTGCAGCGACTCCAGATTCTGTTCACCGGTTGCTTCCCGTGGATCAGCATCCGTCAGGTTAAACAGGTCTTCACGGGCAATTTGCTCGCGCATGGCTTTATCCACTTCTGAAGCTTCCCCTACCTTAATCTGGCTGTAATCAATTTTACTTAGGCTGTCGATTGGCGGAAGGGTGTCAATCTCGCCATTGAGGCGCTTTTGCAGGTTATTGAAATAAATATCATAACTCCGCAGGGCAGTGAGCATACTGTCGGTTATTTTGTTGTTTTCAGCTATCTGGCGGGTGGTAGTAACCTCACTGAATCCCACAACCAGGTTTTTTAGCGGCGTAAACACAATGATGAGGTATACCAGAAAGCCAATCACAACGAACAAAGTGCTCGATAAAATGATCACATTCAACGGACTCAGGCGCAATGAGGCCTGAACCTCAAAAGTTTTATCGTGCATCAACACCAGCTTGTATTTGGTGCGCAACCTTTCGAGCCATTTTCTTGTTTTTTTGTTACCTTTCGCCATTACTGCTTAAATCACTAAATTTTTTGCTTTATTTAAAATATTTTTGCTGAAAAGCTGTTATATATCCGGCATAAAACTAACTACCTTGAAACGAAATTCTGTCATATTTATACTTACAATTTTAGTTCTTTTTTTTGGTTTAGCGATATTCCCTGTCAAAACCAATGCTCAAAACATCATTACACGCAGTGTAGATGACCTGATAGCGCGTGATAACGGGTATTTCAACGCCCGGCTCATCATGCAGGAAACTGAAGCCAGCCTCTGGACCGATCAGACGGAAAATTTTGATGAACTGCTACCGGTTTTCAAATATGGCACCCAGGAACAAGCAACCGGTGTTCAACCTGCTATGGATGAAGTAATCAAAAAAACCTCTTTTGTGATTCAAATGCACAAAAAAAGTAAGTGGGTAGATGATTCCTATTTCCTTATCGGCAAATCGCAGTTTTACAAACGCAATTATGATGAAGCATTAACCTCTTTCCAATATATTATTTCCGAATACTCCAACCTCATAGAAAAGCAATCGAAAACAAAACGGATTACTGAAGATGAAGATGGCGAATTAACATTTTTTGAAAAATTGAAACACCAACCCGTTTCTTCTGAAGCAGGTATATGGGTTGCAAGGACTTTAGTTGAAAAAAAACAATTTAGTGATGCGCATACTGTAATCAGCGTATTAAAAAGCCGTGAAAATTTTCCGAAATGGTTAATTGGCGAATTGTACGCGGTTGAAGCAGATTGTTACATTAAAGAAGGCCAAGCGGCAAATGCTGTAGAACCATTAATGAACGCACTTAAAAACACAGAAGATAAAAAGCTGATTGCACGTTATAATTTTATTCTTGCCCAATTATATGCAAACGAAAAAAATATTGATAAAGCTTTAGAAACTTATAAAATTGTGTTAGATAGTAAACCCGATTACGATATGGAGTTTTACGCGCAATTAAATATCGCAAAATTAAGTCTGGCAAATTTTGGTATCACCGGTGGCGAATCGAAGGATGAATTAATGTCGTTGCTGAAAGATGAAAAGTACAAAGATTTTTACGGTTTGATTTATTACACATTAGCTGATATTGCTTTAGCTAATAAAGATGAAAATACCGGTATCGATTATTTAAATAAATCGTTGAGAAATACCGTTGACAGCAAACAAAAAGGTTTGAGTTATTTGCGTTTAGCCGATTTATATTATGAAGATGTAGATTACAAAATGGCTTATGCGTATTACGACAGTACAATCAACCAACTCGAACGCCAGCACGAAAGATATAATGAAGTAAAAAGTTTACGAGATAATCTCAAACTGTTAGTAGATGAATTAACCATTATTGAAACAGAAAAAAAATTACAATACTGGGCCGGATTATCCGATAAAGATTTAGAAAAAGAATTAGCTAAACTAATTCCGGAAAAAGAGGAAGTAGATTCTGCTACTGCAGATATTACAAATCCAACCAACGTAAATACATTAGCTGCTAATCCTGCCGAAGGTAATTTTTATTTTTACAATACTAATTTGCGCAGTCGCGGTTTTTCTGAATTTAAAAAAACCTGGGGCACCCGAAAACTAGAGGACAACTGGAGAAGAAGTGAAAAAGGTTCTTTTGGTGATGATGGCAATGCAGACGTTGCAGTTACAGAAGAAAAAACCATTGACCTCAATGCCAAAAATGTAACCACAGAAAAAATTATTCAAAGTCTACCAAAATCACCGGAACAATTGGCAGCATCCAATGCGAAAATTGCCGGGGCTTTATATAAAGCAGGTATTATTTATAAAGAAAATTTTAAAATTAAACCGAAAGCAATCGAAATGTTTGAGGATAATGTAAATAATTATCCCGCAAACGCATTTGAAGTGCAATCGCTTTATCAATTATACAGGCTTACTGCCAATCCGCAGCAGGATAAATATAAAAATTTGTTATTATCAAAATATCCTGAAACAGATTATGCCAAAATAATTAGCGACCCTGATTATTTTAAACGAGAGGAAGAGAAAAAACATGCATTGGAAATATATTATGCCGCAACGTATGATGCGCTGCAGTTAAAAGATTACCCGACAGTTAAATCGCGTGTTGTTGCAGCTGATACATTATTTAAAATAAATCCGCTTAAACCAAAATTTGAGATGCTGGATGCGTTGGCTGATGCCGATAGTGTAGAAGTGTTTAAAAACAGCTTACAAAAAGTTGCGTTAAAATATCCTGAACATGAAGTTGGGATTCGGGCTCAGGAAATGCTGGATTATATGCGCCGTGGCAGTGTAATGGAAGACGCAGGTAAGGTAGCACCTGTAGCAAATTATACGCTGAACCCTGCTGAGGAACAGTATTTTATGTTTGTGATGAATTCAACAGGCAAAAATGCGACTACCATGAAAAATAATATTGCCACATTTAACGGCAGTAATTTCAGCACCGATAATTTAAAAATCAGCTCATTACTATTAGGTAAAGACAATAGCATAATCTTAGTAAAATCGTTTCCTACAATTGAAAAAGCAATGATTTATTATAACGCAATAAAAGATAATACCGCAGTTTATAATGAATTAACACAGGAAGCATTTACGCCAATGCTGATTTCAAAATCGAATTACGTTCAATTCTTCAAAGTGAAAGATGTTGAGGGATACCTAGTTTATTTTCAAGATAATTACTTAAAGGAATAAATACAATACCATGTCGATTAAAGAGCAATTTTCTGTTTATAAAAAACAGATAAAATGGTTTTGGCGAATATTTTTTATCGGTGCCGGTATGGTTACCCTTTTTATTATATTATTGTCGGTAGGTGTTTTTGGTTCTCTGCCTTCTTTTGAAGAATTAGAAAATCCGCAAAGCAGTTTATCTACACAAATTATTTCTTCTGATGGTGAATTGTTAGGTCGTTTTTATAGGGAAAACAGAACAAATGCAACTTTTCAAGAAATACCTCCGCATTTAATTGACGCTTTAGTATCAACTGAAGATCGCCGATATTATGATCATAGTGGTATCGATGCAAAGGGTGTAATGCGTGTAATATTTAAAACGCTGATATTACAACAATCTGAATCCGGTGGTGGAAGTACCATTACACAACAGTTAGCAAAAAATTTATATGGTCGCCCAACTGTAAGCAGTAAATTCGAACTGGCAATAACCAAATTAAAAGAATGGGTGACAGCTGCAAAACTAGAACGCAGGTATACCAAAGAAGAAATTATTGTAATGTATTTAAATACCATTCCGTACATATACGATGCAAGTGGTATTAAAACGGCTTCAAAAACTTTTTTTAACAAAGCTGTTTCAGATTTAACGGTTGAAGAATCAGCAGTGTTGGTTGGCATGGTGCAAAATCCTGCTTATTATAATCCTGTTCGCTTTCCTGAACGTACATTAACACGTCGCAATATTGTATTGCATGAAATGAATGAAGCGGGAAAATTAAGTGATGAAGATTATACCAAAACAAAAGAAAAACCAATTGTATTAGATTTTAAACGTCAGGATCATAAATCCGGAAACGGAACTTATTTCAGAGAATATTTAAGACAATGGTTGGCTGAATGGGTTAAAGAAAATGAAAAACCTGACGGCACGAAATGGGATATTTATAAAGATGGTTTAAAAGTTTACACCACCATCGACAGCCGCATGCAAACTTATGCTGAAGCGGCAACTGCACAATGGTTAACTAAGTTGCAAAAACAATTCGACGATCACTGGAAAGGCAATAAATATGAACCATGGGCTTATCCTTACAGCGGCAGAACAAATCCGGAATTAATTGATAAGTCAATAAAACAAACCGAACGTTATCGCAAAATGAAAAAAGCGGGTGCCAGTGAAGCTGAAATTGATAAAGCTTTTCATACGGCTGATTCGATGACGGTTTTTTCATGGTATAAAAAAGGATATGATTTAGATACCTTAATGACGCCTTACGATAGCATTAAATATGTGAAAAAGACCTTGAATCCCGGTTTTATGGCAATGGATCCGCATACCGGTGAAATAAAAGCATGGGTTGGTGGCGTAGATATGCGTTACTTCCAGTTAGATCACGTTAAACCGGCTCAGGGTCGACAGGTAGGTTCTACATTTAAACCATTCGTATATACGGCTGCAATTGCAGATAAGGGCTTTTCTCCCTGTTATCAGATCCCTAATTTGCCAGTAACTTTCGAAAAAGGTAAAAAATGGAGTTTGAACAGCGATTGGACACCAAAAAACTCTGATGGCTCCTACGGCGGTATGTTAACCTTATCGCAAGGTTTGGGGAAATCTGTAAATACTGTTACCGCATATTTACTGCGGGAAGTTGGAATTCAACCGGTAATAGATTTAGCGCATAATATGGGAGTAGAATCAGAAATCCCGTTTCAACCATCCATTTGTTTAGGCACACCTGAAGTGACTGTTTTTGAGATGACCGCGGCTTATTCAGCATTTGCAAATAAAGGCATTGCCGTTCGTCCGGTGTTTGTTACCAGAATAGAAGATAAAAATGGAAATATCATCGCAGAATTTCCGGCTAAACGTGTTGAAGTGATGCGTGAAGAAATTTCTGCTGTGATGGTTGACATGATGCAATATGTAATGGATTATGGAACCGGTCAACGTTTGCGTCGCCCTGAATATGGAGGAATTACCAGTCAGGTTGCAGGTAAAACCGGAACTACTCAGGAAAACACCGATGGCTGGTTTATGGGTATGGTGCCTCAATTAGTTTGTGGTGTGTGGGTTGGTGCTGATGACCCTGTTATCCATTTCCGTTCTACCGCTCTTGGTCAAGGTGCAAATATGGCATTACCAATTTATGGTTTCTTCATGAAACGCGTGTATGCCGATAAAACACTTGGTATTGATCCGGCAGCAAAATTCCCCGATTTTGAAGGAACACCAACAATTGAACTGGATTGCGGCAAATACATTGAAATGCAAAACAACGATTATCAGGATTTGATGGAAGGTTATAATTGATCGTTAATTAAACATATTGATAAAGGGCAGTCGAAATATTTCATCTGCCCTTTTTTAATACCAGAGTTTTAAATTTGTACCATGGATGCGGAGGCATTTAAAAATATAGAAATTACTTTACCGAACAAACCGGGTGTTTATCGTTATTTCGATAAGGATAAAACTATCTTATATGTAGGCAAAGCTAAAAATTTAAAAAAAAGAGTAGCATCCTATTTCCAGAAAACTGACCATAGTGCACGCATTAAACTCATGGTTAAAAAAATAGATGCCATTGAGTTTACCATCGTAAATTCAGAATCAGATGCGTTTTTACTGGAAAATACACTTATAAAAAAATTCCAACCCAGGTATAACGTAAATTTAAAGGATGGTAAAACCTATCCATATATTGTAGTAAAAAATGAACGTTTTCCAAGAATATTTTTTACGCGAAAAAAAATAAATGATGGGTCACAATATTTAGGTCCATTTACATCTGTAGGAAAAGTTAAATCCATTTTCGATTTTATTAAATCTGTTTTCCCAATCAGAACCTGTAATTATTTATTGTCTGAAAATAATATCAATAATCAGAAATTTAAAATTTGCCTTGAATATCATCTGGGCAATTGTAAAGGACCATGTGAGGGATTAATGACTGAGGCTGAATACATGGAAAATGTTCAGAACATCGTTTACATTTTAAAAGGGAATTTAAGTTTTGTGAAAAATGCTTTCAAACAAAAAATTCAGGAATACGCAGAACAGTTGAAATTTGAGGAGGCGGAAGCCATGCGTATTAAGTTAGAAAACATAGAAAGTTACCAGGGTCGCAGCACCGTAGTGAATACGAATATTGATAATGTAGATGTTTTTGCCTTTACCGATGCCGAAGGATTTTGTGTTATTGGTTATTTAAAAATAATGCAGGGCATGATAACGCAAGCCACCACTTTAGTGCTTACCAAAAAACTAGATGAATCGCCCGAAGAATTATTACAGATTGCCATCACCGAACTTAGATTACAATTTGATACCGACGCAAGGGAAGTTATTTTACCTTTTAAAGTTGAGTTGAGTGATGATACTTTAACACAAACAGTTCCTTTAGCAGGTGAAAAGAAAAAGATTCTAGAGTTAGCTTATAAAAATGCATTATATGTTCGTGAAGAAAAAACTGCAGGCAAAGAAAAACGTGATGCACGAAATAATAATACCAGAATACTGGAAACAATAAAATCGGATTTTAAATTACAAACACTGCCTTATCACATTGAATGTTTTGATAACTCGAACATACAGGGAACAAATCCGGTTGCGAGTATGGTATGTTTTAAAAATGCGAAACCGAGTAAAAAAGATTATCGGCATTTTAATATTAAAACTGTTATAGGCCCTGATGATTTTGCGAGTATGCACGAAATTGTTTATCGTCGTTATAAACGTTTATTGGAAGAAGCTGAGGAGTTGCCGCAATTAATAGTAATCGACGGTGGCAAGGGTCAGCTTGGTGCAGCAGTTGAAGCATTAAAAGAATTAGATTTATATGGCAAAATTGCCATTTGTTCCATTGCAAAAAAATTGGAAGAAATTTATTTTCCGGAAGACCCATTTCCTTTATACATCAACAAAAAGAGTGAAAGTCTGAAAGTAATACAACAGTTGCGGGATGAAGCGCATCGTTTTGCAATTACCTTTCATCGTTTAAAGCGCAGCAAAGGTGCATTAGGTTCAGAATTACATAAGATAAAAGGAATAGGTGACAATACAGTAAAGGAGCTGATGAAAGCTTTTAAATCGGTAAAAAATGTAAAAGCTGCTACTGCTGAAGATTTAGAAAAAGTAATTGGTGTTGCTAAAACAAAAATAGTTACCGATTATTTTTTAAATAACACCAACGAAAAAGAAGCAATTGATACTACTGCTTCGGATATAATTGCGGATTAAATTAATTCAGGACTTTCCATAAAAGTGAAGACCGGCAAAAAATGCCGGCCTTCGGTTCAAGTATGAATAGAAAAGAAAGATAATTAAAACTCCCAGAGATTGTGTTCGAAATCAAATATTTGTTGTTTGATACGTTCACTTTCCAGCACCTGATCAATACCGGATGAATAGTTTTCGATGAAGCGGTCATACACGTTATCTTCTTTTACGATATAACTGCTGAATAAACGCATTTCGAAAATATCTTCAAACGTTAAATAGCGAGCGCTGTTTTTCTCATTGAATATTTCGTGACGAATAATAATACTTCTTAAATCGGGATAATAAATCCAAAACATTGGTTCAGAACCTAAAGTTTCACCCGTTGTAGGGTCGATACGATCGCGAATCATTGTCAGCCCTATGATACGAACAACCATAGTAGAAGTTTCTTCGTCGAACACCCAGTCTTCTTTAATTTGAATTTTTTGTACCGTTTGGTAGTCGAATTCAGTTTTAATGATAACCGGTTTTTCTTCGTAGGTTTCTTCGTCAAGAATCCATGTAGTATCGGTACGATTAAATTTGATTATAATTTGTTCGAGCGGAAGTTCTGTTCCTTCGCTGAAATCATCATAAAGGGGGCTATAAGCCTTTAATTCACCGGAAATAACGGCATCGTATACAATTTGAACGAAAGGGTCAACCGGCCAGGTAAATGGCAAATTGATTTTTTCCCTGAAGTCGATATTGCGCCATACGCGTTTTTCCCAATAGATATCCGCTTCACGAATATCATCGTAAGGAATTATTTCCCTTGTTCCGAGTAATGTTCTTTTATAGATACCATCCTGCCTTGCAGCACTTGGCGTTGTAGGTTGAGCAAACATTGCTGTTGCAACCGAGAACATAACAAATAATAAAACAAATAATCTTTTCATACTACTTGAATTTATAATTAACCACCGATTAATTTAAATGATGTATTTACCGGTACGCTTCTGCCGTCAGGCATTTTAACTGTAACGTTTTGTAATACGATAGTATCACCAGGTTTAGCTTTTTTCTGAATATCTTTCATGATACTGGAAAATTTGCTGCTGTTTGACACATCGGAAACAACGTTACCTACTTTAGGTGCATAAATCATCTCAAAACTTGTTACTGTATAAGGAATCTGGAATACGAAATCCGGATTTTTAACAATAAGACCTTCAGCGGCTTTAAATTCACCTATTTTAAGTGGACCACCTTTAGTGTTTAAGATATATGCGTATGGATCCGGGATACGACGCACACGGAACTTTTCAGCGGATGTTTCGCTACCTTTTGCTGTTTTCACAGTTACAGTAATGTCAGCTTCACCTGCTGTAGTTGGTTTTGCATTGTATTCTTCACCTTTAACTTTAACGATACCACAACCTGAAGCGCTTACTTTATCAGAAGCATAACCCGGAACAGAAATTTTGATTGGGTTATCAACGCCGATATATAATACGTTCATAGCTGTAGGAGAAACCACGGCTTTACCCACTTCGAAAGTTTCGTAACCGAATTCGAAAGGATAAAAACGGAACATACCTTCCTTACTTGGAGAAGGAATTTGGATTACACCCTGGAACTTACGTTCACCGGATGCAGTTTCTTTAATTTTACCCATACCACCTGCAACTTCGATTTCACGAGCGCCGCTTAATGGCATAGTTTCACTTTCTACCATTTCAAAAGCTTTACCATTTGGATCGCTAGCGTCTTTTTTAACAGCGCCGGTAAATGATCCGATAAACACTTTAGGTTTGATAGCTTCTGAAGTTGCACCGATAAAAATGTCAGCTGTGTATTCAGCACCTTTACGCACATAAGCGGAAGGAGCTACAACCTGAGCTGCCATTTTATCAACCTGAATATCTTCAGCATTGATTTTTCTTCTTAAGAAATCGAGGATTGTACTTTCAGAGCTTTTAGCATCCTGTTGGAATTTTGTCAAAATTGTCATAACAGCAACAGCCGGTACGCGGTCAAAATTGTAAGTTTCCCAACTGGTAGCGTGTTTTTCACCTTTAGGCACTTCAGTAATTTTGATTGGAATATCAATTCCTGAATCTTTACCTAAAATATTAACAAACTTTGCTCTTGTTTCTTCAATTTTATTATGCAGTTCCTTACCTTTTCCTTTATTTAAAAACAGGTTACTGGTTTTTTCCATTTCACCTTCAGTTTTTAATTTTTCAGGATTTTCAGGATTTGGACCGCCTGCAGCAGCTTTCACTTCTTCCTTCAACGCTTCAACGTAGGCAACAAAATCGTTGCTCAGTTTTGTTGCTTCTTCAGCTTGCTTTAAGATTGCCTGAGTTTCAGCACGGCCGTCTTTAGAAGCAGCTTTAGTAATCATGCCCATCATCAGTTGGTTTTTGCTATCAAGCAAACCGTTACTGTCGCTAATACCCTTGTTAACGGTATTAAAGGCATTCAAAATTTCCGCAGATACGTTCAATGCCAGAAGGGCTGTAAGCACCAGGTACATGAGGTTAATCATGAGCTGGCGTGGTTCCTTAGGTATTGACATTAGTTTTTAAATTTTATTAGTTAAGTAAATGTTTATTCAATTAATTTTTATTTATGAACGGGTAGCACCCATGCTCATTGCACTCAACATGTTACCATATACACGGTTCAATGCTGATAAGTTATTTGACAACTGAGCAATTTCTTCACGGTATTTAGCAGTGTCAGTAACTGAATCCTGAAGGTTATCCATAGCACTGTTAAGGCTGCCATAGAATTTGTTCATTGCTTTTAAGTGATTGTTCGTGTCTTGTAACTCTAATTCATAAATAGCATTCAACTGACCTAAGTTTTTAGTTACCATTTGAACTTGTTCATGGTACTTAGTTGTGTCAACTGAAGATGCAGTGATTTGTTCCATTGCTTTTGCAGCATTAGAATAAGCATCGCGCATTTCAGCAACAGCCATTGAAGCGTCTTTAATTTTTGTTGAATACTCATTTGTATTAACAGCAGCATCTTGAACATCTGATAATTTTTCGATGTTTTCGCCTAAACGTTTTAAGTTTTCACCTAAACGTTCAATCATAACAGGCTCAACTTTGCTGTCTTCTAACATTTTGTCCAACTGACGGGTAACGCTTTCGCGTGGTTCCATTTTATGAACTGCTTTTTTACCTGATTTAGCTTCTTCAACTTCAGGAGCTACATCCAGATCCGGATAGATTTTTTCCCAATAGTAATCTTTGTGAGGAGGGAGAATACCGAGCATTAAGAAGAGTACTGCTTCTGTAAGCATACCAACCATTAACATGAAATCGGCGCCTTCCCAGTGCATGATTTTGAAAAGCGCTCCAACGAGTACGACAGAAGCACCGCAACCAATGATTAGGTTTTTAATTCGTTTAAAACGATCGGATTCGAAAAATGCTGACATTTTGTTTTAAATTTTAAGTTTTTAAATGATTGTTAACAAATACAATAATTGTGTTCTCTATGCTTGGTTAGGAAATTTATTAGAAATCGCTCATTGAACGACCGAGGAAGGTCATGCAACAACGGAATCCAACATAACATTTAGCTGTATCCTGAAATTCCCAGTGACGAGAACCTGTCTGGATATAATAACTAATATCTTTCCATGATCCGCCTCTGATTACTTTACGTTTTAATGCCGGTGGATCGCTCTCCTCTGCATCATAACGATAATCAGGGTTTTCATCATGTATAAATGAGTAACTATTTTCTGAAAATGCTGTAGATGTCCATTCTGAAACGTTACCTGCCATATTATATACACCGAAATCGTTTGGTGCATAAGAATATACCTTAACGGTATAATAACCACCATCTTCAGGATAGTTACCACGGCCGGGTTTAAAGTTTGCTAAATAACAACCTTTGGTATTTCTAACATAAGGACCACCCCAAGGATAAGGAGCCTGGTCTCTTCCACCGCGTGCTGCGTATTCCCATTCGTGTTCTGTTGGTAAACGGAAGTCGTCAACCTGAACTTCTTCATGGTTTCTTCTCCAGTCGTTCCAGAAATCAGAACGCCATGTTGCAAAAGCGTTAGCCTGTTTCCATGATACCCCAACTACAGGATAATCATCAAATGCAGGATGTGAAAAATACTGACGGGTCATTGGTTCATTAAATGAATAGGTATAATCGTGTACCCAAACCAATGTATCGGGATAAATAGTTACCGGTTCTTCAACAATGAAGTCGGCAATATTTTTATCGCGGTTAGATTTGCTGGCAGCTTCTTTCCATTTCACCCAACGGTAGTTATAAATCAGCTGACGTGTGTCGAGCGACTTAATTCCGTAATAGGTTTCGCTGGCTGGCAGATACAATTCTTCGAGGCGTGAACGCGTTTCTTCATCGTCCCAGTCAATTTCCTGATCCCAGTCGATAAGTGGTACTTCAGTTTCCTGACCTTCCTCTTCTTCTTTGTAGTGATCGAGTAATACGTGAGAGATGGAATCTTTTACCCAATAAACGAATTGTCTGTATTCGTTATTGGTAATCTCCGCATCATCCATGTAAAACCCTTGAATTGAAATGGACTTCGTTCGTTGCCAGAGAGAATTGTTCACATCCTGGTCGCTGGGACCGATGTGTAATGTTCCTGAAGGGATGTAAACCATTCCAAAAGGGTTTACCGGCTCCCATTCCGGACGATCTTGCATACCTAACAATTGGCCCCGGTAATCGCTCCATCCTGAGGAACTACAACCGCTTCCAACAATAATGGCTACGCATGCAAAAGTTAACAATGGCAGGTTTCTTTTCATACTTGATATGATTTGTACAATTAAATCCGTGTAAAAATAGGTTTTTTCTTCAAAATCAATAATATTTTACCACAGTTTATACACACATTTTACTTCAAAAGTGGGCTGAAATTACCAACTTTTTGCAAAATCGCAAAAAATCAGCCCTTAATGATACAGATAACGCGGGTTATTTATCATTTTTCCCGCCCGTGGACGAGCCACCGGTAACCTGTATCTCAACACAACTTCATGCGACCCCGAACTCACCGAATTTAACTCCGATAATGTAATGTCGTATGAATAACTCACCCTCCAGTTTCCTGAAAAATTTAGCCCACCAATCAGCGACACTGCATCGTAGCGGCCATTTGTGTAACCTCTAAACGATGCCCCGGCTAAAATATTATCGTTGAAAGTAAATATCGTATTCACATCTACTATCGACGATTGAAGGTCAGTTTTATAAAGAACACTCGGTGTTAACATTAACCTGCTTGTCATGTTAATGTCATATCCCACATAAACGTATCCATTGGGATTATATTGTACGTCGGTAACCGCGGTTTCCTTACTTGCCTGCAACGGAAGTAATAAATGACTCGCCGAAACACCGATTTTCAAACTTTTTCCAAAGAAATAGAGGCCTAAGGAGGCATCGGGTAACACCTCGGTTCGAAGTGTGACAGGCAAATCAGGGTCATTATGGTCGATAATACCCTCGTAATTACCAGTTGGAGTGGTTAGTTTATCGCCTCTCAGTTGCTGTTGAATAATACCACCACTTACGCCGATACTCAAAGTTGAAGTTCTGAAACGCTTATGGTAGGCATACATTGCCGAAACACCCGTATTACGCTGCTGCCCTGCTAAATCGTTACTCACTACTAAACCGGCTCCACTTGAAATTTTATAGATTGGTAAGTGAGAAGTGATAATTTGTGACACAGGAGCACCCGGCAAATTGACCCATTGATTACGCACATCGAGTGTGGAAATCCATGCATCCTCTTCTCCGGCCGCCGCAGGGTTAAAATAGGTTGGATTAAACATAAACTGGGTAAACTGCGGATCGCGCTGCCCGTAACTATATAGCTGACTGTTTTGAGCCGCTAAGCCAAAACAACATATAGAGAGGAGACTAAATAAACTGATGCGCATCTTTTGTTACCCGAT
>Ga0268298_10004522_pt1 | contig 13529 bp, 14 predicted proteins | sample WWTPWeurt_MetaG_FD_194462 | JGI IMG/M metagenome (GOLD analysis project Ga0268298, IMG submission 194462) | Activated sludge microbial communities from WWTP in Nijmegen, Gelderland, Netherland - WWTP Weurt | ecosystem: Engineered > WWTP > Aerobic digester > Activated sludge | place... | reverse complement strand
ACGATAATCAATTGCATCAACTGGGACAAGCCGAGCAAATGTACCGTGAAGTAATCAAGAAATTTCCCAACGAAAAAATTGCCAAAGATGCCGAAGCCTGCATCAATAACTTAGGCAAATCGGATGAAGAATTAATTAAAGAATTTGAGGCTAAGAATAAGAAGGCTTCTTAAGTAATATGTTGCCGCTTCAAATTTTAATTTACAATCAATAATTCTAAAATATCAAATCTCAATAAATTCATCCTTTCAACACAAGCAAACTCCCTACCAGCCCACCTCTTCGACTCCGCTCAGAGTGACCCTAGTTTTTTATTAATCAAACTCCCAAACTCCCAAACTCCCAAATTCTCAGATTCTCAGATTCTCAGATTCTCAAATTCTCAGTTTCCCAAATCCTCCCAACAAGCCCACCTCTTCGACTCCGCTCAGAGTGACCCTAGTTTTTTATTAATCAAATTCCCACATTCCCAGATTCTCAGATTCTCAGATTCTCAGATTCTCAGTTTCCCAAATCCTCCCTACCAGCCCACCTCTTCGACTCCGCTCAGAGTGACCCTGATTTTTATTAATCAAATTCCCAGATTCTCAGATTCTCAACTCTCAATTCTGAATTCCCAATCCCCCCAATCAATTATTTTCCATCGCTTTCTCAATTTCCTGAATCAATCGATCAGGCGAAATATTGAGCGATAAATTTCCGTCACGCGAAATGGCGATTTCTCCGGTTTGTTCCGAAACAACAATAGCCAACGAAGAAGTAACTTCTGTAATTCCGGCTGCTGCCCGGTGACGCATCCCTAAATTAGCAGGGAAGCTGGTATTTTCGCTAACCGGCAAAACACATCTGGCTGCTTGAATTAAATTTCCTGAAATAATAATTGCCCCATCATGCAAAGGCGAATTTTTAAAAAATATACTTTCGAGTAAACGCACCGAAATCTTTGCTTGAATCATATCGCCGGTTTTGGCGTAAAAACTTAAATCCGAATTGGTTTCAATTACAATGATAGCACCGGTTTTACTTTCCGACATACTGCGACAAGCCTTTGCAATGGAATTGAGTTCGCCTGCAAATTTCTTCTTGGTATCGGTTCCAAAATTTAACAAGGAACTGCTGAATTTAGTTTTGCTAAACAAATTACTGGTTCCTATGAGCAATAAAAATTTTCGAATTTCTTGTTGAAATACAATTATTAAAGCAATTACACCAACTCCAATAAACTGTCCCAGCAAGGTTCCCAGCAATTGCATGTGAAGGGCTTTCACCACAAACCAAAAAAAGTAGATTGCCAAAATTCCAATAAAAATATTCACGGCAACCGTGCCTCTTACCAATTTATACACTTGATACAAGAGCAAGGCAACTAAAAAAATATCAAGTACATCAAGCCAACGAAAATTAAAAAAGTCGGGTAGAGCGGCTAGTATCATGCTTGTTGCTGGTAATATGAAAATAACTGAATAGCTTGTTTGGCTTGCTTTACATCGTGTACCCGTAAAATTGTAGCACCGTTTTGTATGGCAAGCGTATTGAGCACTGTACTCCCATTTAAGGCTTCTTCAGGAGTTGTATGTAGTAATTTATTTATCATCGATTTTCGTGAAATTCCTACCAAAATGGGAACATCAAGTAGTTGCAGCAAAGATAAATTTTTAAGTATCTGAAAATTTTGTTCAAGCGATTTACTAAATCCAAATCCGGGATCAATAACAATATCCTTTATACCACGAATGCGCAATTGCTCAATTTTTAATGAAAAATACTGCAGCATTTCTTTTAACAAATTTTTGGATTCATAGTTTTGATGCATGCTTGAAAAGCTTCCGTTAAGGTGCATCATACAATATGGAACTCCAAGTTCGGCAAGGGTATCGAACATTTTTTTGTCAAAACTTCCTGCACTAATATCGTTCACCAAATGTGCTCCTGAATGTATGCTTTTTTTAGCAACGTTTGCACGAAATGTATCAACTGATAGCAGTGCATTGGGAAATAAATCGTGTATCATTTCCACCACCGGAACTACTCTTTTAAGTTCTTCCCGTTCAGTAATTAAGCTACTTTTAGGTCGGGTTGAAACACCTCCAATGTCAATAATGTCAACACCTTCAGAAATCATTACACCAACTCTTGCTTTTATTTTTGCAGCAACGGTATACTGGTTTCCATCAAAAAATGAATCGGGAGTAACGTTTAAAATTCCCATTACTTTCGGATGCGAAATATCCAACAGTTGTCCTCCACAGTTGAGTGTTGATTTTTTTAAAAAAGGAGTATCTTTACCAGCCATAAAAAGTTAAAATCAGTACGAAGCCTAATCTGTAATCCCCCGAATTTTTTTTAAACGAATGAGTACTACTTCAGCGCAATTTGATTCAAGTATAAAGAAATGTAAAGACATTTTTATAAAAAAAATGCACGATTACGGCACTGCCTGGCGAATTCTACGCACGCAAAGTATCACTGATCAGTTGTATATAAAGGCACAACGCATTCGAAGCATCGAACAAAAGGGCATGCAAAAGATTAATGAAGACGTGCAATCTGAATACATTGGTTTGGTTAATTATTCTATCATTGGTTTAATTCAACTTACTTTAAACGAGAAAGACGAGCTGGAATTACCGGTTGCAAAAGCCGAAAAGCTGTACGATCAATTCGCAACTATGGCAAAGGAATTGATGGAAAATAAAAATCATGATTATAGCGAAGCATGGCGCGATATGCGCATTTCGTCGCTTACCGATTTAATATTAATGAAACTAATGCGTACTAAACAGATTGAAGACAATAAAGGAATTTCCCTTATTTCAGAAGGCATTGACGCAAATTACCTCGATATATTAAATTACAGTGTATTTGCTTTAATTCGATTAGATGAACTAAAATCAACCAATTAATTAATAAAAAATGATGAGAATAATTACTGGAATTTGCCGCCTACTAGTTGGAGTTTTGTTTATTATTTCGGGTCTGATAAAAGCGAATGACCCACTTGGTTTTGCTTATAAACTTCAGGAATATTTTGAAGTTTTTGGCACCGAATTTCTAAAACCCATGGCGCTTGGTTTGGCCATTTTTATTTGTGCTTTTGAAGTACTTTGTGGAGTAGCAACTTTAACAGGAAGTAAAATGAAACCGGTCGCTTGGGCATTAATGCTCATGATTGTGTTTTTTACCTTCCTCACTTTTTACTCAGCCTACTTTAATAAAGTAACCGATTGCGGATGTTTTGGAGATGCACTTAAAAATTTAATCGGTCGCTCACTCACTCCATGGGAATCATTTACCAAAGACATCATCTTGTTTATATTAATAATTCCAATTTTCATTAACCGCTCAAAAATTAATTCTCCCTTTAGCGACACGGTGGATACTTCAATTGTAGCCGGTTCCTTGTTTTTAGTTACTGCTTTCTCGCTATACTGCTACTGGCATTTGCCTGTGATGGATTTTCGCCCATACGCCGTTGGCAAAAATATTCCCGATCAAATGAAAATTCCGGAAGGAGCAAAGGGCGATGAGTACGAAAGTGTATTGGTATATAAGAATAAAAAAACCGGCGAAAGCAAAGAGTTTACCATGGCTGAATATAGTAAGTCGGCTTATTTGTGGGAAGACACGCTTACCTGGGCTTGGGAAGCTACCAACAACAAATTAATTAGAGAAGGCTACCACCCGCCAATTCACGATTTTAGTATTGCCAGTGCCGATGGTGAAGATTTAACGCAAAAAATAATCAGCAATCCCAATTATAATTTCTTATTGATTTCATACGATATCAACGAAGCAAATGTGAATGTGCAGCAAAAAATCAACGAATTTGTTGCCCGTTGCACAAAAGATAGCTTAGCATTTGTAGGATTGGCAGGGTCTTCAGCAAAAGAGATTGATAATTTTAGACATCAAAATAATTCGCTGTTCGATTATTACATCACCGATCAAACAGTGTTAAAGACCATGATTCGCTCAAACCCCGGTTTGATGTTAATGAAAAACGGAACGGTACTCGGAATTTGGCATTACAACGATTTCCCAAATTACGATGAGGTTGCAGCCAAGTATTTTAAAAATTAAACGGTGCTGAAATTTATTCTCAAGCGGCTTATCAACGGCATTTTGGTGCTGATGGGAATAGTTGTCGTAATATTTTACTTATTCAATATTTTGCCCGGCGACCCTGCACGCATGATGCTGGGCCAAAGAGCCGATTCTGCTTCCATTCGAATTATCAACAAGGACCTTGGCCGCGATCAATCTTTGTCGCGTCAATTTTTAATGTATGTAAATGATCTTTCGCCGCTATCGGTGCATTCAAAATTGAATAAGGAAAGCATCATTTACCTCGATAAAACTAAGTATCCGAATGCTTTGAAACTCCTTGGATTAAGCAATGATAAAGTACTGGTGTTAAAGACTCCCTATTTACGCAGGTCCTATCAAACCAACCGAAAAGTGAGCGAAATTATTTTCGAAGCCTTGCCAGAAACGGCCTTACTTGCTGTTGTTTCAATGATAATTGCCTCCTTATTGGGAATTGCAATTGGTGTTATTGCTGCTTTGAATAAAGGTAATTTTATAGATAATTTTTTTCTGGTGATTACTGTTTTTGGAATGGCAGGACCTTCCTTTTTTGTGGGCATCATTATCGCCTGGATATTTGGTTACTTGCTTTCGGCATACACCGGATTGAATATGACCGGTAGTTTATTTACACAAGACGATTATGGCAATGGGGAATACCTCGATTTAAAAAATATTATTTTACCGGCTATTACACTTGGAATTCGTCCATTGGCAATTATTACACAGCTAACTCGTAGCTCACTGCTCGATGTGCTTTCGCAAGACTATGTGCGCACTGCTAAAGCTAAGGGATTGGCTTTTTATAAAATTATAACGAAGCACGTTTTAAAAAATGCCATGAGTCCGGTTATTACTACTATTTCGGGCTGGTTTGCCGGATTAATGGCTGGCGCTGTTTTTATTGAATACATTTTTGGATGGAAAGGAATTGGGAAAGAAATAGTGGATGCACTCGAAAAGTATGATTTGCCGGTAGTGATGGGTGCTGTATTAGTTTTTTCGATTGTATTTATTTTAATAAATTTGATTGTGGATGTGTTGTATGGATTACTCGATCCACGAATACGATTAAACTAAATTACCCCCTTTTTCAAATGCAACATTCGGGTAAAACCTATTTTCCCAATTTGGATGCAAGCCGTTTTTTTGCATTTCTTCCTGTGTTTTTTACCCATGTTTTTTTTACCAAGGACCCTGAAATAAGCAATACCGCTGTTTACCGTTTCATCGAAAATCACATGAAAGTTGGCATACTTGGCTTGGATTATTTTTTCGTGTTATCTAGTTTTTTAATCACTTGGGTAATACTCGAGGAATATAGTAATACCGGTATATTTAGTTTTAAAAACTACTTCATTCGTCGCTCACTGCGAATTTGGCCTCTGTATTTTTTAATCGTTACCGCCACATATACTGCAGGCTATTTTTTTACTTTTTCCCAATTGCCTCCTATTATTGTTTACTTGTTATTTGTAAGCAATTTTTACATCATCGAACATGGAGATGCATTTTTGTTTTTGTTGGTAATACTATGGTCGGTTTCGGTTGAAGAACAATTTTACTTGCTGTGGGCTGTGCTGCTTAAGTTTTTTAAAAAGTATTTGGTTCCGGTTTCAATAGCAATGATTGTTATTTCGGTTTTATTTAGATGGCAAGTAATAGAAGAGCAAAAAGTACTCTATTTCCACACTTTAAGTACCCTCGCTAATTTCGCTATAGGCGCGCTTTGTGCGCATGTTGGCAGAAACAAAAATGCTATTTTTCAATTTCTGAAAAGTATCCCCAAAGCGCAAGTGGCATCCATTTATTTTTTACTTTTTTTGAATATAATTTTTTACAAGGACATCTATGATAATCAAGTCATGCAAGTGTTAGAACGCTTGATATTTTCACTTTTTTTCGCCTTTATAATTTTTGATCAGTGCTTTAGTGATGCTTCCTTGTTTAAATTAGGTAGGTGGAAATTCACCAATTATTTTGGGAATGCTTCTTTCGGTTTGTATTGTTTTCACGGAATTGTGATAAGTATTTTTACAAAGCTGGCCGATACGTATGCCTGGAAATTTTCGCTTTGGCAAGTAAGTATTCTTAATCCGCTAATACTGCTTATACTAACTTTACTAATAAGTTTTTTGAGTTACGAATTTCTCGAAAAGCACATCATTAAACTAAAAGCAAAATTTTATAGTTTAAATCCAAGTTGAATCGCAATTGTGCGTGGAGCCTCAATTTTTAATGGGCGCAGACTGTATTCCAAATTAAATACATTGTTTACAACAACAGCTATTCGCAAATATTTAGTAGCCTGACAAGCAATGCGTGCATCAAATAGTTGTGTAGGCCCATTGTGTTTTTTGCGGTAGCGTTTTATTCCGGTTGGCAACAAATAGGGTTCATCCAAATCGTTAAAAGTTTTATCAATATTTTTCATAAAGCTGTAGTATCGCCAGCTTCCTCCAATTGAAATAATTTTGTAGCCAAGTTCAACATCCGCTTTTGCTAAATGTTGAAAACGGTATTTTAAAATGCTGGCCGTAGTATCGCTGCTGGTGTTCGCAAAATTAAGTTCGCTTTGTGTAAAGCCGTCACCGGGATTGTCTTTTGCAAATACATATCCTGTATCTTTTGCTTGTGGTAAAGTATAAGTATATCCTGCCAAAATACTCAAGTTCCAATTCCGTGTTAGTTTTCCTTCTGCGCCAAGCGAAACTTCAACACCTCTAACGCGCGTATTGCCGGTATTCACAAATTTAAATCCTGCCGAATCGGGGCGCCACTTGGCATAAATGTATTCAATGGTATTGCTGTATTCTTGCCAAAAGGCAGCTGCATCAAAAAAGCCTGCAAATTCACCTAATTTAAATCCTTGCTTTAAGCCAATTTCAGTGTTGCTCGAAGTTTCCGGTAACAGCGAATCGTTCGGAAAAATGGTTATACCGCCTGCACTGGTAAGTATGTACTTCTCAGTAATGGTAGGGAATCTATAGCCTTGTCCATAAGAGTAACGCAAAAAGGTTGCTTCCGAAAGTTTTAAATTCAATCCCGAACGAAATATAGGTTGAACAACCGATTCTGTAGCATTTATCTTAAAATATTCTCCTCTGAATCCGATAGATAAATTCAACACATTCCACAATTTTTTATCGAGTTGAGTAAAGGCTGAATAATTTTCGAGCACGTTATTAGGACTTCCACCGGCTGCGTATAAAGCTGCATGCGAGTAAGTTTTATTTAATACTATACCTCCGGTGAAATTTAATTTAGCCAAGGCTTCAAGTTGCTTGTGAAACTGGTATTCGTAATAAGTAACAGTGCTTTCGTTTGATTGATTGTTGCTGTTTTGATTGTTGGTATAAAAAAAGCGTCCACGTAAATCATGCTTGAATCCTTTTTTTGAAGAATAGGAAATAAAGGGATCAACATAAAATATTTCTCGGTCCGAAATGGTCATGGTTCCCGGAAAAGAGCGATATATTCCATTGGTATCGTCGTTCCAAACCAATGAAAAATTGGAATGACTAATCATAAAATTTCCATTAATACCAACTGCTAGTCCCGGAACTTTAGTAGGTCGATAACGTAAATTAAAATTCAATCTACCGTTGCGTTCCGCTACATCGTTGTTGTTGATGGTATCGGTTTTAATTGGTAAAAAGGGATGCGGAATAGGAGGTCCAATGTAGCCATGGTCGTAGGAACCCATTCCTCCAATAACAACATCAACAGCTCCAAATTTTTGGGCGTGTAAAAAATTTAGTCCCGAAAAATTATTCAAACCACTCCACCATTTAGCTGAGTCATTTTCGGGAGTACTATACATGCCCGAATACAAATTCACTTTTGTGAGCGGTTTGTCTTTTGCGTAAGCTGTGCGCACATTGATGGTTCCACTAAGGGCAGCCGAACCATAACAAACAGAAGAGGCACCTTTAATAATTTCAACTTGTTCAATGTTTTCTACCGGAATAAAATTCCATTCGGTTCTTCCTGCATCACCTGCCATTACTGGTATTCCATCAATTAAAGTAGCAACTCTACTGCCTACTCCAAAACTAAATCCGCTACCACCACGAATTTGAGGTTCTCCATCTAAAATGTTTAGTCCGGGTGTTTGCTCCAACGCTGTTTTAATATTTGTAGTGTTTTTATTTTCTATGAGACGAGGCTTTAGCACTTCCATACTCACTGTAATTTCTTCCAGCTTTTGTTCGAATTTACCGGCCGATACTACAATAGTTTGTAATTGTTTCTCGGTACTAAGAAGTATAAAATTATGGGTTAATTCAGTTCCGTTGGTTTCTGAAATAAAAAAAGTATCATTCACCATACCGATAAAAGAGCAAATAACTATTTTATCGTCTGATGAAAGTTGCAAATTAAAACGTCCATTTGCATCGCTAATTGCGGCTTTCGATTTATTTGTAAGTGAATAAATGGCAGCACCAACAAGCGGCTCTTTTTCGGATGTAGCACTCACTGTCCCGCTCAAAGTTTTATTCGATTGAGCACTCAACAATAATGGATTAAAGAAACTATAAATTCCTAAAAGAGCAGTAAACAGAACCTGTTTAGATAGTTGCATACATCCTGCTTATTTTTTCAGATTCCAGAAAATAGATTAATGTGCAAGAATAAACTTTCCTTTTTGTACACTATTTTTTTCTGCATCCAACGCTGAAAAATAATAGATACCATTTGCCAAACCACTCAAGTCTAAAACTGAATTTCCTTTCAGCAGCGATTCGGTTTTAATAGCTTCTCCAATACTGTTGTATATGGTAAATTGAAGTTTGGAAGAGAAGTTTTCAATCTTTAATTCGGTAGTAACCGGATTGGGTGAAATGTTCAAATAGTTTGCTTCAATTGGCGCAATTCCGTTTGTATTATTGGTAATCAATTCTAAATCGTCAACGAATAAGGTGCTATTGACTACTGCAGTAAATCCACCGCTTGATGACAATAACCATTGGGCTTTGTCAACTGCATTGGTTGAATAATATACGATAGCTGCTGAAAAGCGTGTATAGGTACCAACAGTAGAATTCGGTGTTTGAAAGCGAATAAAACCAACAGTATCAGTTCCGTTAACACCATACAACAAGAGTTGCACAAATCCATTATCGCCACCCACTGAGGTATATTTGTACCAACCGGCAATACTATCCGGACGCCCAGAATAAGATACACCGCCTGATACTCCTGGAGGAGCAATGCTAATAGTTCCGGTAGTAGCAATACCATTGGCATTTTGACCTAATACCGATTTAGTAACCAATTTAATTGCCGATGAACCACTGTGTACATCGGCCCCTGTAGCTTTTAAGCAAGTTAAAACACCAAGGGGTGAAGTATTCGGATTTAAATTATTCCAGTTATTGGGGTTTTGGTAGCTACCCACTGCTGTCCAGTTTTCAAAACCGGGATTGGGTAAAACCTGTGCTTTCGCAAGCATCCCAAATAAAATGTAACCAAAGAGCAAAGTAAAGTTTTTCATGTTTATCTATTTTGTTAGATACAAACTTACATTATCTGAATGAAATAGAAAATAGGAATATTTTGAAAAGAGTTTTTTCAATTTTTAACCTTTTAATGCTGGTAAAAGCAGGATTAAAAACCCAATCGAAGTGATTATTTTTAGTATTCCAATTTGGAATTTTTGTAAATTTGAAGACCTAAGTAAATAGCAATGAGCACATCCGAAATTAAAACAGAAATTCATAAAGTATTGGACAATGTTCCTGAAAATGTCTTGCAATCTGTTTTGGATTATCTTAAAAGTATTATACATACAGATTCCGACAGCGTTCAGCTGACTAATAACTTGAGACAAATTTTACTTGAAGACAAGGAATTACTTCAAAAGCTAGCTGAATGATTAATCTCAAAGAGGTTTTAGCAATTCATGAGTTTCTAATTGAAAAATTTCGAGGATATCAAAACATGGATTTCCGTTCATTGTATAAAGCTGTAATGAATAAAATAATTGCATAAAGCTTTCATCAAAATTGTTTTTTTTACAATCAAAGAAAGCGAATTGCTTCGTTAAACTTCTCTATTCCCAAAATAGTTCTTTCCTAATTTTCAAGAACACAACAATACAATTTCCACTTTCTTAACAAGTAAGAGAGTTACAACTAGAAAACTTTTCTTCTTGATAAATTTGGAAATATGCAAAGGTGTAATACCACAAAATCTAGCTGAAAATTGTAAATAGTAGCAGAGAAATTAAGTTTGAAATTTTATGAAATTTACTCCAACATCACAATTTATAAACTAGTATTTAAATAGAATTAGCTTCTTTAGATAAGATTTAAAAAGGTAAACAAGTTAGAGTAAAGACTTATTGTATTTCCTAACTTAAGATAAAAAATTGCTACTATGCTCGCTTCAATTAAAACGAAACAATCGGCTAATTTTTTGATAAAAATTTGTCCAGATATTTTAATGCGGCAGTTAGAACAGTAGTTTTTGCAAAGGAAAAAATATCCTTGTTTTCATCTCCTTCAGCAGCATCGCTTTTTAGAAAGGATAGGAAAAATGAAATGATTTTATTTTCACGAATTTCTCTGGGAATTATTTCCAGTATTGCTTCTCGCATTAAACTGCTAGGGTTAAGTGTTTTTTTTAATTGACCAAAATTAGCAGCCATGTCTTTTTCTTGCGATGCGCACAGTAAGCTTAAACGCTGCTTTTCGAGCAACAGTGATTGGTAATTGGTAATTTTAGTTTTCGTGCTCATCTTCCAGAATTTTTTTAATTGTTTGATTTATGATGGGCTTTTCAATCATACTTTTTCGGAACACTAAAATGACTAGGAACAGTAAAAGATAAAATCCTGCAATAAGTATAAATCCAAGGTAATATGCTCCTAATACATGACCGATGTATAAGGCTAAACCCAAACTAATGAATACGAAAAAAGCGAAAAAACTCAGAAATAATAGCAAGTTGGCAGTAGCTGCCGCAGTCATTTTCGCAATTGCTTCAACCAGCGTTAACTTTAAGAGTTCGAGTCGGTTGTTTGAATAATCTTTTAATCGTGGAAGCCATTCCTCCCACAATTTTTCATACTCATTTTTATATTCTTCCGACATAGTTAACTTGATTTTTCTGAGCTGTCCTGATTCGAAGTATCGCCTAACTCGGAAGCAATCTTATCTCTGAATTTACTGGCTTTATCTTTTAATTTCGCTGCAATTTTATCTCTATCTTCCTTCGATAGTAAAGTGGCAGCAAGTATCCCTGCTGCAGCACCGGCAATAAAGCCAAAGAGTAATTTGTTGTTAGAGCTCATGGAATATATCTTTCAGTCAAATTTAAGCAAAATACTTCTCTTTACAGCACATTGTGCACTGATCTTTATCAGCTAGAAAGCTTCTCTCTTAAATAGTTTTCAATTAATTTATTCTTGTCAATTTTATGACTTAAGCTGTAAGGAAATTCTTCAACAAAACACAGGTCTCCCGGAATCATGTAATAAGGTAAAGTAAGTGCTAAATTTTGCTTCAGTTCAGTTGCAAGTATCGATTCATTCGCATCAGGCTTAGCTATAATAAAGCTGATAATTTTTTTTACTTCATTGTTTCGTTTGAGCGCTACAGTTACCGAGTCTTTTACAGCTTGATGTTTGCAAATAACCGCAGAAATTTCGCTTAGTTCAATTCTATATCCATTGAATTTTATTTGATCGTCGTTACGCCCTAAAAAGAAGAACATTCCTTCTGCAAAATACGCAAGGTCGCCGGTTTTAAATGCACGCTTACCTTCGTGTACATAAAATTTTTCCTTGTTCAGATCCTCTCGCTTAAAATAGCCGGTAGAAACATGATCTCCAACAATTATTAATTCGCCCTCCTTAGCATCCGGTTCAATTTTTTTAATCAACAATTCGCTCCCCGGCATTGCAAATCCTATTGGAAGTGAGGCATATTTTTCAATAATTGATTCTGTTATATCAATAAAGGTAGTTATAATTGTTGCTTCTGTTGGACCATAAGCATTTACTACTCTAGCTCCGGTAAATTGTTTTTTTAAACTAGCTGCAGTTCTGTTGGGAAGCTCTTCTCCAATAAATAAAAAAGTATGCAATGCAGGCAATTCACTAAAGTTAAATAATTGGTTACGTAAAAATAAGTAGGCAAATGAAGGAGTAGAAGTCCATACTGTACATGCATATTTTTTAAGTCTTTCGAGAAACAAGACTTGGTTCGAAATTAGTTCAGTTGAACTAAGCACCAAACTTCCACCTAAAGCGAAACTCAGCAATACATCCGAAAGAGAAACATCGAAAGTAAAAGGAGCCTGATTTAAAAAAACATCCTTTTCGCTAAATCCAAAATCTCGTGTCGACCAATTAATGTATGCAAGCACAGCATTTCGGGTTATTTGCACACCCTTGGGCTCGCCGGTAGAACCCGAGGTAAACATAATGTAACTTAAGGGATCATTCCTATCGCCATAAATTGCCTCATTAAAATTGGGGCTGTAATTTTGTAAAAATGTTCCATCTGATTGAATGGTATAAGCCAATTCCAAATCAAGCTTGGTAGTTGTACAGTTTATTAAAACTTGTGAACGAGTACTCTCAGCAATTTTTTTAATTCGCTCAAGCGGATAAATTTTATCCATTGGGATGTATGGAATTTTAGCATGCATACAAGCCAGCATGGCAAGTGGGAAATACGATTCTTTATGGCCAAATATCAATACAGGATGACCTTGTGGAATTTGGAGTTTTTTAAGCGTATCCACCAATTGCAAACAACGCTGTTGCAAATGCTCCCAACTAATATCGGTATCGCTTCCTGCAACCGCAATTTTAGTGCGATTTACTGTGGTGTCGGCAAATATATTTTGTGTAAAATCGTAATACATGATGGAAATGCTGATTTATAAACCCGTCAATTTTTTGTTTTTTACCACTGCAAACATTGATCAATCAAAAATATCAATCCTTAAATGAATGGACAATATCCACTAAATATATACAGCGCAAAAGCAACCAGGTTAAAGGTAATAACAATACTAATAATGCGCACAGCGGTAGTATTTAAATTTCCGAATATTACGTCTTTACCTTTCTTTTTACATTGCACAACATAAGTATTGTGTATCGCAGAAAATAGCCCAAACAAAAGTCCGCTCAAAATAAAGTTGAACTTAAACCCATTCCAGCAGCCCATTAATAAAAAGGTTAACACCAAGGATATGTTTTGTCGGAAGAGCGGATATTTTTTTAAGCCCTTTTTTCGTGTAAAAAACATGTACAAGGGAGTAAAAAAATAGGTCCTTAACCAATCGCCCAAACTGATGTGAAACCTTCGCCAAAAGTCTTGCGGATTCATGGCAACAAAAGGATTGGTGAAATTTACAGGTACTTCCATGCCCATCATTTTTCCTATTCCAAGTGCCAATAAGGAGTAACCGGCAAAATCAAAAAA